>Ga0123355_10004400_pt1 | contig 20489 bp, 17 predicted proteins | sample TergutEmb28metaG_3_FD_89872 | JGI IMG/M metagenome (GOLD analysis project Ga0123355, IMG submission 89872) | Embiratermes neotenicus P1 segment gut microbial communities from Petit-Saut dam, French Guiana - Emb289 P1 | ecosystem: Host-associated > Arthropoda: Insects > Digestive system > Gut ...
AAAAAAAAAAAAAAAAAGATGCCACAATAAACATTATGCTAGGGTTTCAGTTTCTCTTCTGAATGTGGCTGTCACTGTCGAAGCAAGCTACTGATTTGCAGGTGAAAACATTTTGTTTGTATTATCGTGATGGCTGGAGATCTCTCATACGAAGCACTTCTACGTTGTTGCGATTGCATTGCGTTACTGTATTAAGAGTACTTAGATAATACTGAGATTGATGTGATTAAGACAGTATTGTACATCTGACATTACTGTATTAACATTAATTAGATAATATTGTGATTGGTGTGCTTAAGATAGCATGGTGCAACATAGGCTTAGTTTGCTTTGAAAGTTACACGACACTCACAAACCGATTCTGATCTCTGAAACAAAAATATATAGCTCTAAAATATTAAAGCTTGTGGAACATTCTATAACCACTCTGCTTTAAAAGACTAATATTCAACTCCACGAGAACCTCAAACATCAACTAAGGGCACGTTTGTCTCCAGGACATTCTGGACCGGCCAAAGATCCCTGTGACGTTGATGTCCGGCTGAAGGACCGTGTTACAATTTGGACCAGCTGAAGAGCCTTTTACAGTTTGGTCCGGCTAAAGAGTCTCGTTAATTTTGTAGTGGCTTCACAGCCGCGTCACTTTTAGACTGGCTGAGAGCCCTGATACCTCTGAGACTGGCTAAACAGCCCTGTCGCATTTTGTACCAGTTGAAGAGCCCAATTATATTGTGAACCGGCTGAAGAACCTTGCTAAATTTTCGGATTCCCCCGAAACACAAGAGTTAAACCCAAGACATGTGCTGATCTTCTGTGTGAACTCTTTAGACATTGTTCCTGAAAAGAATGCTTAGTATTAATCGTGTCGTGTATATCTAGGGTAAAGCAATCCAATTACAGGCCTGGACAGGTCCTGAGGGTTCCAGGAGGTTGAGGCTCTCAGAATTTCTAGACAACTGGCACATGAAAGTGACCGTGCGCGCCGGCCGCATTTACTCCCACGAGGTATTCCTGGTACTCATTTCTGTTAGAGGCCGAGTCAATCCCAGGGCCATAGTGCGGCCGGAAGGATTATGTCAATGAAAAATAACAATGACACCATCGAGAATCGAACCCGCGACCTTCCGACTCGTAGCGCAGGGCCTCAACCAACCGCCTTACCTTGTGTCCCAATATCGTGTACATCTGTCGATATGTTTCATCCTCCATTCAACCTACCTTTATGAAATGGCTTATGTGACATGGTAGTAAAGTTACATTCTTGAATGACAAGTCCTGTTGGCCAAGAGATGGGCTCCCTGCATTAGTCGTCAATTGTCACAACGGTTTATCTTAAATGTATCGAACAAGTCGACTGGCTTGTGCCTGTAGGTCCTGCCACGCGATGTTCTGTTCGAGCTGTAATAAGTCGTATTATGGACCCCATTTCTTTGCCTGTTTTTGTCCAACGTCAATTGAGAAATGCGATCATTTTGAAGGCGGTATTGATTGTTATAAAAATAAAAGATAAAATAAAAAGTCGGTAAGCCATCTTGAAAGTATCGGAGTGGACAGATATGGAAATTTTGTTTCTGAATTGTTTGTTTGTAGAATTCCTAACGTGGAGACAACAAGCTACCTGCATAATGCAGCACCAGTTCAATTTCTTGCAGCCGCAGGACCAGCGCGGCAAATTTTTACACAGAGGAATGAAGATCAGATCTATAGCCCGCAATGCATGTAAGGAATCTCAATTGCTCTCCGACGAACTAGATTGTTTGGACAGATGTTCGGTTGCTGTGGGTGGCCATTCCGTGAAAATATGCCGTATCTGCTTCTAATTGTGCCAGGATCGATCAAATTATCGTAAGAAAATGTGTAAGGCGTTACAATCGATCATGCCTGTCTTCATTATCCGTAATGTCCGACGTTTTGCACAGTACCACGTTAAGTTGTCCTGACGCTGCTGCCAGGTAGGCGAGAAACGTTGCATCTAATTTAAGAGAGAGCAGTTTTAAAAACTACTGTCTTCTGGGTTATAACGTCGTGCAGTCTGGTAGAATGTGGCACGTACCTACCCAACTACTTCCTTCCTTCCTTCCTTCCTTACTTACTTACTTACTTACTTACTTACTTACTTATTTACTTACTTACTTACTTACTTCATGCAGCAGAGTCCCTCTTGAGAAGCTAACCGGTTTGCAGCTAGTCAAGAAATTCCCCGCATTTTATGGAACCCGAAAGTTCATTACGGCATTCACAAGTGTCCGCCAACTGTCCCTATCCTGAACCAGCTCGATCCAGTCCATACCCCCACATCCCACTTCCTGAAGATCCATCTTAATATTATCATCATCCCATCTGCGCCTGCGTCTCTCCAGTGGTTTCTTTCCTTCAGATTTCTCCACCAAAATCCTGTACACGCCTCTCTCCTCTCCCATACGCGCCACATGCCCCGCCCATAACGTTCTTCTTGATTTTGTCACTAGCACAATATTGGGTGAGCAGTACAGATCATTAAATTCCTCATTATGTAGTTTGCACCACTCCCCTGTTAACGCATCCCCCTTTGGCCCATATATTCTCCTCAACACCCTGTTCTTTTACACCCATATAAAAAAATTGGAAACAAATTATAGTTCTGTATATCTTAATCTTTAAATTTTTGGATAGCAAACTGGAAGACAAAGGATTCTGCACCGAAAGATAGCAAGCATTCCCTGACTTAAGTCTTCTCTTAATTCCTTCCTGAATATAATTTTGATTTGTTAAAGATTTTCTCAAATATTTGAACTTTTCCACCCATTGAAATAAACTATTATCAATCTCTATATTGTGACTTTGACCTGAATTCTGATCTCGAGACATGACCATGTACTTAGTTTTATCCGCATTTACTTCTAGACCAATCTCCTTGCTAGCCACTATCAAAGTTACTGCGTTTTCTTTTATAGTACGTACGCTTCCTCCCAATATATTAACATCATCGGCATAAACCAGAAGCTGGCGTGTACCATTTAATTTCAAGGCATCCTTGTTTACCTGAACCCTCCTAAGGGCAAGATTGAAAAGCAATGGCGATAAAGCATCTCCTTGTTTCAAACCATTCCTAATAGGAAACATGTAGGACAAATTCTTGCCTACCCGGACTCTGCTATATGTTTCAGTCAGACACATTTTTATTAGCCTTACCAGTTTCTGGGGGACCCCAAACTCAATAAGAATATTATACAAGACCGCCCTCCTAACCGAATCATAAGCTTTCTTGAAGTCTATAAAGAGCTGATGCACTGTTTCATTGTATTCCCATTTTTTCTCAAGTATTTGACGAATGCAGAATATATGATCAGTAGTTGACCTGTTTCATCAAAATCCCCATTGATGATCCTCAATAATTTCTTGTGCATATGGAGTTAACTTTGACAGCAAGATGTTGGATAAAATTTTGTAAGTGGTTGGCAATAGTGATATGCCGTTATAATTGCTACAATCTGTTTTATTGCCCTTCTTATAGATAGATACTGTGATCGACTCCTTCCACTCCTCAGGGCATTCCTCTTTATTCCAAATAGAAATAATACATTTATGAATCTCATAGCGAATTATCCTACCACCTGCTTTAATCAATTCTGCTGGTATTTAATCAATACCTGGTGATTTGTGACTTTTTAGGTTTTCAATAGCCAACTCAACCTCAGAGGCACTTGGTTCAGGTACTAGTGGTTTTGCTGTGTGTAATTCTGTGTGCCTAACATCATTAACCCCAATGTATATTCAACATCTGAGGGAAAATACTGTGAGAGTCTGCAGGCAAATCACCTTTTTCATCCTTCACTATATTAGTTCTAGGTTCGTAGCCCTTCTTAAAGTCACCGATTCCCCTATAAAAGTCCCTAATATTTTTTATCTTACTGTTTGTTTCAAGTTCTTCAATTTTAGCTTTCACATAAGTCTTATTTTGTTCCTGAAATGTCTGCTAGCATCACGTCTTACATTGTTCAGATTATCTACATTCCTTTGGCTTGGGTCATGTATCTATTATATTTTAGCCTGCTTCCTTTGATCTAAAAACCCCAAACATTCTTCATCAAACTATGGTTCATGTTGCTTCAATTCTTGCAGACCTAGACTCTCTTTAGCTGAGGTTTTGATGTTCTCTTTAATGTTCTCCCAAGCCCTATTTATGTCTTCGCCATCACTTAAGTTCTCCAAAGCTGCAAACCTGTTTGTAATCTCAATCTGATACTGTCTCCCAACCTCCAGCTCATTTAGATTCCTCAGATTAAATCTTTCCCCATTAAACCTCTGTCCTGCTTGTTTACTTACTGCCAATCTTTCACTAACTTTTGCAACCACCAGATAGTGATCAATATCACAGTCAGCTCCCCTGAAACCTCGTACATCTTGTACGCTCGAATGCAATCTCTATCTATCAACCTGAGATCAATCTGGTTGTGAGTGTTCCCATCAGGAGAGGTCCAGTTGTATTTTTGAATGTTTCGGTGTGGGAACATCGTGCTCTTAACAACAAAATTTTGACGTGGCAAAGTTTACTATTCTAACACCATTATAATTACTATCCTGATGTAGACTCTAATTACCAATTGTCGGTTTGAAAATATTCTCTCTCCCCACTTTTACATTAAATTCTCATAAAAAAAATCCATATGGTACTTAGGAAAATGTTAAAAAGAACTTGTTCTAATTCATCGTAAAAACTGTCTTTTGAATTATCACTTTTCTCCTCACTTGGTGCCTGCACATTTAGAACAATGATATTACACCAGCGACCTCCCAGAACTATAAATGAAACTATATCACTAACACAATCTACTCTCTTAACTGCTGATACTATTCTGTGGTGTACAAAGAATCCTGCTCCCAATTGATGATTATCATTTCTTTTTCCATAGAAAAAAACTATAATCTTCTGCTCTTAATGTGCCCCCTCTGTTCCATCAAACATCCTGCACACCCACTAAATCCAACTTATATCTAGCCAATTCCCTGGCTGCTGCTATAAATGAACCTGCCCTATATAGGCTCCTAACATTCCAAGTACCAAATCTCATGTCCCTCTTTCGTTGCTTATGTCGTACCAAAGTATCAGTCCAGGTCCGAGGCTTTGTCTGTGAATATTTCGTAACAAAATACGTTTTAACAGGGAGGAGTTTTAGTACCTCGCCCAACTCACAAGCTGGAGGACCACCCCTTGTCGGCTGTCCGCGACTGTTTATTCAATATATTCGCAGCTGCCCTCCATATCGGAGGCCTTTCCTCCATCCTCAACCTGAGGACGCGCCATGCCCTGGTGACAGGGACCCAATTATCACATGGACCTACTCAACTACACAGTCTAATATTTAAAAACTGTAATTGACGTTTGAAAGTTTGCCAAGATTAAGCACTTCATTATTTTCTGAATGCCCGGTTTGTGCACCTCAATTCTTCCATGGCACTGACTGCTATTTGTTACTGCAGACAATTTTTAACAAATATTAGGCTTACGAAGTGTCGATTAAAGAAGAATAACCGAGCCAGTCTTTTAGACGAATGAGAAACCTACCTAGGCGTTAGGTGGGAAAATCTTATCAAATGGATCTTAAAGATATGTGCAGGATCTGAGGATATGGAATGGCTTATTTGGTTAAGCACAGGGACCGGTAATGGGCTTCTGTGACTGCGGAAAGATGCCTTCGGGTCTATAAATAATCGAAGGGACCTGCTCCATAAAGTTACGGGAAAAAAAACAATTTCAGATTTAGGTATCCTGAGATGTTACACCGTGTCGACTGGTAAATATTTACTACCTTCTTGAGGTTTTATGCCCCTCCGAAACGTCGGTAACCATTCACCAGTCGACAAGTTGTAACATTCGGTAGCTTGTATTTCCATCCAAGCCGCTGTGAGAAATTAAAATTCCGCACTGTTAAATTTTCCTTGCCCTAGGGCCATGCGATGAAGGTACGCAGACCCTGCAGGGCCATAACGGGTTCAAAATTGCATGAATTTCAGTCGGTATGCAAGAAAAGGCGAACCGGGGTAGCTCAGTTGGTACAGTGACTAGGCTATGGGGTTGATGTCCGATGAATCTGGTAAGAGATTTTACTCTTCTCCAAAGCGCCCAGACTAACTCCTGATAGTCATCCAGCCTTCCTTTCACTGGGTACCAGAGGTTCTCTTTCCGGTGGAAGAGGGACCTGGGTCCCATTTAGTCTTTCCCTCAATGGGTACCGAGGGCTCTTTACCCAGTGGAAAGGCGGCAGAGTTGTAGAGCTGACAGCTCATTTCGACCTAGGGCAGAGGTTAAGAATGCGGGTTGGTGTGCCAACACTTAACCACATGTCTTCATAACGTGGCGCTGAATTACATACTGTGACAATTTTTAATATTAGAAAAAGGTAGTCGATCTGTTTCACGTTCCGGCTGCTTTAACTTGAGGCAAAGGAACAGTTATACCCAGTGAACGTGGACTGAATGGAGTTAAGGGTGTGTTTTCGCTGAACAGAGGAAGGCATGTCCCTAATGCAAGTTTAATTTCCTTTGGACAAAGAGCAGATATTCGTTTTGATGGTCCGTTCTGTACGTATGTCATCAACCGACAAGAACACAGTCGGTGTTGTGCCTCTAGAAACGACTGCACTAAGGTTTTCGAAACCAGATGACACATACTGTAACAGTCGTAAGAGCGAGCAACGTTAATTAAAAAAAAAAATTAGACATCTCGGTGCAATGGTTACAGGCGATACAAGATACTCCGCACGGTTGGCACGGATCCTAAGGGAATTGGAGGCGAGACAGCGGCTGTTGGTCGTAGGGTTTAAGTCTAAAGAAAGAATATAAATTCAATTTAAGAAACATAAATAATGTTAGCTTCCTTCAATTAGTAAGAAAACTAGACAATGACAAGTTATAGTATTTGTTTCCTTCAATTAGGTAAAGTTGCACTTAATATGTTCCAATTGGATGATTTTGTCTAATATGGCACAAGGATTAAACTTATATATTGCTGGGCACTTCGTGAGTTACTGCTGACAGCAAGGATTTGGCTGCACGATGCGAGGTATTCGTTTGTTATATAAACACTTGCGCGGAACGATGTAATAGCCCATGGCTCGCTGCTTGGATCTGTAACAATCCACATCACTTGTACTTTTGCTTTTCTAACAACGCTACAGAATTGGCATTGCTAATCTCGCAGCTGACAAAACATAATTATGTAAGTCTGGGGATATTATGAATCTGAGAATATATTTATAGCCCCACTGGCGCGAAACATGTGTTTATTTATTTATTTATATATTAGCTCAAGTTTTACTTCATAAAGAAACGCAGTTTTTATATCGTATTTACTTATATATGTCTGTCTGACCCCACACCTAATGAAGTTTTGAAATAATCGATACCCACATCAGTTGGTAAGAAAGTCTTGTGTTCATGGCCATTCTATCTTCGTAATTTTAGATTATCTGAGATCAATATATTGTCATGAAGAGGCGGTTACAAATTCTGTGGTAGGAATGACACTAGCTTCGTTGAATTACATCATCATCTTGCTTTTGTTATTATTCTCTTCTACGAAGCACCAAGCTGTCGCTGTTCACGCTTCTCCCTCGCACTCTCAGCAGTTCCAATCACATCCTCCAGTTCCGTTGATAATTCAAGGCGTCCCCTCGTAAGTAAAATCCTTCATTCCTCACACATGGTCATTCCTATACATTGTATTCACACACTTGTCATCTCTTTTTCTTCTATTTCGTTTTCTACTTTTTGTCACGTGTCTCCCAACCCAAGAATTTGGTGATATGGACCCATTTGGATGTTCAGAATTTTTAAAACTGACCTTTCCATCTACTTCTTGGTCTTCCCAAGCGTCTCTGGCCCTTGTTTTATCTAAGGATTATAATTCTGAATCCTGTTTGAGGCCCACATGCTCTTACAAAATTCCTTTACTCCTTCTACTATATTCATCGGTTTTAGGACCTCTGTTATTCCTTATTTGGTTTCCCATCTCGTGAAGTTACTCCTGGTAATAACCTATGAAATATCTTACGTATAACGTGACCTCCAGTGTTCGACATAAAGGCGTAAAGGGGAATGGAGATACGACTCCACCCATTCCTAACCTCAGCAATAGTTGGGGCTGAATGGTCAACGTCACATGCTGGCTGCGTTCCACCTGCAGAAAGCGCTTCCAACACAAAATGAATAGGAAGTTGGATTGGACAACTTGCGGAAAGGAAAAAATATCTTGTCCTTGCTGGAAATCGAACCACGAGTCTTCGGCAGTCCAGTCCGTAGCGTAGTTACTGTACCAAATGTGCCATCTCAGCTCCTAAACTCATGTGCAGCTTATGCGAATGTATTTTCCAATATCTTCACTCAGGTCTTCCACGGTTATTGATACTGGAAAAATAAGGAACAACATTTGTGCACCCAATGGATAGACGCCAGGCACGTAGTCGAAAAAATTGAATCCCGCCACCGTCGGGAATCGAAGGCCAGTCGTTTATCCCGTGGCTAACAACTATACTTATCAAGTTACCCCAATCCACATTCATAATTTATTGTCCAATTCTCGTGCTGCTAACCCATGTTTTCTGTCACAAATTAATATCAGGGATGGATAATGTACTAACGATAGAGTATCGGCGTATGTTTCGGTGCGCGGTGGGCAAATGAAATGCAATGGAAGCCTCTGGGCGGCATGTGACATTCCAGAAAGATAAACGTGGCCTGGAGCCGCTACATAAATAGTTTCATCCCATATGAGATTTATGTAACGCTCTTCCATCCAACATAAGAAATCTTGTTCTAATCGGTGAGCTGGTCTAAGTGTGCTATTATTGTTGTATTCGGCTGATGCAGCATGACGTTCAAATACTGCAGTAGGGAGCAGAATATGCTGCATTTAGACAGTATGAACACCCTGACTGAGGTTTTTCTGTGTTTTTTCCCTCAGTTGTAAGGCAAATGCCAGGGTTTAACCCGCAAAGACGGGGCACGGCCCGCAGTCTTCCCAACTAGGCGATAATTTTTAAGTGGCTAGTTCATCGTTAATTTTAGTTTGACCACTCTGGGTTCGAATCCCAGAAACCCTTCCAACCAAAGTTTTTAATTGTGTTGTTCTATGTATTGTTGTTGTGTAAATGTATATTGTTCTACTGCCACCGGGCGTCAATCCAATTGCAGTTAACAAATATATCAATTACCAAATATCAAAAATAAGAAAGAACGAGACGGGGCACAGAACTTTTGTAAGCAAGCGTGAGGAATTCACAGGAGGCAAGCGAATAATATGAAGTTTTACCATCTGTATACTTCACGCAATGGAATTGCGCTGATAAACCGGAGTAGGATGAGATGGGTAGAGCATGTAGCACACATAACAAACGCACAAAATATTTCAGTCGGCATGAATGAGCGGTAAAAGCTGCTTAGGAGAACTTGGCGTAAGGTAGAATGTAATACAAGACAGACAGTGTAAGTAAAACGTAACAGGGAGGTGCGTTCGTACAACCACTGTTGCAGTGGAAAAGCAATAAGTATTACATATTCTGAGTGTGTGTTTGGTACCTTAGTTATCCACCCTGCAATGCGCATGCGCCACATTGTCGTCTGTGGCCTGTCCGGCTCTACGGTATTTTTCAAAATTATCTCATAGCGGCACGATTTTCGAGAAAAAAAAATTACTGAACATAAAATGTGTGTTTTGATTTTCTCTACAACTTTTGTCTGAAGTATTTTTGATTTTAAGAAGAAATGAGTGAGGTATAACCAAAAATATGTGTTGGTCTCCATGTAAATTACCTGCTTTTCTTGTCAGGTTTTATTAATAAAACCTAAATTTTCTCAACAGTTCTTCGAAAAACACTAAAATATCAAATTTCATGTAAACCTGTAATCAGTAGCAGATTTGTTCCATGCGGACGGAAGGAAGGAAAGACAGACAGATATGTAAGGTAATTGTTGCTTTTCACAATTCTGCGAATGCGTCTAATAAAATGGACCTTAAAACAGCAGGTTGTTAGAGGATTTGAATTGGTTTAAATTGTCACAACACAGGTCAATGGTAGGTTCTTGAGAAAACGATAATGGACCTTCCGAAGTTGAGGAAAGAATGTATAATTACTCCAAGGAAATGAGTCTACAATTATTTTCAATTCAGTGTAATTTAGTAACTGTAAAAAAATCTCTAAGAGTGTCCCGTTATAATTTCAAATCCATAAAGTCGAGTAATTTCTGTACTTCTCTAGCAGCCACCATATTTTCACAACGGTCTCTTCTGAATGGGATACGGTGGGCAAATGGAATGGATCCAGGTCTATGAAAAAAACAAGGGGAATACTGTCATTCCATTTCGCATCTGATTCCACGTTATCAGTCCTAAAAACCTTACCCAAAATGTATTTCCTTCTACATGAAACTACGGCCACTCTCTATGACTTATTACCCATTATTACCACAAGCAGGAGTGTACAAATTCCAGGGGCCTAAAGTTTGTATGATGGCGCCTAATATTAGTCGGTCTACAGTACGGTATTTTCTTCAGGTCAATTTTCAGGCACCAAGAATTTAGATTTTTGGAACATGTGTTTCCTCATGGTTCAGAAGCTAATCTGTCGGATTGTACCCTTTTTGTGGTAATGCATGACTGATACGCAATTATTATTCGCAGGAGCTCAAAGCCAGGCAGTCAGCAGGCCATTGAAACATCTGAAGGATGTTACGCGGTATCACACACACACACACACACACACACACACGCACACACATGAATTTTTCTCCTTCGTAATCTCCTGTAAGATGGCCGTGAACAATGTGGTCGCAGCGGGTGCTATCTTCACCTCACACCTTCAAAAGAAATTAACATGAACCAGAAACATTCAGAGAACACGGAAGACGGTTGAGATTAAAAAGAGGGTGTTTGGTGTTCGTATCTGCTGCTGGACTACTCACTTTTCAATGCCGATATTTTGTTACGTCCTGATCATTTTGTGCGGGCCGCCTACATTATCAAGCTGTGAAAACCGCCACCTCTTCTAGCAGGAAAAGGAAAGTCATTCCAAGCTTTTCACAAAATACACTCGGATTTATGACAATTGAATAGAGCGGAAGAAATCCGCCGAGGTGAATAGAATTCTGTCAACAAAAGTACCTTCTTTTCTCGAGTCTCTGACTTCCCTGGTGGGAAAATTATATAGCTAAGGGCACCAAGAGCCGCAAGACATTTAGTTCTAACATTCGTTATTGCTTGAAGCACACAAGAAATGAAATACAATCCGCACGAAATTACACACATGTTCTGTGTGTGCTCTCTGTGATTTTGTACAGGAAGATGTGACGGTACAGTGTTTGTTCCGTACACTTTTAATTAAATATAGGTCTCTTCATTCCACAACTTGCCCGTCTGTCCCCCCCGGGCTACAATGAAGAACCGAATGCTGTTGGCTGTCACATTCAGTATATTCCGTCTCTTGCATCTGCAACCCGAAGACCATTAAACAGAAAATATTTAGCAAGAGAACAGAAAAAGGAGGTAGAGTATGTATGTGTTTAATTAATCACAACGACGTGAATGCGTATGCGGGAGTAGATGTTTGTCTCCACGCATTCCTCAACTTGCCAGCGGGTAGGTATGACTGGTCAGCTTCACGGTGGGGCCGCTTTATCTTTGAAGAAATATCCCCCGGTGTTCATTTTACAGGCACCGGACCGCAAGATTTATATCCTATAAATATCTAAGAGTAAACGTCCTTAGATTTTTAAGGTGAGTATTCATATCTGTGCGTACCGTCTGTATGTTAATTTACTGCACATATGGAAACGTGCGCTTCATAAAGTTAATCGAACGATATGACTGTATTACACATACATAGGTCCATCTTTTGTTGACAGACATAATTAGCAACACGTGCTTAAATTATTATTTGCTGTTTACTTATTCATTCCTTACAGGTCTACCATAACAACACAATTTGTACTCTTCATTAGGTACAATTAGGATGATCAACTTAAGGCAGGCTGGATAGGGCGAGAGTATAGAAGGCATGGTGGAGGTTACAAATTGGTAGCACAAATATCGGTCGGTAACCTGTGCTGCTGTCTGTATAAACTCAAATGTAAAGATAAAAGAGCAATGTTGTCCCTGTCTATGCAACGAAGGCATATAGGGGAGTAGAGGGACAGGTGTACGGTACCATTCTTAGTTTCGGAGCTAAATGGAGGCGAGTGGCCGAAAGCTTTGCCCCCGCGATAGAACCCCCTTATCCATTATATAGGAGGATAGGTGGGCCCCACAGCCGGTCCGACCGTCTTCGAGAAGAAAAAATCTCTTGTCTCTACCGAGATTCGAAATCAGGACGGTCCAGTCTGCAGCCCAGTCTCTATACCGAACAGCGCAGTATGTAAAACACAAAAAGGGGGGCACTAGACCTTACAAAGGATGGACTATTGCACGGTACGCAGTCACACACTTCATATACGCACTACAAACTGGAAGAAACTTCTTTCCACTATTTTTAGTGCCGAAAATTATGCACAAGAAATGGTCCTCAGGATGTCTTTGCTAAATGGGACGAAAATAACGAAACTACAAATTGTGCAGGCACTCGCTAAATATTCATCTGGGCGCAGGATTATTTTCGGACAAGAGTTGTAAAGAGAAAGGAGACGCACATTTCATTCACAGTAGAATGTTTTATTAGTCACAAGGCTCTATAAAAGATCTAAACAATGGCGGGTTAATGGCCCTGCACTGATACGCTACGCTCTATGTCCCAAATCTGTACATTCACCAACGAACAGTGGTTCTCCAAACACATTACGATCACCGAAGTCTCATTCCTTCAGCAGTAATAAAATGACGTTTCATCCCATCGGAATGCATATATCTTTATGTGGTGCTACAGTCCAGGGCCTAAGACGCCTCGTTGTTGAGGATACTATATCACACACAATTCTATATCACACACAATGAGACACACGCAACCGGTCGAAATCCTCTAGAAAGGCGAAGAGATTGTCGCAGAGACCGCTCGCTACCTACACAGCACACAACAAAGAAAAGAGACGCACATCCATGCCCTAAGCGGGATTCGAACCCGCGATCCCAACAATTAAACGAAAGTAGCACTACCGCAGGATCACTAGGATCGGTATTTATATAGGTATATGTATATAAATAGAAAATTAGTTTAAATATATTTGAATTGTTGCAAGGATAGTTACATTAAAGTCCGGACCTAATTTGCTTGGAAATAATCATAGAAAAAGAAGTGAGAACAAAGCCAGAATTGTAACGCTATGCGCCACTTTCCTACCGTACATTTCTATCTCTTTCATTATATAAGTTCTGTACGCATCTCTTTCCTTCCACGCGAATCCTCTTGTTTAAGATCTGTACGTGTCAGAGAATTCTACAGGCAGCAGTTTCAGGCGGTAGTGTGTACAGACCATTTTGGCACGCACAATAGCTATCATTGTAGACACGACTCACCACAGGTGTTGAAGAGGACGCCGACCCTCCTAATGTGAGCACAAGGCTTTATTTTTGTCTGTGCCTTAATGCCTTCCTCTTGCTCACACAGATGCGTATCACGTGCAGACTAAATCACTTCAAATCGCGGGTACCTAAACAAGAAAGGGGCCGCTATGATCTGCTGCATGCGTTCAGAAGTTAATTGTTCAGACTTGGTTAAGGCTACTTCAGCGTTTCATGACACAGCAGTGCTACTGAGTGATGCAGTGGTGGTAAGAATGCGTACCTATTCGGCCGATTGATAAACAAGGAACCATGCCTAAACATCGGAACAAATTTCATCAACCGTTTCATAGTTGTTAACCTACACGATCTATTTTCACGCAGGCCTAAGTTTCAGCGAGGAACTCACATATTTCTAAACAAACACGAACTGTTCTTGTGACAGTGGTCCAGAGAAATGCTTCAAATTACGTTGAGTTGTTCGGGTACCTAATCTGTGAGGATGTGAACAGGACTGAACTTCTGGAGCGTTGTTTTCCAGTGGCAGAGTTCCGTATAGGAGACGCTGGACCTTCGTGTTCAATGAGCACTAGTTCATTAACCTTTCAAATCACCGTGGTAACAATATGTACCACCTGGTTTAACATAAAGAATCTCCGAATTTTCGTCACACAGTGTCCTTGTGCCTCTCCTACGATTCTCACAATAAATAGCCATTATTTCCCTAAATACGATTTACTGAACGGCCTTCATAAAGGTTAGACATTGCGAAACAAAAGAAATTAATGGCAAAAGAAGAGATAAATAAGAAATTAGAAAAAGAGTTGAAGGTAAGAAAAATAAATTGAGAGCGAAGAAGAAAGTAGGAAAGCTACAACGATCACAAAATTTTGCGTCACGAATGAGGGAGCGTTACATTACGAAACACTCCGTTGTAATAGAGATCATGGCCAATAATTTATCGAAACTTCAATTCGATTTCATCACCCTCAACGGAAGTATTTTTAAGTAAACTTGCTTTAGAGTTCGAAACGTGACACTTCTGACTTTTATTAGGAAATGTCCGATTCGAATCTCAGCTGGGTAACTTGATATCCTAAAATGGGAGTTTCCTTACGTTTCTTTGAGTTTTTCAGGCTATTGATGAGACAACTTAAAAGAAGCGACGACCGGCCACTCCCCCACTCTTCCTAAACTTCACCGAGCACTGCCATTCTCACATCTCATTCCACATCATTCCGCTTCTTCTTTAGTTTCTGACATGTGCGTAGGTTCCCTTATTCTTGCATTCTTTCCCATACTGTATGTCACTGGTATCTTCTTTGAATTCCGGACACCGTTTTGTATATACTCCTTCTGACAACTGTTTCCTGTCCCCATCTCCTACACCTTGTAAATCGGTGACCAACGTATCAGTTATTGTTACCACCAGGGTTCTTCAGTTATTTCTATAGGGAATACGACTCAATGCGTGTGCCATGCAAGCAGCTGGCTTATCTGGCTGTGTATGACATCCCCGACAGTTTGTTCGCTGCGCTTTCCCTGACGTACGTGTAGCATCCAACTAAAGACTTATTCTCACATATAGACAATATCTCAGAAAGGCCCAGTTTCATAAACAGCGCGCAACAGAAGTAAATTGATGTTCGAGAATTTTAAGTACAGTTTGACACGGAGGGTATTCATTGCCGAAACCTATATAAGAAAGGAACCCCAAAACACGTGTCGTAGTAAATTCAGGAGTCCGTGTTTTATTTCAACTGGTGAACACATTTCGACAAGGTTCTTTGTTAGAGAAAATGTGACAGCGAGCAGGGCGTGTTCTTTCTGAACAACTACTAATACTAGTTTGATTATACTGCAGCACGTTCATAAGCATATCCAAAAAAGTCGTTGTTGTGACAGTACGGTTTTGTAACTGGTTTCTTAAAGCAGTGTGATGTGGTGGTCGATCCATTGCTAACTTGTTTTACAAATGAGAATTCTAGAAGTCACACAAACACTTCAAGCCCTAGGTATTGATTGGTAAATCGTTTTGTAATACATAATATAAGAGGTGCTGTTACACGGAGTGGAGTCTGTGTCAGAGAGACAACAATACCCATATTTTTTCCAAACAAAACACTGAGGATCATACAGTGGACACTCTGTCATTTTTTTTTAAATTAAAGTACTAGGCAGAATGAATAAGATTACTTCTAGGTAGACAACGTAACGTCCGAACGGCTCATAATTCAGTGGTTGCCTTACGCAGCAGTTCTGAGGAACGAATAATAGATAACTTGTCTTTTGTAGACTTTTCCTTCACCCGATACGATGCCATGTGAACACTGCCTGTGTGGATGATGCAAATACAACGTTTGTTAAAACACACAAACAGAGGACGCGCAGTATTGGATATTCCTAGACAATAATTGCAGATAATTTTTAGAATTATGTTATTTGTGTCAAGTGTGTCTGACTGTTGGAGGTCATTTTCTCGCTTTGTTCCACCGTCGCACCAAGCACTGCTGTTTAATCGCACTCAAATCCTGTACTCGTCAGGGAATCCCGTGACACGATGGTGCTCACACACCGATAAAAGAAACGTAATATATAATATAGTGTTTTCACGCTGATTCTACAGATGAGTTCCGCGTTGAGTGGTAAATAATGTATATTGAAAATCCACACCACTGTCAAATTTTACGGTCTTTCGTCTGCATCATGCCTACTCACATGCCCATCGGTTCATTTATTATTCATTCACATTCAGTCAACGTTGCTAAGAATCATATGTACAAAGTATATGTATAACTAGAATTATACCTGTTATTTTTGTATAAGTGTGAAAGTTGTTTTCTCACCACACGAGACACACACACACACACACGCACACGCACACGCACACGCACACACGCACAGTTTGAAATCGGAATGCTGAGAAAAATATTTGGGTGGCTGATACGTACATATATATATATATATATAAAACAGGAACACCAGAAAGGACAATGAGCACATCGGAGATGTATGAGTAAAGGGAAACATAATACTGCAGTGGATAATAAGGAAATAGCATGTATAGGCGTGAGATTTTGGCTTAGATTACGTTCAGTACCACGCTATTTTGTATACAGTAAGGAATCTTTGGGTTCCTCGAAAGTTGGAAAATTTCTTGACTTGCTCGGTCTCCAAATGCAACAACACTGTTCTTTATAATCAGTTAATCTATGAGAGGATGGCCAAATACAGTATCTCTTATTCTTTTCTCACTGTTCTTGCATCATATTTTACCACATTTTTTTTTAAATGCTGACAACCAGTTTATCTTTATAGCACACATATGTAATTCTACACACCTACACTCACTCAGCGGCGTCCTAAACAAGCAACATGTCTGCCTTCTATTTGATACACAGTTTAATGTCGTATCTTCCTTTCCTAAAGGGGTAATGAATCCATCAGTGTTGACAACCTGTGGCTCCTCAGGTCAGGTTCCAGTAAATGTGTTATATACTCCAGACTCGAGATGTATCTAACTTTATGTTAGGGTCTACTGTCCGTGTTATTCACTGCGATAATCTGTCCCACAGTCCACGGCTCCCTGCAGCTTGCGTGAATAAAGATTTAGAAAACTTCCACAATACAAGAGATCAAGCAAGACTCAAATGGGCTGTGGCATTAACAGTAAGAGCAGTAACGACCTGAATAATGGAACCTGCTCTTAGCAGGAGGCGACGGTGTAGTCACTGGGCTTCGAGTGGCAGGAAACTAGAGAAATGTCCCTGTTATACTAATACAAGTGGCAGTGTCGAAGGAGAATGGCAAATTATGAATGTGACAGCAAACGTTTCTATGACAAACACGCTAAACCCTAAGGTTCCGTGCTGGGTTGGTAATGGGTAATCAAATATATTGAGAAATATGTCGTCTTTAGTTTCAGTGTTTCCACAAGCAAACAAACGAAGAACCTCACTCGCGCGCGTTTTTCAAACTGCGCATACTCAAGACGTTTTTTACTACAACTACAAAACTATTTTCATTCGTTTTTGTCTGAAGTGCTGAACAGAACGCAGGATGGAGACGTCATGTGTTATTTCTCAAGTTTCATCGTTGAAGATCCAAAGGACTTTCGTTACATGTTGTGCTAAAAGACTAATCTAAATTATCAGGAGAAATCACTTCAATATTTGTCCAGCGTGTACGATTCTCCTTTTACACACAACAAAAATAAAAGTATTATTATTATTATTGTTATTATGTATTTATTAGGGCCTGGAGATGCCCTTAGGGCTCCAGGATGTTAAGTCTCCCATAGTTTCTAGACAACAGGGACATGAAAGTGACCGTACGCACCGGCCGCATTTACCCCACGAGATATTCCTGGTTCTCACTTCTGTTAGAGGTTGAGTCAACCCCAAGGCCACAATGCGACCGGAAGGATTAAGTCAATGAGAAATTCCAGTGACCCCACCGGGAATCGAATCCGCGACAGTCCAGCTTGTAGCGCAGTGCCTCCAGTAACTACGCCACCGCGTGTCCCACACCAAAGCCAAAGATAATGCAAAACATAGCCCAGCTTATTTTGAAATTGTACGTAGTTGACAAGGATGCACACATCTTCATCCTAGTTCTGTCCAAAATGGAAGGTAACCGAAGAGCGTTCAAAGGGCAGGAATAATTTGAATGTTCATGAAATATGTAACAGGCTTAACAATAGTAGTCAAATGCTACACGACACATCTCCCAGGCCCACGTACAAAACCAGTCAGTAAATCACCAGCAACCCGATAGCACAATCACACCCAGATTTAGGACCCAAACCAATCTTCTCGAAGAGAATTCTCAGGTTTCAACTGGTGGAACTGAATGATTCGTTCTGAGAAGGAATGCGTCATGGAAACCGAATTTACGGAAAAAAATTAAAGTTGGTACATTTAAAGGCGCGTATTTTATTGAACTAAATTCGAATAAGCCCAAAAATGTGATACAAAATATATGTGAGTGTAGTTACAGTCAGTGCGCACTGCGTGTGAGAGTGTAGTTACAGTAAGTGCACACAGAATGTACGTGAGTGTACAGTAAGTGCACACTGCATGAGCGTAAGTGTAGTTAGAGTAAGTGGGCACTGCATGCTTGTGTAGTTACAGTAAGTGCACACTGAATGTGCGTGAAGGTAGAGTACGTACACACTATATGTGTGTGAAAGTACAGTGAGCGCACACTGCATGTGTGTAGTTACAGTAAGTGCACACTGAATGTGCGTGAATGTAGAGTACGTGCACACTATATGTGTGTGAAAGTACAGTGAGTGCACACTGCATGTGTGTAGTTACAGTAAGTGCACACTGCATGTGCATGAGCGTAGTTAAAGTGCACAGTGCATGCGCGTGAGTGTACAGTAAGTGCACAATGCATGTGCGTGAGTGTAAAATAAGTGCACACTTCATGTATGTGAGTGTAGTTACAGTGAGTGCACACTGCATGTGCGTGAGTGTGGTCATACTAACTGTATGCGATATCTGTTACTGCCATCAGACTAAGCATGGAGTGTGTCTTTGAGTGTGGTGAGACAAGTAAGTGTATAATGTATGTTAGTGTGGTCTGCATGAGTGTGGTCAGACTGTATCCACTATCCGTGAGTATGGTCAGACTAGGTATATACTGTGAGAGCGTGGTCATTAGAAGTGTCCACTGTCTGCGAGTGTAGTCATATTATTTGCATAGTGTTTGTGTGTGTTTGTGTGTGTGTATGTGTGTGTGAGTGAGTTTTGCTATTCAAGGTATCACTGTGTAAAAGTGGTCATAAGAAGGACAGAGGCCTAAGGCACGAAACATTTTCTTCATTCAAACAATGGCACTGCGGATGCCCATTCAAGTGTCTGGTGCCGTTGGATTGATTTCCATCTGAGCTCCTTCTCTCGAAAAATTTGAATTGTTACCTGATCCACCTGCTAAAGAAAATACTTTTCTGATGCTTCTATCTATACATACGCCTGTATTCTGTCACTGCTCTGAGTGTACGATATGGTGCCAATAGTTACACCCTCTTCAAATTGAGGAAATTCAAATTTCGTAAACCTTGTGGATATTAACTAACCCAAATCGCTAACTTCAAATTTTCAAGTACACAGTTCGAGGTACACAGCACGTGCGTAATAAAATTACTACTAACTGATGCAACAAAGATCATCTCCCCCATCTCCAAAAATGTCATCAAAACTCCTCAAATAAAAATGTACCCATTGCAGAAGGGGTAAAGATTAAACTTCGACTGCCCTGTGAAGAAGAAATACCAAATACAACACGTGTGTGAGTCTTGCAGAGCGCCACGTTGTAATTCCACATACAGCTGCGACAAACAGGACATAAATAAACTCTAAAATATGAGAGCCTAAAAAATGTAAGCATTTGTGTTGAAAAATAACTGTATTAGCAGCAGGATTCAGGCCAGTGATACACTTACACTCGAATATGTCATAAGCGATTAGCATCAGCTGGAACAAGACAGTCAGTCCGATGATGTTGCGTAACGTGATACGCGTTAACTTAGCAGTACATGTCCAGATAGCACTAAGTTACAGCGCGGATTCTAAGCAACATAATGGGTTTAACAGCTGCAGAATGGCGTAGGAGTATCAGTTGCTGTGAACTTGTTGATTATTCATCTGAAGCATGACAGCGAATAATTTAGAGACGAAGAGCAGTTCTAGTTTCTTCGTTTCCGTGTGTGTGTGTGTGTGTGTATGTGTGTGTATGTGTGTATGTGTGTATGTGTGTGTATGTGTGTATGTGTGTGTGTATATGTGTGTGTGTGTATGTGTGTATGTGTGTATGTGTGTATGTGTGTATATGTGTGTGTATGTGTGTATGTGTATATATGTGTGTATGTGTGTGTATGTGTGTGTATGTGTGTATGTGTGTGTATGTGTGTATGTGTGTATGTGTGTATGTGTGTGTGTATGTGTGTATGTGTGTGTATGTGTGTATGTGTGTATGTGTATGTGTGTATGTTTGTATGTGTGTGTATGTGTGTATGTGTGTG
>Ga0123355_10004401_pt1 | contig 20482 bp, 18 predicted proteins | sample TergutEmb28metaG_3_FD_89872 | JGI IMG/M metagenome (GOLD analysis project Ga0123355, IMG submission 89872) | Embiratermes neotenicus P1 segment gut microbial communities from Petit-Saut dam, French Guiana - Emb289 P1 | ecosystem: Host-associated > Arthropoda: Insects > Digestive system > Gut ...
AGTGTACTGTACCCTGTTACAGAAACACCAGCCAACAAAAGACGAATGCGTAGCGAATCTAAAGAAATAGACCTTGCAAGCGTAATGTTTGACAAGTGGGCACCAAAGTATACAGGCCGCAATGGTGGATATACCCGCATAGTTAAAATGGGTCCCCGTCGTGGCGATGCAGCAGAAATGGTATTACTAGAACTTATATAACAAGTATCACGGTTAATACCGTGAATCGCATTGTAAAAAGCAGTAAACATAAAATATTGTTTACTGCTTTTTTTATTCTCACTCGAAAAATTTTTTGTAATACAACTGTAATATTTCTCTTTTTGCTTGGTTTATATGTATAAGAACACACGAACCAAGAGAGGAGAGCTGACATGAAGCTAAAACAGATTTTAGTAAGCCTAGCGGTATTTGCGCTATGCATTGTAGCACCAAATGTACAAGCTCAAACGCCAATGGATTTTCTGCAGCAAGAGCAGAGCATAACAATAGTTGTGGATTGTATGGACGAAGCATTGGTACGCATGGGTACTATGCCGGGGTTTGAGCTATCAAGCCGTATTTATGTGGTGGATGGTTGGGGGCAAGCCGTCCGCATGGTGCAAAACAGCCAGATCGATGACACTTTAATCCTGCTTAGAGGGCTGGGCTATGTAGTACATTCAGAATCCCAAGCCACAAACGTATTTTCTAGGTGGGCGGGGCTTACTGCGGAATTTCAGGTGCGCAACAGGGAATATGCGCGCTTGATGGAATTGCTGTACGATGCTACGACCATGAGCCAGTTTAACCAAATAGAAGACCGCTTGCAGCGAGTTATTGCAGGGCAGGAGAGAATCCAAGGGCAGATTAACAACTTAGAGCTTAGTATGGGTAGCGCGCAAATCGCAATAACCTTAATCCAATACGAGCCGGAAATAGTGCCGTATATAGAACCCGAGCCGGAAGAAGAACCGGAGTACGAAGAGCCCAGCCGCTTACGCCGGATTGCAGATGCCTTTATGAATTCTGCCAATGGAACTTTTTCTGCCATACAAGCAATTTTAGTATTTTTGGCTTTGGTGAGTTTGCCAATGGTAGCAATTGTTATTGTGGGGATTGTAGGGTTTAGGGTATATAAACGCAAAGCGAAAAAACGCATGAACACAGGACATGTAACAGGAGCCGAGGAGGGTGAAGATGATGACAAAAATTAGCATATGTACATTATTAATATTGGTATTGATTTTTGTGGCCTGTGGCAGGATGGACGATGCTGCGCATAATATGGCTGATGCTGTGCCAATGTTAGAGGCGGCAAGTCCGGCTTCTACGCCGCCCCCACCCCTGGTAGCAGAATCGATACCTGCTCCGGCATTAGGTGATTCCGCTCTTAGAACCCAACAGACTGTCGCTGCTGATGATTTGGCACCTGCCGTTATTGCTGCCGACTCTCCTGCAGAAGACGCTAACTTTGAGCCGGTAGATGCGGCCCCCGAATTAACATTAGGGGAACCGGTGGCTCCCAGAATGATTATTCGTTCTGCAGATATGGGGCTAAGTACCTACGACTTTGAAGGAACTATCACAAGTATCGAGCGCATAATGACCAACCGTGGCGGATTTATCGAAAATTCCCACCAGTGGATGGAGCCGGCTGCGCATGACAACGCACTTCTTTTATGGCGGGCAGAATTTGTGCTTCGTGTACCCGTGGGGCTTTTTGACCAAGTGAACCGCGAGTTGGTAGCCTTGGCGCAAGTGCAGCGTTTTAGCACCATAAGCGAAGACGTAACGTTGGAGTTTAATGACCTTGGCAGCCGCCTGCGCATAAGAGAAGAAGAACTACGCCGTGTGGAGCTTATGTTAGAAGCTGCGGAAAATTTAACGGATATTATTAACCTAGAAGCACAAGTGACCACCCTGCGCCTTGCTGTGGACGCTTATCAACGGCGCATGACGGAAATAGACCAGCTCGCCAGTTTTTCTACCATTCGCATGGCTATGTATGAAGTGGTGGAAATAGAAGAGCTGGAAGCGGAAGAAGAGGAAGTTTACTATCCTATCGCATATTATGATGATACATTTGGTACACGCTTCACCAGGGCATTTTCTGCTTCAGTAGATTTTATAACAGCCATTTTTACGAATATCGCTGTGTTTTTGGCATGGGTAGGGTTGCCTGCTATTCTAATTGCAGGTGTCGTCATTATCCTGTACAAGATTTTGAAAAAAACCGGGCTTGTGAGAATAAAATTCCGGACATAGAAACCTACTCTTCAAAATTGGACAAAATAAGTATATAATGGTTTGAAGCTGAAATTTCGAACCGGAGGACACCATATATGAACGCATTAGATATTATCATTTTAGCCATTGTTGCCCTGTGTGCTATAGCAGGGTATCACAAGGGCTTGATACGCGCAGTATATCGGTTGGTGTCCTTTTTTGTTGCAATCATTGTGGCGCGTCAGTTATATCCGTACGTTGCCCGTGGGTTGCGCCAAACCGAATTGTTTCCCACAATTCAGGGCGGCATTGCCCATGCCATGAATTTAGAAGGCTTTATCGCAGACCAAACCGCAACGCGCGGGGCAGATTTGATAGATAGCCTGCCATTGCCCGGGATTTTGCAAAGCCTGCTGCATTCATATAATACCCCAAATATGTTTGAGATATTGCAAGTTGTCACGGTGGAAGAATATATTTCGGGGTTTTTCGCCAATATGGTCATCAACGGAATTGCTATTTTGGGGGTATTTTTGCTAACTATGCTAGGCCTAACTTTTATCGGTTATGCGCTGGATATTGTAAGCAAATTGCCTGTTATCCGCACGTTAAACCACATTGGCGGGTTTGTGTTTGGCATGGCAATGAGCGCGGTTATCATTTGGCTTGCGCTTGTTTTGGTGGCATTGTTTGTTGTAACTGCTAACCCGATGGTTAGTGAAATGGTGGAAAGCTCGCGGATTGCACAGTGGTTGTTCGAGCGGACGCTGCCGCAGCTTGCTACGGTTGTATAGGGGGAAAATTATGAGTACAGCACACTGGGGAACCAAGCAAATTTTATTATTTGTTGCGGCAAATTGCTTGCTTATTATCATAGTTGCGGCGTTTTGGCTTTTGCCAATGATGCGGGATATTAACTATTTGCGAAACCACATAAGATTGCAAGAAAATCAACGTGCCGCCAAGGCAAGGCATTACGCTGCCTATGTAGATAATTTGCGCGAGTTAGAAACAATAAATGCAAAACGGTGGCCAATGACCTATGATGAACGCGCCTTAGCATTGCGGGATATCGACCAAGTAACAGAAAATAATAGCTTACACAGGCCAAGTTTTACCGCAAACCGGTCTATGAGTTTTTATGCATATCGGTTTGGGCAAGTTGATGAGTTGCGTATTAGCACATCCAGTGAAGTGGCAGATGTAACCCGTTTTTTATACGCATTAGAAAATACCCCTGCTCATATTTTATCAATGGGTATTGTTTGGACTGAATATCCACGGGCAATAATAAATGTAGATATATCGTTAACTTCCGCGGGCGAATAAAATTTTTTACGTGCGAATATATGCATTGTTTTTCACATAAAATAAATAAGACAAGTTTCCGGAGGCGCGCATGTACCTATACATCAAAAGAGCATGGGATATATTGCTGGTGCTGGTTACTGCGCCGTTGTGGCTGCCACTTATGGCAATTTTGGCCATTTTGGTAAAAGTCAGTTCGCCGGGAACGGTGTTTTTTAAACAAAAACGCTATGGCAGGAACCGTAGGTTTTTTATGATTTACAAATTCCGCAGTATGTATACCAGTGCGCCAAAAGATGTACCAACGCACCTTTTGCAAAATCCCGAGGCGCTTATTACGCCTATCGGGCAGTTTTTGCGTAAATCCAGCTTGGACGAGCTGCCCCAGCTTATTAATATCCTACAAGGTGATTTGTCGCTGGTTGGGCCGCGTCCTGCCCTTTGGAATCAAGACGACCTCATTGCCGAGCGCGAAAAATACGGCGCAAATGCTGTTCCTGTTGGGTTAACAGGCTTGGCGCAAGTGAGCGGCCGGGATGAATTGCCAATAGAAAAAAAAGCCGCTTATGACGGGGAGTATGTACGGCGAATGGGATTTTTTTTCGATTTACGGATTTTGCTGCGTACGGTGTTTGGTGTTGCTTCGCGCAGGGGCGTAAGCGAAGGCGGGCCAAAATAATTTTCAAATAAAAAGATGTATGCCCTTCCTTTCCCTGTGTTGCTGGCACGGTAAAAAGGAATAATAAGTCTGCACCACATAGCAATTAAGTTGAAAAACGTTTCAGCATAAATTGCCATAAGCAAGGGGGAAATTGGGGGATGAAAACATTTTTAGACCGCCCTACAGTGTTGCCCGAAGTTGCCGATGTATGTTGCAACTATTGTGGGCGTGACGTAGAAAAAGACACCACAGGATATTTCGAAGATCATATCTCTATAACAAAAAATTGGGGATACCATTCGCCCTATGATGGGGAATCTCATATCATTGACCTGTGTGTGGACTGCTACAGGGATTGGACTGCGCAATTTGAAATACCACCGCAAGTAGAGTACGTTGAGTATGTGTGGGAGTAAAAAATTTCTTCGACATTTTATTGACATGTGAATTGCTACAGTGTATTATAAATTTGTGTCACAAGCTTGTAATACACATGCTTATTCGGTTATTACCGCATATATCTGAAAAGGCGGGGGCGAAAGCCCTCGTTTTTTTGTTTAAATACATAATTCATTGTCACCAAGCCAAACTATAGATGGTGATAACATGAAAACAAACAAAAACATACGCACAGACCTAGCCATAGAACTACGCGAGAACCTTTGCAGCGACACAAACACGCAAATACCGGGCGTAGAGATAACCGTCGAACAAGACGAACATCTTGGCGTAATCGTGACTTGGGTAGAAATAACAAACGAAACAGGCGCACAGGCCATGGGCAAGCCAATGGGCAACTACATTACGCTGGAATCCAATGCAATGAAGGAAAACAGCCCGGAAGCCCACGAGGAAATAGTAAAAATCCTGGCCCGTAAACTGGGTCGTTTGCACCACCTGCCAGAGGACGCCACAATTTTAGTCATTGGCCTTGGCAACCGCCAAGTTACGCCGGACGCTTTGGGCCCAAAAGTTTGCGAAAAGCTGCTTGTAACCCGCCACTTGGGCGAAGACGTACCTCAAGACCTGCAAGGCCGCCTGCGGGCAGTATGTGCGCTTTCGCCGGGAGTAATGGGCATAACAGGCATCGAAACTGCAGAAATTGCAAAAGGCGTAGTGGAAAAAGTAAAACCCGACCTAGTGATAGCCATAGATGCACTGGCGGCGCGGCGCACCAGCCGTATAAACACAACTATTCAGATATCCGACGCGGGCATAAACCCCGGCGCAGGGCTTGGCAATAAAAGAACGCCCATTAACAAAAACAGCATGGGCGTTCCTGTCATAGCGGTAGGTGTACCGACGGTGGTAGATGCCGCCACCTTGGTAAACGACACAATGGATAAGATGTTGTGCGCAATGGCGGAAGCTACGCCAGAAGGCGAACCCTTCTATAATATGCTTGCCGATATGCAGGAAGCTGACAGATACGGGCTGATTACCGAAATATTAGACCCATACTCGGGCAATATGTTTGTCACGCCTAAGGAAGTGGATGCCGTAATCGGGCGGCTGTCTAAAATTATTGCCGATATGCTAAATATTGCGCTGCACCCCGGTATTACGCAGGAAGATGTGAATAGGTATATTGAGCCGGTTTAGGGCATGTGGTAAGGTTTACAGAAGATTTACCCGAAAAATAGATATGATTACTATGGCGTAACCGTCAAATTAGGCACATCCATATTCACGAAAGTTTCTGGCACCACGCCGCTGATTACCGTATCCACCAGCGAAACATTGCGCATGACAATAATTTCCGACGAATGCACGGGGTTTATAATGCGCACCACAGATTCCACCGTCAGCCACACCGCAAAATGGATTTGATTGATTCCCACCGCGGAAAAGCTGGATTCATGATCCACCAGCGCATTGCCAATGGGCGCAAGGGTAAAGGAAAACCGCGGCCCCGTCTGCGCCAAGGTGTCCAGCCCAAAGGCCATACCCATTGGCACAGACACAATTTCAGGTTCCAAATTGTTCAGCCGCTCAGATATCCTTTGGGCGGCTGCATTACATATATCATTCACCAGCACCGTGTTTACAGATAACACAGGGCCGGAATGCCCCACGGTGTAGGGGCTTTGTATTAAAAAATCCGCCGCTGTTACTCTGCGCTCCGTAATAATTTCCTGCACTACATAGTTGATTACATTATTAATTTCCGCTTGAATGCGAAGCTCGGCGGCTTCCAGCACCATGGGCAAAATGCGCCTGTCGAAGCGGTAAAAGCTATGTACAAACACCACGGCCAAGACCAGCAGCATGGCAAAAGCAAGATACCGCCGTGGTATGCGCCATGGTTTGGCGGTGTTCTTGGTTTTTCTGCGTCTATTCCAAAACTTGCGTCGCATATTAACACCTCGGGTGCAATTAATGTTATAGTGTATGCGTGAAATTCGAAAGGAAGAATTTGTACATGAAAACTCTGATCATCGCAGAAAAGCCATCCGTAGGCCGTGACATTGCCCGCGTGCTTCTATGCAAGCAAAAAGGCGACGGTTTTTTATATAGCGACGAATATATTATTTCCTGGGCAATAGGGCACTTGGCAACCCTAAAAGAGCCGGAGGACTACGACCCAAATCTGAAAAAATGGCGCATGAACGACCTGCCGATTATTCCCCAAACCATGGGCTTAAAAGCCCTGCCCAAAACCAGCAAGCAGCTAAATCTGTTAAAAAAGATGTTAAACTCCAAGGAAGTTGGCCAGGTCATATGCGCCACAGATAGCGGGCGGGAGGGAGAGTTGATTTTTCGCTACATATATCAGTGGGCGGAATGCAGTAAACCCGTGAAGCGGCTATGGATATCCAGCCTTACAGACGCGGCAATTTCCGACGGGCTTGCCAAAATGAAGGACGGGGCGGAGTACGACAACCTTTTTGCATCTGCCCGCTGCCGTGCGGAAGCGGACTGGCTTGTAGGCATGAACGCCACGCGCGCATACACCATTAAATGCGGCGACCTGTTGCCAATGGGGCGCGTGCAAACGCCGACTCTAGCAATTTTGGTTCACCGGCACCATGAAATAACCGCATTTGTACCGGAAAATTACTGGGAAGTAAAAGCGGATTTTGAAACCGCAAGCGGAGAAACTTATAAAGGGATTTACATCGACAAGGACGAAAACGAACGAATCAAGACCGAGGAGCAGGCGCAAGCCATTGCCGAAAAAGTTAAAGGTGCGCAAGGCACAGTCGAAAGCGTGGAAACCGAAGAAAAACGCCAGCTTCCGCCGCAGCTGTTCGACCTTACGGAGTTACAGCGCGAGTGCAACCGTAAGCTGGGGCTTTCTGCGCAAAAGACACTGACAATTGCCCAGTCGCTATACGAAAAGCACAAAATGATAACCTATCCACGTACAGACAGCCGCTACTTGAGCAAGGATATAATCCCCAAATTAAAGCCAACTTTGGAATCCTTGCCCGAGCCATACAGCAGCTTTGCGGAGTCTGTGCTGGGTTTGCCCAAATTGCCAACAGGTACACGCATTGTCAACGACGCAAAAGTAACCGACCACCATGCCATAATTCCGACGGGTTCTAAAAAGCCGTTAACTGTGCTGTCTGCGGAAGAAAGAGCGGTGTACGACCGTATATTGCGCAACTTTTTGGCGGTGTTCTACGAGGCATATGTGTACGATGTAACCACGGTAATCACCCGCGCTGCGGACGAAACCTTTCGTTCTAAGGGGAAAGTAGACCGCCAGTTGGGCTGGAAAGTAGTATACGCCCACGAAAGCGATACAGCAAAAGCACCGTCAAAGGCAAGCGGCAAAAATGCAAAAGCCACCCAAGATGACGCAGAAGCAGAATCCTTACCGCCACTAGCCAAAGGCGACACCGTAACTGTCACAGACACGGAAGTCCTTCACAAAAAGACCCAGCCGCCAAAGCCCTATACAGAGGCAACGCTGTTATCCGCAATGGAACACGCAGGCCGCTTTGTAGATGACGAGGCATTAAAAGAAGCCCTAAAATCTTCCGGACTTGGCACACCTGCCACACGGGCGGCAATGATAGAAAAGTTGATATACTCCGGCTACGTAGAACGCAAGAAAAAAAACTTAGTGCCCACGGAAAAGGGAATCCGGCTTATAAGCATAGTTCCACCCGAAATGCGCCAGCCGGAAACCACCGGCAAGTGGGAACGCGGGTTAAGCCGTATAGCCAGCGGCGAACTGGACGATGAGCGGTTTATGGATAGTATCCGTAGGTATGTGGCATACTTGGTGAACGAAGCAGGTAAAATGTGAAAAAAATCGAGACGGCTTTTGGGATTGCAAAAAGACCTGGTACCAGGTCTTTTTGTAACTGTGCGGACAGATACGATTAAAGCGGCTCGTTCACTCATTAATAAATTTTGCCCGTTGCATTTTGTAGGTCAAATATACATCCTAATTTGCATGCCTGTAAACCTCAACACCCATATACTTGCCCATGGCTTCCGACAAAACGTCTGCCACATGGCCGCGTACAAAACATACATGATGTTCGTAGCCGTTTTCGCATATATAGTGCATGAGTTTTTGCAAGTTTGGCACACGGCAAAATGCCACCCCGCCTTTTGTGGGAACAGGTTCCGCTTCAAATGTGCCTTCGCCTACATACATTTTCATTATGCCCCTCGGGTCATCTGTGGTACAGCGGATAAATGTCATTGGTCCGGCGGATACTTGGGCTTTACAAGCACCAAAGGTGCGGTCTTGCCCCAAAACACTCCCCAGCACATCCAAGCATCCTATTTCCAAGTCCTCCGCCTGGAAAAAACTTTTGGGGAAATTGGAGCAGTGGAGTGATATGCAGCAGTCTCTATCGTCGCGTATGTTATTGTTCCAATCCATTAACGCCGGTGCTGAACCTGCCGCAAGCTGGGCCGCCAACATACTCACAGCGCCTGTTACATCGCTTTCGCATGCGCTGGGCTTGCCTTTGTTCCCCATCATACTCATGCCAAGGCAGGCGGCGCACCCATAGTTATTTTCTAAGCTGTCCCAACATTGTACTGTACTTGCTTGGCAGTCTAGGTCTTCTACAAATTGCTCCATTGCCAAGCACAGTTTTGCCTGCTTTGTTATTTTCGCCGGTTCTATATCTTGCGGGATTTTGCCGTATGCTTTGATCTCTTGCTCTTTTGCGGCAATTAAGGCTTGGTTGCTAAAATTTTCCGCGGCAGCTATGACTTCGCTCAGGTCTACGGTTTGTACGCTAATTCCATGCTTTTGTAAGATTTTTTCCGAAAACCGCACAGTATTAAAAGCTACAGGGCGGGCGCCTAGCATTGCAATGCGGCTATTTTTTATGCCTTTTACAACATTACACACACTTGCGAATTTTTTCACATCTGCTTCAAACTCTGCGCTGTTTATGTGGCAAGTGTGCAGTGTTGTTTGACTAAAAGGAATCTGACGCTGGTACAAGTTATTGCATAAAGATATTTTGCCGCAAAAAGCGTCCCGGCGGTTTGCCATGTCCAGCTTGTCAAAATTGTCGTCACAGGCTTGTATTAAAATTGGTACGTTTACGCCGGCTTGCCTTGCGCGGTCTATCGCTTCTGCAACACCAAGCTCCTCACCAAAGTTTGGAAGCACCACGATAATTCCGGCAATATCTTTCCGGTGTTTGCTAAACAATTTGGCAGTGGTTTTGGCTTCTTCCAAAGTGAGTGTTGCACCAATGGCGGTGTCGGTCTCGCTAACCATTACATAGTCATGCCCCAGTTTTGTTAGCAATTTTGCTATTTCTTCCCTTGCGGTTTTTACCAGATGAGATGGGAAGAAACTGCGCGTTGTTACAATTACACCAAAAGTTTGCTTCATTTTGTATTCATTCCTTCCATTAACTTATTTACGGCATCTTTCCAGTCCAAATATAATTTGTTGCATGTTTCGTCATCCATTGCAGGGTTAATTTTATGACGGGGCAGATCCGGTATACTGTCTGCAAGCCCTGCGCCTATTGCGGCGCAAAACGCCACGCCAAGCCCGGACAATTCCTCCAGTTGGTTTACTTCTATTGGTATGCCCAAAATATCCGATTGGAATTGCATGAGAAAATCATCCCGGGTTGGCCCGCCATCTGCCTTTATTATGGATATATTTTTGCCTGTGCTTTTGTTAATGGCTTCCACCACGTCTTTAATTTGATATGCAATGCATTCCTCTGCGGCACGTACGAGATGGGCCTTTTTTGTGGCGGGATTCATACCTAAAAATGCGGCACGGGCATGGTTGTTGAAATAAGGCGCACCCAAACCTGTAAAAGCCGGAACCAAGTAAACTCCGCCTGTATCCGCCACTTGCTTTGCTATTTGCCCGGCACTTTTTGCGTCTTGCAGCAGCTCGATATCATCCACCAGCCATTTTATAACTGCCCCTGTGTAGTTGATATTCCCTTCCAGTGCATAGTGTACTTTGCCGTTTGTTGCGTATGCCACACTTGCCGCAATGCCATCTGCCAAATGAGCAGGGCAAGTTGTACCGGCATTCATCATAACGGAAGAACCTGTGCCATACGTTACTTTTGCCATAAACGGCATTGTACATTGGTTGCCAAATAACGCCCCGTGGCTATCCCCCATTACCCCGTGTATAGGCACAGGCTTTGGTAGCAGGCCGTCAAGGTCTGTCATGCCAAAATTGCTGTCGCTCATACAAATTTCCGGCAGGCAGGACGTGTGTATGCCAAAAGCTTCTGCCAGTATGTTGTCCCATCTCAGGTTACGTAAGTCTAAAACCTGTGTACGGCTGGCGTTGGAATAATCTGTTTTGAAGTTGCCCGTTAATTTGAACACCAGCCAACTGTCCACGGTTCCACAACATAGGCTGCCATTTGCCATAGCCTGTGCCACTTCCGGTATATGCTTTACCATCCAGCCAAATTTTGCGGCACTAAAAAACGGAGACAGGTTTAAGCCGGTCGTTGTACGCACATAGTTTTCCAGCTCTGCTGCTTTAACATGGTCTGCAATATCCGCCGCCCGTGCACATTGCCACACAATTGCATTGTGCAAGGGCAAACCAGTGTTTCTATCCCAGCACAGCGCGGTTTCCCGCTGGTTGGATATGCCTATAACACGTATTCTGCTTGAATCCATATCTTTTATTGCACGCTTCGCCGCTTCATAGGTGTTTTCTAAAATTTCCATTCCATCATGCGCTACCCAGCCGACAGAACTGGTTATTTGCCGGTGGGGGATATCTTCCCTGGAAAGCAGCTTGCCATCCGTTGTCCATACCATTGCTTTGGTAGCAGATGTGCTTTGGTCAATGGATAGGATTAGCGGGGTCATGCACGCACCAACTTTCTGGCCGCATCCGCTATATCCGGGGCAGTGAGCTTGTAGTAGCCGAACAACTCTGTATTTTTGCCTACTTTGTATTCCTCGTCCGGGAACCCCATAATTCTTATCGGAACCGGCCTGCCAAATTGCGCAACCGTGCTGCACACCAACTCACCTAAACCGCCAAAAATACTGTGTTCCTCAACAGTTACAATCGCTCTTGTTTCAATGGACGCTTTGCAAATTGCAGTTACATCTGCGGGCTTTAGGCAAAACATATCTATAATTCGAGCAGCTATGCCATGCGCGGCCAATAACTCCGCTGCTTGCAGGGCAGGGCATACCATTTCGCCGCAGGCGATAATTGCTACATCGGCAGTGTCTGCGCCGCAAAGGATTTTTGCCTTGTGTATTTCAAAATTTTCGGTTATCGGATAAACAGCATCCACATCTCCACGGCCCAAGCGCATATAAGCCGGGCCTTTTTGCACAGCCAGATATTTTGTAATAAATGCCGTTTGTACGGCATCGCTGGGCGCAAAAATTTCTATATTTGGCAAAGCGCGTAAGCCCGCAAAATCGTGCAATGTCGTGTGGGTGCCGCCCAAGGGGCCATAGCTTACCCCGGCAGACACGCCAATAATTTTTACATTGGTTTGGTTGTAGGCCACGTCTATTTTTATTTGTTCGTAACTGCGGGCAGTTAAAAAACTGGACGGGCCTGCAACAAAAACAGTTTTGCCAACGCTGGCTAGCCCCGCGGCTATACCTACGGCATTTTGCTCTGCAATGCCCACTTCTATGAACCTATCGGGGAATTTTTTGAAGAAATTCGTGGCGGTGCTGCTGCCCATAGAGTCGCTGCATATCATAAAAATGGAACCGTTTTGTTGCGCGATATGTGCTAAAGTCTTGGTAAACGCTTTGCGGCAAGATACCTTATTCAATGTTATCCCGCCTTTCTATAAGTTCTGCTTTAATTTGAAGATATTCTTCATCAGTCGGTATTTGATGGTGCCACTCCGCGATATTTTCCATAACTTTTGAGCCATAGCCTTTAATCGTATTTGCAATGATAACCAATGGCTTCGTAGTATTGCCATGAGAAAAAGCCACTGTCAATTGGGCACAATCATGCCCGTTGCAGCTGTGTACATCCCAATTAAAAGCACGAAACTTTTCCGCTAAGCTGTCAAGCTTCATAACATCCTCTGTACCGCCGCTAATTTGCAGCATGTTGCGGTCAACAATGGCAATAAGGTTGTCTAACTGGTAGTGTGCGGCAGACATTATGGCTTCCCAATTAGAACCCTCTGCAAGCTCCCCATCCCCCAAAAGTACATAAACTTTGGATTGAGATTTATCATGTTTTAATCCCAAGGCCATGCCCGCACCAACGCTGAGCCCATGCCCCAATGCCCCTGTGGCAAAGTCAACGCCCGGAACATTTTTTGTAGGATGCTCCGCAAAAGGCGAATCGAATTGTACAAAAGTATCAAGCAATTGGGGCTGGAAATACCCTTTGCCCGCTAAAACCGCATACAGCGCTTCCGCACAGTGCCCCTTGCTTAAAATAAATTTATCGCCTTTGTTCATTTGCTGATGATACAGCACGGTTAATATATCCATGCAGCTCATACTGCCGCCAATGTGGCCTGCTCCAGCGTTTTTCACCATATCCAGCACCACAAGCCTGTAATCGAAGGCGGTTTTTTTCAATTCATTAAAATTTCCCCGACTCATAAAATTTCCCCTTGCAAATACTTTAAGTTAATGTTAACTTAATATAAATAAATTTGCAAGAAAAATTTAATAAAAATTCAAATTATTCAAAGGAGCTTAAGTATGAATTCAAATGTACCGCGTTGGAGCGTGTGGGAATTTTCCAAAAGTGCAGCCGTCGATGCTGCCAACCCCTTCGATTTAGAAATAAAAGCTGTATTTCAAAAAGACAACCGTAGACTAACATCCTTCGGTTTTTACGACGGGGAGGGCGTTTTCAAAATACGCTTCATGCCGGACTGCGAAGGAGAATGGACTTATCAAATCTATTCCGAAATTCCGGAACTTGACGGGCTTACCGGAAGCTTTACATGCACACCGCCCAAAGCAGGTGAGCGCGGCGTAGCGCGCGCGCAGGGTTTGCATTTTGCTTACGACGACGGCACACCCTTATATCCGCTTGGCACGACTTGCTATGCATGGGTTCACCAGCCAAGGGAATTGCGCCGGCAAACCATAGAAAGCCTAAGAAAAACCCCCGGCTTCAAAAAAATCCGTATGTGTGTGTTTCCAAAGCATTACGACTTTAACACAAACGAGCCAGAGCTTTATGCCTTTGAAGGAAACCCGCAAAGTAGCTTTGATTACACAAGGCCCAACCCAAGATTCTTTGCCCATTTAGAAGCGTGTATCTCCGACCTAAAAGATATAGGCGTAGAAGCCGATTTAATTTTATTCCATGCCTACGACCATTGGGGCTTTGCCAACATGGACGAGGAATGCAACCATCGCTATTTGAAATATATAACCGCCCGGCTATCTTCCTATACAAATGTGTGGTGGAGCTTAGCAAACGAATACGATCTGCTGCGTCACCTGACGGAGCAAGATTGGGATGGCTTTGCAAAAATAATTGAAGAACGGGATTATGCAAGTCATTTGATGTCTATTCACAATTGTTTTGGCTTCTACAACCACAACAAGCCATGGATAACCCACTGCTCCATCCAGCGGCAAGATGTTTATAAAACCACGGAATATACAAACGAGTGGATAAAGGCCTACCAAAAACCGGCCACCTTAGACGAAATTGGCTACGAAGGCGACATCAACTGGGGCTGGGGCAATTTAACGGCGGAAGAGCTCATGCGCCGTTCATGGGAAGCTTATGTAAGGGGCGGTTACCCCGGGCATGGGGAAACGTATGTAAGCCCCGACGATATCCTATGGTGGAGCAAAGGCGGCATACTCAAAGGGGAAAGCCCTGCCCGTTACAACTTCCTTATGGAAATTTGCAAGGAGACAGGGCCAATAGACTATCTGCCGGAGCGCAGCCCATGGGATATGCCCGTAGGGGGTATTGAAGGCAAAGTGTACATTGCATACTTGGGCTTTAGCCGCCCGCGCTTTAGGGCATTCCATTCAAGCCACCCCTACTTGGGCAGAAGTAACCTGCCGGAGGGCAATTATAAAGTAGAAATCATTGACACCTGGAACATGGCAATGACCAACTGCGGCATAATGGCACGCGAGGATTTATATGTAGAACTACCCGGCCGCCAATATATGGCGGTTCGGTTTACTGTGGTATAGCGGGGTGAAGGCTTGAGCATAACAGCAAAAGAATTGGCCAAAATCCTTGGCCTCTCGGAAGCATCTATATCTATGGCCTTGCGAGACAAGCCCGGAATAAGTACCGAAACCAAACGCAAAGTACTGGAAGCCGCTAATGAATACGGTTATGTTTTTACCAAAACTGTAAAGCCGCGCCACATAACTTTTGTAATCTACAAGCGCCAAGGCACCGTTGTAGGAGAAACTCCGTTTTTTTCGGAGTTATCTGAAGGGATAGAAACCGCTTGTACGAATGCCGGATATAAACTACACATTGCATATATCCACAGGGCTGACGACGTGAAGGCGAAACTTGACGAAGTAATTTCTTCCGATTGTGCCGGAATCGTTTTACTGGGAACCGAAATGCAAGCAGAAGATATTTCGCCTTTTAACGATATCAAAATTCCGCTTGTTTTGCTGGATGCGTATTTTGACTTTATCCGCAACGATTGCGTGCTTATCAATAATAATCAGGGCGCATTTATGGCTACAGATTATTTAATTACGCGCACACAAAAACAGCCGGGATATTTACAATCTGCTTATAGCATTGGCAATTTTGAAGCACGGGCAGACGGTTTTTACAAGGCGGTACGCCGCCATGGGATGGCCGCATCCAAATCCATTGTCCATAAACTCACCCCATCTACAGAAGGTGCTTTTGCAGACATGCTGGAAATGCTGGAATCCAAAGCAGCACTTGCGCCATGTTATTTTGCAGACAACGACTGGATAGCCATTGGTGCCATTAAAGCATTACAAAAGCACGGCATAAGCGTACCGGAAGATATTGCAATTGTCGGTTTTGATAATATCCCAATGGCCGCTTTCATAGAACCACCTTTAACCACTGTGCATGTTCCCAAAAAATACATGGGTGAAATGTCAGTTAAACGGCTGATAGATATTATTCATGCAAAAAGCTTCTCGTGTGTTAAAATAGAAATATCTACTCAACTTAAAAAGCGTTGTTCGGTATAACAAAACACCCGATTAGACTAGCTAACCGGGTGTTTTTTATTTAATAATTAATTATCTAGGAATATTGGTAAGGTCAAAGATAGAACCACTTTGTTGGGCTTTGTTCGCTTCCCAGTTTGCATGGTAGATTGCTTCGATGTCCGGCATACCGTTGTTGTTTGCAAAGTCACGCACTTCGTCAAACATGCGAGATGCTTCTTCGTATGAAGACGCTAGAATAATTTGCGGAAGCATTTCTTCAAAGCGGTCTTCTATCATTGTACGGCGGATACCAAGATCGGATGTGCTGTCAATTTGTGCAAACATAAGCATAAATTCGTCAGATAGACGTAGGTTTGGTGTAAAGATTGTTTCTTGCATATAGTCTACCCATACACGCTCTTCCGGCGGCAACATGCTGTTTGCGGCAAATTTTGCGTTATCTACGTTGTTCGCATGGCCGTGTAGTGACCAATCCCATAGTCCAAGCGCTCTGTTTTCTGCTTCTGTCAAAGATTCAACAGATCTTGTAAGAATGGGGTAGCCTTGTGCATTAAGTTCATCCCATAGATGGCCTTGAGGGCCGAACATCATTTCTATGCTGCCAAGCGGGGAAAGCATCCATGTCAAAAGTTCAAAAATACGACCAGGATTGCTTGCACCGCGCGTGATGAAAGAACCGTTCCAGCCAAGTGTTTCATGTACTTGGTGGTTGATTGCCGAATGCGGCAAACCGTTTGCAGGCAAGAACACATATGGATGCCCGTTCACTCTGTAGTAAACCACTTCAATGGAGTTGCCCGGGTCTGCAGTACCAAGAATACGACGATAGTTGATGTCATTATCCACTGAATGGTCGTGCCAAATCAAGCCGCCGCGGCCACCAATGAGGTTTTCTTCAAACTGTTCAACAGTATTGGTTAAGTTTGTTGCAGTAAACAAACCTTCGCGGTGCCAACGGTTTGCTTCCATAACTGCCGCACGCCATAGGCTGTTGTTCCAGCTGCTGCCAAATGTTCCGTCTGGCTTAACGCTGTACCAGCCGCCCCAGCCGGCGTTAATGCCGCCCATGGACATGAAGATACCGCCAACAAACTCTTGCCCAAAGTTAGGGCCGCCGTTAAACAATACAGGGATTATAGGTGCGCCTGTGTGGTTTGTAAGATTAGCGTCACGTACCGCAACCGCATAAGCATACAAATCTTCAAATGTTCTAAGCACCGGAGAACCTACCGCTTCGTGTACACGGGTTGTTATCAACCAAGCATCGTTACCGCCGGTTGCGCCGCCACGTTCACCAATTGTACCCATGCGTACCCAGTTAGGTATTGTGTAGTTCACACCATCAACAGAGTAGTGGCGTTGGGTAGATGCAGGCACGTTATCATGGTACCAGTTGTCATAACCAAAGGCAATAAGCTCATCTATGCTGTAGAACGCGCCAAGCCTTGTTAGCTCAACATTATGCGGGTTTCTGTCCATCCAAAGCACATCTGGCATGTCGTCTGCCATAAACCTAAGGTTTATTACTTCTGTTGCGTTAACATCAGGTGTTGTAAGGGTTGGGAAAATGTTGAACATTTCGCTCCAGTGGGCAGTAATGTAATCGTCGCCCCAAGCTTTACCGTGCGGTGGGTTCCACCAGTCGTAAACAAAAGTCCACTCAAACTCTACGCGTTCCCGGCCGTCGACTGCTCCGCCGCCGCCACCGTCTCTGTCACATGCTGTTGCTATTGCTAAAATTGCAACCAGCAACAGTAGAAGTGCTAACTTCTTTTTCATAACTTCATTTCCTCCTTGTTTTGGGATTGCGGGCTACCCTTTTATCGAGCCCACCATCATTCCTTTTATGAAATACCGTTGTAAAAACGGGTAAATCACTACTACAGGTGCAATGGTAACAAACATGGTTGCCATGGTTATACTGCGTACGTTTGTAGCGTTTCTGCCAACGCGCCCCAACGCCGCTGCACCGCCAATCTCAGCCATCATAGCGGCCATTGCCGCATCTGCTCTGGCCTCGTTTATGATGCCAAGCAATATATTCATCATTGGCCTTAAATCGGGGCGTGTTATATATACGTTGCCAAAGAACCAATCATTCCAATGGAAAACGCCTACAAACAGTGCAATCGTTGCCATAATTGGTGTACTTACAGGTATAATTATTTTGAAGAAAATTTGCAAATAATTTGCACCGTCAAGCTTCGCAGATTCCTCTAACGATTCGGGTATCGACTGGAAGAATGTACGCATTAGGATTATGTTAAACAAGCCGATTAAGTTAGGGATAACAAAAACCCAAAAGCTGTTAAACAAGCCCATTGCACGTATCATAAGGAAGGTTGGTATCAAGCCGCCTACAAAGAACATGGGAATCAGACATATAATTGCATAGTATTTACGGCCAACAAGGTCTGAATGAGCCAGCCCAAATGCAATTATGCCTGTAGCAAATAATGCCCCTATTGTACCAACTACTGTACGCGCTATGGTAACACCGTATGCGCGCCATATCATGCTGTTGGTTAAAATATTGCGGTAACTGTCAAACGACCACACCCTAGGCCACAATGTAATGCCACCAAGACGGGTATCATCCGCATGATTAAGAGATATTGCAAGCGCATTTAGAAGCGGATACATAATGGATGCAATTATTATCAACATAATTAATATTATTATGCCGTCAAGAATATGATCACTTACCGAACGTTTACCTACCATCGTATTATCCCCCTTCTAAAATAGTGAAGTTTCGCTTTTGCGTCTTGCAATCCAGTTGGCTACCAGAAGCAACGTAAAATTCATTGTGGTAGAGAACAAACCAACCGCAGAAGCAAAGCTGAAACGGCGCTGACCAATACCCATACGGAATTGGTATGTCTGTAAAATTTCCGCCGCTTCCCGCAGGAATGCGTTATCCATCATATTGGTAAGCATCATAACCTGGTCGAAACTGGTGGTCATCAGCGTACTGACATTGAGAATAAACAGGATTATAATCGTCGGTTTTATTCCGGCAATAGTAATATACCACATTTTTTGCAGACGGCTTGCACCGTCTATAGAAGCGGCTTCGTATTGCTCGGTATCCACACTGGTTATGGCAGCGACATATATGATTGCGTCCCACCCGATTTGTTTCCAGATGTGTGTACCCAGCACCATACCCCAGAAGTATTGACTCCTTCCGAAAAAGAATATCGGCTCGTCAATGATACGAAGGAACATAAGCAGTTCGTTAGCCGCACCATTTTCCAATGCGAAAAAGTCGAACATAAGTATTGCCGCAACTGCCCAACTTATAAAGTGAGGCAAATAGCTTACTGTTTGTGTAAATTTCTTAAACTTTACGCTACGCAATTCGTTCAGCATTACAGCAAAAATAATTGGTAACGGGAAATAGATGAAAACACGCATTGCACCCATCACAAGGTTGTTACGCATAATCCTTGGGAAAAGCGGGTCGTTAAACATTACCCTAAAGTGGTGCAAGCCCACCCATTCGCTTCGGCCAAAGGTATCACCCAACCTGAAATCTTGAAAGGCGATAACGATACCATACATAGGACCATAGAAAAAAATCAAAATGTAAATAATTGCAGGTATTACAAGAAGCTGCAAATCCCACTGTCTTAACATTTTGATATACCATGGCCGCTTACTTGGCATCACGTAACTCTTTGCAGAATCAGACTTTGCAGACACAAAACACCCCGATCCACATGAATTTTGATGGGTACATTGCCATATAACCCAATCAGTTTTTGATATTATACTGCCTTTTTGTGAAATATGCAATAGAAAATTTCCGTTTGGTAAAAACATGCACAAAAAAAGCGATGTTACATGAAAACGAACATCGCATATACCACAAACAAGATTACAAAATGGTTACTTTACTGCCAAAATTTGCTGTGTTGCTAAAGCCAGAAACATATAATGAGAAGACCCACCGCCCATTACATATTCAACTTGCTGCCACAAATATGGGAAATCTAACAGTTCCGGAAAGTCTGGGCGGATTAGCGCAGTGCCGGAAACTACACCACCGGGGATATAAGACCAGTCTGCCCGGTTTAGGCCATAGCCCACGGTTGCGGACTTTGCGCCAACACCGGAAGCAAAAGACACTGTGTTAGAACCCGGGTGGCAGCCCAGGATAAAGTTTAGCGAGTCGAAAATCATATCCGGCTCAAAAATGTCCGGATAGGCTTTGTGCAGGAAGTAGTATTCGTACCCCAGCCGCTGGATATTCCAGCCTGCGCCCCATATATGCGGGCGGTATGGGATTCCATAAGGGGTTTCGGCACTTTGTGCCGCAAGTGATTCTTTTAATGCGGGCAATGCATCACGAATTGCTTCTGTAAAGCTGCTGTCGTTCATTGCCTTTTCTGCACGGGCAACAAACCAGCCCAACCGCTCAATTTCCTTGATGATAAATTCAATTTCGGCAAGCAGATACGCTTTATATATTTGGTCGCCGGTGGTTAGGAAAAGCTCTACTGCGGCGTGTATTTTTGCCGCTTTTGCGTTGCCGCTTCCGTCGGTGACTTGGTATAGCTCGCAAGCAGCTTCCAATGCTTGTGTGCTTAGTTCATTATTAAAGCCTTTCAGCGTACGGGCTGCGGCAGCGAGGTGGGCTGCGGTGGATAATTCGCGCAGTGGGTTATCTTCTGTAAAAACCCAGCGTGGTTCAAGATGAGACGCACTGTC
>Ga0123355_10004402_pt1 | contig 20480 bp, 12 predicted proteins | sample TergutEmb28metaG_3_FD_89872 | JGI IMG/M metagenome (GOLD analysis project Ga0123355, IMG submission 89872) | Embiratermes neotenicus P1 segment gut microbial communities from Petit-Saut dam, French Guiana - Emb289 P1 | ecosystem: Host-associated > Arthropoda: Insects > Digestive system > Gut ...
ATGGGCTCCTGGCTCTGCATATACGTCTTCGTTGCTGTAGTCTCACAGGATCGTATTTGCTGTTGTTGGTTGTAGTTTGGCGTCCTTAGCTGGGGGAGCTGGGTCTGCTGCATCATACTTGGTTTTTGGTGAGAATGGTCGAATGATCCCTCCGCTTCGGGCTGGGTATACTGCATGGGCTCTTGGCCCTGCATATTCACCTTCGTCGCAGTAGACTCACAATGCTGAATTTGTAGGCTGCTTTTCGCGTATAACAATTTATACGTTCCTCGTACAGGTGAAGTCAATAATAATATTAGGATGGCTTACACTGAACGGGATCGATTTACGTTGTAAGTATCACAGTCGTCGGACGGAGCTAGAGGCACACATCTTTACTCGGTTGGGCTCTGAACACAACTAAAACCGGAAAATGGCTTTAAAACCTGCTGAATCTCCACTTCCTGTCGCGACAGATGACATGGCATGTTGAGTCGTCATCGTATTGTATACGCCCGTCGTGAATATATCGTTATCATTTCGTCTTCCGCGGGCGAGGTCCCACTTGAAACATAGGTTAGAGTCGTATCGTAAGCTAATTATATCGCCATATTTATGCAATGTCCAGTGCCAGAGCTCCCTTAGACGATTCCAGGCCACGTCTGTACACCACACTCTTTTCAGTCCCAATTTTAACACTATATTACCATCAACACCTGTGTCTTTCTGCAAGTAGTTCTTCCTTGATGGTTTTTCTCAGAGGTCTAGGTTGGCACGAAACATTTTAAGGACGTACGCTGCTTAGTGGGTCGTGAGAGCACCGTCGGTATAGCGACTCGACACGGGCCGGAAGGTCCGGGGATCGAATCCGGGTGAAGGCGAGATTTTTCACACCCGTCCAGATCAGCCCTGGAGCCCACCAAGCCCCTGTACAAGGGGTACCGGGTCTCTTTTCCGGGGGTAAAAGGGATGGGGCGTGGCGTTAACCACCCACCTCCATCTAGCGCCAAGGTTACAGAAAGAGTAGAACTATGCATCTACTCCACCTCTGGACCTTCGTGGTAATCTTTCCTTTACACTTCTCGTGCTTCCAACTTGCAAGTCTACACCCCGCGCGTGCTGTCGCTCCTGACAGAAGGAACGACACTGGAAAGGACAGGGCGGATTCCACTGACATATATACAAAGTGCCTACAAATTCTACCATCTGAATCACAATTAAAAGTGGAGGCTGGCCCTGACATTCCACCTTCCCCAGGCAAGCTTGCATATACGCAAACAATAGCGTAATCTGCAGGATTAAATGTTATACGATTAGTGTTATCATATTTTATTTTAGGTTCACATCAACACATGGCTGTAACACAACTCAACATTATCGCTTCTTTCACTGCATTAAACTCAGACCTCAACATTCTCCTCTAACGCCATATTTACGTTTGGATCCAGTTAAGGTCTACGCTGAAGGTGTTAGGAACATGGTGCTGAGAAAGATATTTGGGGCTAAGAAGAAGTAACAGGATGATGGACAACACTGCACAGCGGGGAGATTCATGATTTGTGCTCCTCACCAGATACTATTCACGTGATCACATCATGGACGAAGACATGGCCGGGGCATGTGGCGCATACGGAGGAGAAATGGAGCCAGGGATTTCGATTGGAAACCTAAAGGACACAGGTGTAAATGACAGGATGCTATTAAAGTATATCTCAAAGAAAAGAAACAGAATGGGATGGTATGACTGGGTTCATCTGGCTCAGGACAGGAACAAGTGGCAGGCTCTTGTGAACACGGCGATGAACCTTCGGCTACCATACAAAGTGTGGAATTTCTTGACTAGCTGAGGAACTATCACCTCCTCGAGGACTCTTCGACACGGATTAGGGCAAGTTATGGCTACACGCAATAGAACCTTACCTAGTGCGGTGGTTAAGAATGAGTGGACCTACCCCTCCACTCCATCTAGATGCTTTCAAGGCGTGTACAGGGACAACTTTATCTTTACCGTAGCAGGATTTCAAAGTTTTACTTTACATAAGGGATTCATTCATTCTGTTGCCCATAGCTTCTTCCAAAACAAGACACCGCGGTCTAGTTCTTCCTCTTTCAATTTCCAGTATCCTCTCCATCCTTCTCCAGCACTACATTTCAGAATTTTCCAGATATTTTTGATCTACTTTCCGAAATGTATAAGTTACAGCACCATACAAAGCTATGCTCGAAAGTTAGCACTCAGGGGATGGACACAATACTGGAAACAATGGACAATATAGGAATAAAATTGTTTGTGTTGGCTGCACTGAAAGAACACTAGTTGTGAGTATCTTTCGTTACTCTATTGTTTGCTTATGTTGTGTAGTGCCAGTGTCAATGCATTACAGACTGTGTTTGGAAACAGTACGAAAGTAGACTGCGTTTGAAATGTGATGGCACACGCGCAGAAACCAGATTTCGTCTTCCGGCGAAACGGACGAGTCAATTTAAAACGACGTAGGCGTCACTTCAGTCGACTAGTGGCAGCCGAGGTGTGCGCATCAGCGGTAGTAATGCTGGATACACCATGCTCCGAGGTAGTGTGAAGAGTACTGGCTACCCACTCCATTCGCCAGTATCCCCTTCACTTCCCCTCCCTGCGTCATCATGTGCCATCACATTTCAACTGGACTCTACTGCAAAATGGAAGATTTGTCAGATTTTCAGAGGACAGACTGTTGGTGCGCGTTTAGTTGTAGCATCTGTAACCAAAACGGTTACTTTATTAGGTGTATCCAGAGCAGCAGCTTCCAAAGTTATGACGGCAAACACAAATCATGGGAAGACATCATCAGCTAAGAGGAATAGTGGCCGAAAACCAAAACTAAGTAAAGGGATCGCCGTACTTTGAAGAGGATTGTGTCTAAAAATCATAGAACTACTGCAGCAAAGGTGACGGCAGAACTCAATATTTATCTGAAGACTATTAAAAAAAAAGTCCGACAAGGGCTTCACAAATCCCACATCCACGGTACAGCTGCAATTGTGTATCCTCTAATTACTGAAAACAAGGCGAAAAGGCGAAAAAGATGGTGTGACGATCAAATCACCTGGACGTCTGATGATTGGCAATACGTGACATGGTGAGATGAGTAGTCATTCACAATGTTACCAACATCAAGCCGGGTTTAAGTTTGGAGCATGCCCAAGGAAGCCCATAATCCTGAATGCCTGGTTCCAATTGTGAAACATGGAGGCGGATCTGTGTTGGTTTGGACAGCAATAACTTGGTAATCTGCTGGTCCTATAATTACTCTGAACGGTGAATTACTGCCAGTAACTACGTGGACATTTTAGGTAACCAGGTGTGCCCTATGGCCCAGACGTTGTTTCCTAACAATGATGCAAATTGGCCCATTCGCACAGCCAGAAGTGTTCGTATTGGTACAAGGAGCACTAAGATGCACTTCAACATCTTTCCTGGCCAGCAAAATCGCCGGACTTAAATATCATCGGACCACTGTGGTCAGTTTTAAAGAGCAGGGTGAGAAGCAGACTCCCTCCTAGCTTCATCTCTCAAGCAACTAGAAGATGTTCGTTCTCCATGAAGAGTGGAACAGTATTTCACTACTGACTATTCAGAACTTATACGAGTCTATTCCAAGAAGGATACAAGCTGTATTACAGGCAAATGGTGACCCGACTCCGCATTAATAAAGAAATGTTTATCTTTTGCAACTACTTCCATTATTTTGCCCATACCCTGAGTTTACGTAAAGGAATATGCGACTAAAATGGACAGGCCTAGTCATGAACAATGGCATGACGTTTAGATGCACGGCATTCAGCACTTTGTACGAAATGAACAATCGAAACGCCCACGCTCCCATGTATTTTGTGTCACTATTAAGAGAAATATACTTTCGCCAAAAATATGGCCTTGGGGTCGACTCAGCTTCTAACAGAAATGAATACCACCGATGTCTCCCGGGGGTGAAGGCGGCCAGTGCGTGCGGCTGACAACTATCACGCCTTCATGAGCCGGTCATCTAGGAATTCTGGTAGCCTCAAGCATCTGAAGCCCTAACAGCCTGTCAAGGCCGTTACAAGGATAGCTTTACTATTATAAGGACACGCGTAACGACGAAGAACAGTCTCAAGCTAGACGTTCCAGCCACCCTAAAACAAAATTGCATTGAAGAAGAAATTTCCAGCAGAATGAACTCAGGGAATGCCTGTTACTACTTGGTGCAGAATCTTCTGTCTTCTCGTTTGCTACCCAAAACATCAAAATTAATGCATACAAAACCGCAGTTTTGCTTGTTGTTTCCTACGGAACTTGGTCTCTCAAACTGAGGGAAGAACGTAGACTGAGGGCATTCGAAAATAGGGTGTTCAGGAAGATATCTGTATCTAAGACGGATAACATAACAGAGGACTGGAGAAAACAATAAAATGAGGAGCTTCATGAGTTGCACTCTTCATCAAGTATTATTCGGGTGATCAAATAAGAATGAGACGGGAGGGTCATGTGGCATGTGTGGGGAACAGGACAGGTGCATACAGAATTTTGATGGGGAAACCTGAGGGAAAGAGACCATTTCCAAGACCTAGGGTTATATGTAAGAACAATATAAAATGGATCTTCAAGAAAAAGGGTGGGGGCGTGGAATGATCTGCTTCAGGACAGTGGCAGGTGGAGGGCTCTTGTGAACGCGATGATGAACATTGGGCTGTTTATGGGAAATTTCTTTATTAGCTGAGGAACTATTAACTTTTATAGGACTCTGTTCCATGGAGTTAACTCGTTAGTTACATGTTTCACCTGTCAATTAAGTTACAAAGTCGACTTGTAAATAAGGCGAAGCAAACAATACAAAACGAACTGCGGATTCCTCCACGTGCCGTGAAGAGCGTAACCCTGAAACTAACCCAGTTCCGCAATCGATTACGGTACACAGACCAACCACAAGCTGCAGTCACTCTCAAGGCACAGTTATTAAAGGTGGATGGGTTGGAAGCTTGTACGAATGAAATAAAGCGAAGTCTTCACGGGTGAACCAAACCGCAGGCCTACTTTATTCTTCGCACCGGTAGACTTTCTTTATCCGTGGGAGGATATATCACGTACGTCGCGTTGGTTCTTCGAATTCCCGAACATTGTACCAGATTTTGTTACTTTATATGGGAGGAAGTCAGTATAACTGAATTAAAAATATTCATTACGGTATCACCGGCAAATTAGGCAGTTTAATGAAGATGTAATAAACACAAAAAATAACAAATAAATTATTCTATGCACAAGAGTCCTTGTTGAAAAGTTAGAGAGTTCCTCAGCTGGTCAAGAAATTTCCCGCATTTTATGGAATCAAATTGTTCCTTACCGCTTTATTAACACCTCGCCGCTTGTCCCTATTCTAATCCATATCAAGCAAGTACAGTTCTCCCGAATAATTTAAGAGCCGCTTTAATATTATCCTACCATTTAAGCTTAAGTCTTTCAAGTAACTAAAAACAATTTGGATGAACAATACAGACACAAATACGGTTATGGTGGTCACGTACCTACATACTCGATCTACTGTTCTTTTGCCTAAATTCCTTATTGTGTACGAGCAAAGATAGGCGTACGGATTATTTCCGTTGTTCGAGTGCCTGAAAATATCAGCGTCAGCTGGCATATCACCTCTCAACTAGAAGCGGTGGGCCGCCACAGCCTGTTAATGAGTTTACCCTTTAAAGACTACGATTACCCTGAATTATATTCAAAGACTCCGTTCCTATCGCGCACTAAACGGACTCCGTCTCCATTACAAATTAATGCTGCATACTGTACAGAAATAATTGCTGTTGGTTCCGAGATCCATACAGGACACGTAAATACTCGTACACTGTGTGGCCAGAACGTAGAATTTTGTAATGTAAAACCCCGGTGGTACAGAGGGATTTATGGGAAGTCAACGCATTCAGCGCTTATTCGAGGTTTCGATAATTCTTATGCTAACAGGGGCTACGAAAACCTTACTTGTTCGTGTATACAAGAGCAGAAAAGTTTTTTTTCCAAGTTTTTATATTTCCAAAGTTGCGAGGGATAAGACACTGGCAACAAAAGATGTGTACAACGGCGCCAATGCTTCACGTTTCGGCAAGTCATGCTATCGGTTTGGGTATCAACTATGTCTTCGGACCGAGAATGACTACAACGCAAGTTGATATGATACAAACACAGGACATATTACAGACATTTAAATGGTTCACTATACTAAAAAAAAAGCCAATAAAAGTGCGGGATAAGAAATTTACTGTCCACCGCCCAACCTGCAAAGTATCAAACAATAAGCCAACGAAGTGAGCGTAAGTTACCACTCGTAAAGACACGTGGAACTAAATCTAATGGCAAAGGTAAAAGAAAAGCCGTCCCTGTACACGCCATGGATTGGGCAGAACACAAGACTTCTTAAGTCGGTTTCTCGATACAAATGTGACGAAACTTCTTTGACGGCCGCAACGAAGTACCATTTCGGAAATTCCGCGAACTCTGTGTCTCGGTAGCTCAGCGACGAGTAGAAGCAGTAAATTTTGGGGCACTAAAAGCATGGCTATGGTTTCTTCTTACCCCACCCCCACCCCTACCTCATCTTTACTGTCCTGATTTGGGCCCTATTTTTGTTTCCAAGAATGGAACTACAGCTGCGAAGGCACCGACTACTGCATGTCCCTGAAATGCGGTTCCAAAAAGTCAGTTCCAGCGGTGCTTTCAGCAATGGAAGAAATGTTGGACCCGATGAATAAACTCGGAAGAAGTTTGAAGCTAAAAATGACGACCAGTAACAAAGGTCAACGTAGACCTCCTTATCAATTCAGTTCGATAGCTTTTGTATATCCCTCGTAACATTGCGTAAAAGCAAACGCAACTAATGCAGCGTAAGTATTAGACCATAATAATAATAATAATAATAATAATAACGGTGATACCAGTAATAATAGGGACGACTGGGACTATTTCAAAGTCATTCAGAAAATACGTGAGCAACATACCAGGAAAACACGAAGTCAAGGAACTCCAGAAAACAGCCATTCTGGGCACTGCACATATACTTCGGAAAGTACTAATGTAAAAGTACAATAGATTCAACACTGGAACTAATGATATAAGCACCATGAATAGTAGCAACAGAACAGCTGCAACACTGTATTCCCTAGGGACATAGTTTGTCTCAGGAATATAAGTATAAATACCCTGCATAAAGGAGAGGGCGGTGATTATTATTATTATTATTATTATTATTATAAGTCAGCGGCAGAATTGGAACTTATCGAGCAACATAAAATATGGCCAAGCAATCATATTTAGGCACGTTCGCAAAATTGCGAAGAACGACTGTTAGCTTCGTCATGCGTCTGTCTGTCCGTCCGTCCACATCGAAGAACTCGGCTCCCATTGCACGGATTTTAATAAAATGTGATATTTGAGGATTCTTCCAAATGGTTAGAGAAAATTCAAGTTTTGTGAAAATCTGACAATAATAACGGTTAGTTTACATGGAAACCAATATACATTTATGATATCTCGCTGAAATTTTCTTAGAATGAGAAATGTTTCAGACGAAAGTTGCAGAGAAAATCAAAACACGCATTTTACCTTCAGTATCTTATTTACAAATGTTTCAAAATTCCTGTTTATCGTTACTAATTTAGTGCCGTGAACTTTTACGTAGGTGAGGCTCTAATTTCGCCACTTTTCATGAGCACGATCGGATTAGGCTGCACCGTTTTGAATCTGTGTCCGCAAGACGCCCGGTTCCAATATCGCCGGAGCACTGGCATCCTGATAAGCTGTTCCGTGGTTTTCCTTACTTCAGGCAAATGACGGTACTTCAGATTACACCACCACCGCATCCTTCCCCATCCTTTCCAAGAAGAAACCAAGAATACCATACCAAATTAGTCGACGTAACTCTATTGGTAAACAAATTCATTTTGTTTACAACTAATAGCTCTATGTTTCCGCATTTATACCAGAGCCCCACCACAGGTTAAACCATTATAAAATATGCAAAGGAAAAAAACCTTACGCCACATCATTTCACATCCAAAGTGGTACTGATATCTCACACCTTACAAGAGTTTTGTTTACATGTAGGCTATTATCTCTTGTTTAGCCCTGCGGTTGTGTTACGTTACATGCACCTAAATTCTCGTAAGGTGTAAAGGTAAAGCAGTCCCGTTACATGCCTGGAGTGGCCCAGGGGGTTCTAGGAAGTTACGGTCCCCAGATTTCATGACAACGGCACAGGATGGTAAGGTTGTCAGCTTTACGCACCGGCCGCCTTTACCCCCAGTAAATGCTCCTGGTACTCATTTCCGTTACAGGCTGAGTCGACCCCAGGGCCATAGTGCGATTGGAAGGATTTTATGTCAATGAAAAATTCCATTGATACCAGCTGGGATCGAAAAAGCGACCTTCCGATTTGTATCACAGCACCTTAACCACTGTGCCACCGCGGCTCGTAAGGTGTGAAACCTCCAAACCGCAATGTATATGAAATTATGTGATACGTTTTTCTTAATATATATTTATAATGGTTTGGCCTGATGACGGTTTTGATATAAGAGCCGAAACATAAAGATACTGTAAACAATAGGAATTAATTTGCCAATACAGTTGGGTCGACTGAGCGAAAAGAGTTTTTTTTTTTTTTGGTTTCATACTAACAACCAACGGGATGCCACACATTAGATTAATTATTCGTTAATTATCCCATCAATCTATGCTATAGAGCCTTATCTACTGACAGTCGCGTTAAATAAACCGTAAATAAATTGCTAATTTTCTTCAATGGAGTCGCTTTTGAGACAGTAACATACATAAATTCTGATATTTGACAAAGCATCGAATTCGAAGATGTCTGTTGGATCAAAAAGGTCTGTGCGGCTATTTAATAAAGTACGAAATCCTGATTTGGCGTGGTTAATAACCAACAATCCAAAAGCACATCCAGCTTATGCTCAATATAAGCTAACTGATATTAGACATGCACAAAAATAAGTTTGTGGAAGTCGGTGGACGTGCGAACTGCAAACAAAATGTAATGTTAATCTATATTTGGATTTCACAGACGATAACCTGCACACAATTGATAAGGACTGGGAGTGTCAACCAAGCTTCAGTGCAATGTAACCCGGAAACCAGAAACCAGCTGTGATGAGAGTAACGGAATACGGTAATTTGGTATATCAGCCAGCTAGCCAGCGAGCCTGCTCAAGAGGCTGGGGCAAGAAGAGAGATATACGGTCAATGACCGAACAAACAGACTGGTTCAACCACTTTCTTAGTTCCTAGTTCTCATTACAAGTATCATACTGCAGTGGAAGGAATATGCCACGCCCATGTGTAAATAACAGACTTCAATACTCGGTATCTCCAAAGTTTCATCACTGTTCTGATTGTCCCATACAACACCGACACAAAATTGTATGCCATGAAAGTTTCTTAGTGCCTGCGAAGTGGGTAGGGCTGGAGAGGTAATGACTGTGAACTTTATTTTGAGCATGACTTTCGTCAATGGGAAAGCAAACAACACGCGTCAGAATGTTGTCATGAGATTCGATTCGACTAATTTATCGATATGCCACTTCAACCACAGTGGTTACTTATATATAACACCTGCGAGGGTTCAATAAACTTATTTGCCTCCGAAACGTCCTGACCGGTTCTGGGACCCACTCAGCCTCCTGTTCAGTGGCTACAGCGGTGCTTTCGTGGTGGGAAAACGGCCGGGGTGTGACGGTGGCCACTGACTTCCACCTGGTGCTGAGGTTAAGAATGAGTGGAGCTGCACCTCTACTCCAGTCATAGGCCTTCATGGGTTGGACAGCGACACCCCATTCCTCCATTAAAGTTTATGCAGATTGAAAATTTTGTAATTTCTACAGCGGTGGTTCCGCTGAGAACTTCTGGGCACCATCTTCAAGGGTAAAGCAGCCTCACTGCTGAAGATGGGACAAACAGGTCTCGAAACGTCGGTAACCAACTACCAATTTACGTCGCGTAACATCCCAGAAGAGCGAAGTTCTTGTAATCAATACAATTAAGTGACGTCAGCGAAAGACATTACATCAACAGGACTAAAAATAAACAAATATTTAAACCAATTTTTGGGCCTATTTCACGACGGTGCATCAAATATAATAATTATTCGTTTCTACAGACTGCGCATAACATGTTCACGTGTTGCGATGAAGGACACAACGACTGACGCATAATTGTTATGTAACCCCAACACCGGAACACAGCACAGGGTTTGAACGTAACTGACAAGAGTGACAAGAATATTACAGGGAGTACTTTTTCATTGCCCGACCGCTAGTCGTAGAGCGGACGACAGCAGCGCTGCGTAGCGACGGATAATGCCGCCAGCCCTGCAGTGCTCATAAATTTACACACGTCTTCACGCAAAGTACCCCGATGTTCTTGTCACATTTTAATGGAACTTGAATTATCTCGACAGATTTCCGAAACATACTCAAATATCAAATTACATGAAAATCCGTCCAGCGGGGAGCCGAGTTGTTCCATGCACCCGGACAGGCATGACGAAGCTAATAGTCGATTTTCGTAATTTTGCGAACGCGCCTAAAAAAGATAAACGTAGGCCACAACAGGCGCATTGATAAATAAAACGTTTGCTAACCACTAATGTGTGCCTCTAAAAGAAGGCGTCTACAAACCTGAAGATGCGTTATCAGCTAGAATGACACCTATTCAGTCACACATGAAACCTGCAACACTAATTTTAACATAATATATTTCGACGTACACTACCCTGGAAGAGTACTCGGGCATAAGCACGGCGCACCTGAAAATTTCACTTCGCAGCAAACACGAACCCACATAACGTGCTGTTTTCGGGATAAGAAGTGGTTTTGTCAAACTGTGAAGAATTTAATGCCGCATACATTGGACCTGTGTTAGCAAGACGCAATTTAAGATTTTGTAACAGAATTCGCTCAGACCTTTAAGGAGTATCTACTCTATGAAGCAAGAGACACAAGGTCACAGAGCTGACATATCCTGTTTCTTCCATTGCGTGGCGTGTAACCGACGCAGGCTGTCTAAATTGAGCAGAGCGCCACACCTATTGTACTTCGTTACCTGTCCAGGGCTGTCACAAACAGGGAATGCTGCACCCTGGTACTTCGAATGCAGAAATTTTCAAACACCACCAGGTTTCTGTGTAGGCTTATGCGCATCACGTAAACACACTAGAAAACAAAACAATAAACAGAGTAAAATTGTCTGAACAAAGTTCTTTAAGTCCGTCGAGACAGAACTCGAATCAGTACAATCTGAAACCTCTAACCTATACAACATCATCAGGAACTGTACTGTCTACAGACAGGTGACGTTTAATCGAACTGGTTTTCGGTCGTTATCGATTGAATCGCTTATGCGTTTCAGACTATACCATGTTTAGGAGCGGTCGCAAAACTGCAAAAAGTGACTATTAACTTCGTAATGTTTGTCCGGGCGCCCGCCCGGGGTGCACCAAAACTCGGCTCTCACTGGACGGATTTCCATTAAATTTTCTATGTGACGATTTTTCGAAAATCTGTAGAGAAACTTCCAACTTTCTTAAAAATATGACAAGAATAACGGGTACTTTACATGAACACCAATATATATATATATATATATATATGAGATCATGTAATGCTCAGTTATTATCAGAATGAGAAATGGTTCAGATAAAAGTTGTAGAGAAAATCAAAACACACATTTTACATTCAACAAAATTTTTAATTAGTGCCGTTTGTGAGATACTGTGGAAAAATATTGGAAAGCCGGACAGGCCATAGATGACAATATAATACGGCGCATGCGCTTTGCATGCTAAATACACACACTTATAATATGTAATATTTATTCCTTTTCCACTGCAACAATGTTTACACGAACATGCCTCAATGTTACGTTATACATACATTGCCTCTCTTGCTATATTTTAATCTCTACGTCCCACAGACGACAGGATGAGACCCAACGTTTGTCAAGCTTTCTCCAGATTTAATCTCCCCTTAATGCTTTCGTAAATATGATAGGGTTGTTCCCAAATATATTCGTCACATGTTCCGAAATCCATCTTCAAGGGTCAAGAAATCAAGATTCTTGACCCTTGAAGATACGTCGGCAAGGAATTACCATTATGCGCTGCGTAATAAGCCAAAAGAGGTCAGATCTTAGGCCACTTACCTTCCGACCACCTACACGCGGCATTTTGACGGGTATATCAAGTCCAGTGATAATACTGTACCAAGAGTCTCTACCATCAGAAACATAGGCTTTGTTGAAGTCTTAAACTTGTTCATGTATTGCTCCACTGAAACACCACCTTTCCTCCCATCTTCAGAGGTCAATAATCCTCTAGATCCAAGATGATGGGACCGATTGGTTGTCCCGAAACGTCGGTAAGAAACTGCCACTACTCGCTGTGTAATAACCCAGAAAAGCGCAGTTCTCAAGTGTGGATTAAAGATGGTTAATAAAAGTGAAGCGTCAGATATGATTTCGACAATTTCATCTACGTACGGATAAAACCTTGGAAAAAGAATACATGTAGTTGATAAGAGCGATAAGCCTCCATAATTACTATTCTGTTTGTCATCCTTTTTCATTAACAATCTTGAGGCAGCCCTTGCATATTGTAAACGTAATTAAAAAGCTTGCGCATTGCAGAACGCACTGTTTCACCTCTTCCTTTGATCTGTTCTATGTTGTTTTAATTCATAATAACTTGTCTTTGAATGAATTTTGACATCCTGTAATACCTTCCGTAGCCCACATTCAGACGTCCACACTATCATCACAGTTCTTCAAACCCGCAAACAAGTTTCCGATATTAACCCGATAAGGTTCTGTAACTTCCACATCGTTCGGCTTCCCCGGACCGAACCCCCCTTTACTCGACTACCTACTGCAGGGATTCGCTCACCCACCCCAACGTCTCGCAAGTCCCAAGAACAACGCGAAAGTGATGGCTTAAGTGAAGAGCTGTGTAGATGGTGGTATTATTTGAGTCTCAAAATCAGTGTGATTTAAGATTTTGGCCAGTTAAAGTTTACCACCAGACGGTAATCAGTCTTCCTGCAGGTCTTCCCAGCAGGTGAAGCCCAAGCGTATTTTGAACACTTTTAACCTGGACAGTTCAGATTTTTAAACGTGTCAAATTGTATTATCCTAACACAATTATCATTACCAGTCCGAAAATACCTCTCTCTATTTTGTATTGTTTCGTAATGAAACTTTCATTCGGTGCTTAAGGAATTAACCAGGTACATGCTCCCTTTTTCTGAATCAGGTGTATATGAAAAAATACGGAGGGATCTTTGCCTTTTACACCCAATACAGACGCTACAAGTAAGACTGATATTTTACGAATAAATATGTCGCATTTCCTACATACAGAAATGTAGAAGGGAATAATAAATAGGTCCTCGGCTGATCAGAATTTCACCCATTTCGTTTGGTGCTACAATCCTCATTCTGACAGAGACCAGCTATGAAGTCATGGCTCGTTTTAGGAATATTCAAGCACGTGCCTGAAAAACTGCATCAAAAGGCGAAGTACATGAAATTCAACTACAGATATTAATAGTACAGTGTTTGAAATGTACTTATGTGCCAAATTACGACAGATATTTACTACGTCAGGTTTCAAGTCTTAAAGAACAATGCGGTGGTTAGAGAAACTGCTTGAACAGTGGACGACGTCTGGACCAAGATATTCAATATAAAAGCAGGTCAGCAATCACAGTCCTTCTATTGTACGAACTGTATAAGCACGTGTAAACTTCGTCCTTCGTCAGACATACAGACCTATGGAAACATCCTCACATTCCAGTCCAGTTAAATGTGTTTGATAACCTACCACATATGCTTACCAAAATGTAAGACAACATTTCATTGCGCAGTGTTGTCTCACGACACGTCCATAGCCTCTTCCGAGGCGAGTTCCTCCAGGGTTCGATCTAGTGCTTCTTCTCTTAACTCTTTAAACGCCGAGTTAAATCCCATCTGCCATATGCTGGCATTGTTAGGAGCTCACCATATTCTCCACGTTAACAGGGTAAGGGTTAATTTGCAGTATCCTCTCTTTCCTTCAGGTAATCCAGTAGCTGCTTCCGTCTTGATACAGAAGTTCCCTGTTGGTGTATCAGATCACAAGTGTATGTGTATTCAATTATCAATCAACACAAGTTACTTGTAAACGTTTTCCTGGCGAACAGTTTCGGCTCTAAGATCGAGCCATCATCAGGCCACTACACAAGAACACTTCATTCTTGTGTAGTGACCGGACAATGGCTCGATCATTAGAGCCGAAATTAGTCGCCAGGAAAAAGTTTAAAAGTAGTCTGTTGTGTGTGATTGATAATCGAATGAACGCACATTTGTGCTTACGTCTTCTTCCTCATTTTCCCGTGCCTTCTAACTTTCCTTCAATAACGTCTTTTAGAAAGCACTTCCTACGTAATATGTAACAATTACAGTTAGCTTTCCTTCTTTTTGAAAAACACCCAACTAAAATTTTAAACATTTCTCATTACTCCCCCGCGTGTTACATAGATGGGCCATTCACCCTTCTGGGTTTGATCACACCGACATTAGACTGGGGCGCTCTCAGTGTCCGCGCGATCTAAGGCGTCGGTCTGCGACGGCTCGCCTGCTGAGATTGTGGATTAGAATCTCTTGTGAGTGTTGTGTGTTGTCAAGCAGAGGTCTCTGCGACAAGCTCATCACTCGTCAAGGGAAGTCCTACCGACTGTGGTGTGTTGTTGAGTGTGATCTAGAAACATCAAGAATGAGGCCATGACCTGAGTTGGGCCGCAGCGTCCCCTTGGGGGGAGGGGATATATATATCAGACTGAATAGCACAATTAAATCTTCCCGAAAAGGCTTGGTGGGAAATTATGTCGTATCGACTGGCAACTATTTACCGACGTATCAAAGAATGGTAGTGTCTCCCCAAACACTCCAAGAGTAGCTGCTTCACGATGAACGAGACATCACGCTCCTCCGAAACGTTGGTAACTATTTACCAGTCTACACGATGTAATATCCATGAATCAGTGTACCACCAACACTACTACCAGAATCTCAATCTCGCATGCCAAATTCGCTACCCCATTACTTTACGTCTTAACCACATAAAACGCCTTAATATTCATAATTATTTACCGGTTAACAATTGGAATTTTGATCATAGATCACCGACGGCTTCATAAGTTGTTTCTTTTATAAAGTTAAAGCAATCCCTGCACAGGTCATGAGGATTCCAGAAGGTCAAGGTTCAAAGATTGCAAGACAATGAAGTTGATAAGGTTGTCAGCCATATGCACCGGCCACCTTAACCCCCTCCTCCTGGAAATATTCCTGGAACTCGTTGCTGTTAGAGGCTGAGTCACCCCAGGGCTATAGCTCGACCAGAGGGATGATGTCAGTTCCAATGACACCATCGGGAATCGAACCCGCGTCCTTCCAGCTTGTAGCGCACAGTCTCAACCAAATGCACCACCACGTGTCCCCACCCCACATTTATTTTATAATGACAAACTTTTCCGTCTTACCACAGTCACTCCCCCCTTCCATCTAGTTCTTCACTGGACTTACCTCCCACTCGTGTAGAAGCATTTTAAACACTATTGTAGCGGCGTGAATTCATTCCAGCAACCGAGGCATGGCCTCTTTGGCCAGGTCTTCAGTTCCATCGGCGGGTGCCAAGCGTTTCAGCCGTGCTCTTTTGATATGTATGTGACGCGGTACCAACTGGAATACAGTTTGGAGAAACATGCAGCCAATTTCCTATCAGTTCCATTTATATTACCTCAACAGACCCTGAGGGCAGTGTGTGAGACTGTACCATACAATGAGTGCGTGTCGCACAGAAAAAAAAAAGGCCGAAATATGTTTGTCCCCCAAATTAGGAACGTGTAACTAGTTCCCAGGCTCTAGGAGAGATGCAGTTGACATCTTTTCTCTTCTGGGCTATTGCTCACCGTCACTGGATGCTTGCTGTCCAATGACCTGGGACATTTGACCTCTGAGTACGAGACCGCTACACGGTCTCGAAACGTTAAGCAACCAATGCCCAGCGCAATAACAATAAAATAAAAAATAAAAAAAAAAACCCCGAAGATGCTTAGGAAGGCATAGGCTATAATCCATGGGCAAAAGGTAAAGCAATCCCTGTACAGGCCCTGTGGGTTCCAGGAGGTTCAGGCACCCAGATTTCAAGACAATCGGCAAATGAAGATGGTAAGGTTGTCAGCCCTAGGCCCTGGCCGCCTTCACCCACCAGGAAATTTCCCTGGTGGTCATTTATGTCGACAGTAATAAAAAAAAAATTCCAATGCCACCATCGGGAATGGAACCCGCGACTTTCCGGCTTGTAGCACAGTCCTTCAACCAACTGCGCCACTGCAGGCCCCCATAATCCATGGGCGTCCAGCCTTTCATGGCAAAGGGCTACACCCATTAATGTGTGGGCCGGTTCGCGGGTCGCACGTGGAAATTTAACAAGTGGTACACATAACGGCCTAAACTACTGTGTAATTTTTACAGTACACCATAATTTAAAAATGTGGCCGGGGGTCGCACAATACGACCTGGCGAGCCGCGGATTGGAGACCCATCCTATAATCCAATCATTTGTATAAATTTCATGGAAAGAATGAGTTGGGCTTTCAGATCACGGTGCCTGTTCCGTCACAACCGCCATTTAGACTACGCAGAGAGGAATAAGTGACATACATAGTGATGGCGTAAGTCTACTGGGATGGTTCGCCGTGTCTTCTGGTTAACAATTAGCGACGTTTCGTGACTACATCTTTAGACCTTCGAAACGTCGGTAATTGTTTATCAATTGACAAGGCACAAAACAGACGGCACAAATTTTCAGCAACCTCAAATCTTGAACTGTTAAGTGATTACGAATCGTGAGCAGGATCTGATGTTACAGGAAATGGTTGTGGCGTGTACTGTGTCGGCAAACTCAGAGACAAGTGCAATGTAATACTAAAATACCCTAAGGGCAGCTTTTGAAAGCGGGTGTTCCTGAATACGAAATATGAATTGTGTATTCTTTCTTAGTGCATGAGGCATTTTAATTAAGAAATAATTCGGAGTTCGGCAACAGGTCTTTGCGTAGTTTTGGACTTAAGGCAGAAGTAAAAGGAAAGGGGATTAAAGAAAACAATCATCTATGCCCTTCACCAAAGGCCAAACAAAGGGTTGAAACGGACGAAGTACGTGGCATGGGAGCGATGAGAAAAGCATATTTTGGTTTGGACACTTCAAGGAACGAGAACATCTGTGAGACACCGACTAAGATGGGAGGATGATATTAAAATGTATCACATAGAAACAGGATGTGAGATTGCTGACCCGACAAGTCCGGCTGAAGTATGTCAACACGCATCTGAGGTCGTTTGTTGCATTTATTTTGCCGTGTACTGTCAACATTAAGTACTGATACAACTGACAAAACACACAAAAGTAAACGATCACAACCGTACTTTATTCTACCGTTCTGCTACACTTTTCGGCCTACGCAGCCATTTTCAGAGGGACCGCTTGCGATGGAACCAGACAGTGTTAAAATCTACATTTCTGTAAAATTCATATAAATGTGTCGAGTGCACTATGCTTATTTCTATTCTAAAAAAAACTTTTTGTAGCCCATTTAACTAGGCAGCGACAAGTTTGTTTACAGTAAACATAAGCACCATGCGCTCCACAAACAGCACAAAGATATGTTTTACATGCACTTTACACAAATATAAAACTTTAGCACCTCCTAGTAACTATGTAAGCAGTCTCCCTCAAGATGGCCATGTAGGCCGAAACAGGTAGTATGAATCAAGTATATTTGTCATGAAGAGCTTGTGTTCATTGTTCGCTGTCTTACTATCTAACGAAAATGAATAGCCGGATTTCAAAACTGGCTGGGAAATTCTCGACTAACTAAGGAAACATCAGCTTCTCAAAAACGGCTCAGATGCCTGGAGTCAGATGGAAAATGCATAAAAATTTTAAATAAATTCATTTTACAATGTTACATCTAAAGAAGTCTCAAAATCATATTTTCATCTTTAAATGTTTAAGCGTTCAAATTCAGCACCTGCCCGAAAGTGCACGCACATGCGCGCGCGCGCACGCACACAAACACACACACACACACACACAGATATTCACATTATACTGCAGCAGGATGACGTCTGGGCAGAAGATGGAGTATATATGAAGGAAGGGATATGATTAATTGCTTTAATTGTACTTTACCGATCCGTTTCACGAGTGCCACAGAAACATCACAAGTGCCACAAAAACAGTAATAAGGGGTGAACAAATTTGTACAGAAATCTAGAAGCCATCTCAAAAGTCTCGGTACCAAAAGAATGACACGAAATAAGTTCCACACTGAGAACCCGCAATAACAGGTGCCAAGGTACAAAATTTTGTCACCCAGGCGACCTGGCGCCCGGGATTTGTGCATCCCTGCAATAAGTTCACGTGAGATGTGGAACAGAGGTGTGAGCAATGGCGCAGACTAGGTACCCGCAGAGCGGGGTCAGTCCCCCCTCCCCTCCCTCAAGTCACAAACGTACGGACTACTAACACTTGTTGTGGGTTCTTTCGGACGGGATTACGTTCTTGACACAAGGAAGTACTTTATTTCACTGTTGTGAGATGTGAGAGGATCTCCGCTAAAAATTACGGAGGAGTCCCGATTATCTACTCGCACTGTGGCCCCCGACAGAGGGGAGGTGAAAAACGAAATAAAAGTCACTGAAAGCGATTCGACGACAGCGCCAACCACAGTATTAAGATGCTAGAAGAACATTTCAAGTAAACCATACTTGTAAACTTGCTGCAAACGTGACCGTCCAATATAACATTTTCTTTACCCAAGCGGCATCATCAGAACTTATTTCATGTCGTGTTCGATAATGTAGGTCAGTTAACTTCTACAAACCTGTATTCAGTGACACAATGTAATAGTAAAAACTAATAGGTTAAAATATTAGTGATGTTTAAATTATTGTGATGATCAGACGTGTTCCTAGTATATAAGGCCTTCGTCCGAAACTCAAATCAAAGAGAAACAGTAAACAAAATTCGTTAAAAACCGACAATAATGTAAACTTAGTCTAGATAGAATGTCAACATGTGTTTTTACAACAACAACAACAACAACAACAACAACAAAACTGTATTAAAAATGTTTTTATTCTCTCATCCGTTAAAGCACAGTGGTTACTTTATGTACCACCAAGTTTGACATTAAAACCCTACGTTCTGCCCACAGTGTGTATTTGTCTGGATCTCCGAACAAACGGCGATTATTTCCACACATTTAACTGAGTGGCTTTTATAACAAAGACGGTGTGTGTTTACTGCGCGGTAGTAACGGAATTTTTTGTATAATTCAGATTAACTTTTGTGTTTAAAGGATTAAAGTACAGCTCTTTGTACACATTTTTAACTCGTTACAGCAGATTTATGACATATCAGTCCACAAGACAACAGTTTCTTCACTTGCATTCACATATCAGTTTTTGTTATTAGCTGTTAACCACTACGTCCTGCGTTACGTAATAATGGGCGTTCAATTTCTTTTGATTCTAGGAAATAACAAGTAACGACGGAGGCGTGCAGTGTCACGGGAGTGTCAGCGACCACGTGCCGATGGTGACGTAGTTCTAGCCTCAAGGGAGCGTGGGCAAAATTAAAAGGACAGCACGAAAGTCATCAGGCGCACTCAGCAGAGGCTGTGCTTTGAGAGGAGAAAAGATGAAACCTGCTGAAATTTACGAAAGATTACAGCTACACTGCTGAGAAAAGTGTCCATTATTCTTGTTTGTGGTCAAGTGGGCGACAGTACAGGCAGTCTACTTTCCAGATGCACGGATTACTATTTCAAGATATATACTACATTACTGCTACTACTACTACTGCTACTACTACTAATAATAATAATACTATGGAAGAAACCTGAGCATGAGTTATATTTTTTCCACATAACCTAAAAGTCTGATTGTCGCCAGTTTGTAAACTTTTACCTAATGTGCTAAGTGCACTTATGCTCTATCTTCCTATTAAATAACATTATCTAGTTCTCATGGTTCATTACTTACTGAAGTCAAATAGAAAGTCAGATACAACTTTCGCACAGTCGGGGTGCTGTCATGTCACACTCTACAAAAATATCACATTAACAAAAGCTGCGCATTTTCTGAACCTGTATTACAGTACCCCGCTTCAGGACCCTACGATCAGTGTCGCTAGCATTACTCCCGTCTCACAAGCTTGCGTATCCACCACGCTGTGATTACTAATAGTTTTTTTTTTTTTTTTTATCCAATGCCCCACATGTCCTTGACGGACTTCGTGGTCTTCCCTCCTGGGGATGGCAGAAGTGTAACCGACTTCTCAGGTTGGGACGCCCATGAGGCGCGGTTACGTTGTC
>Ga0123355_10004403_pt1 | contig 20480 bp, 22 predicted proteins | sample TergutEmb28metaG_3_FD_89872 | JGI IMG/M metagenome (GOLD analysis project Ga0123355, IMG submission 89872) | Embiratermes neotenicus P1 segment gut microbial communities from Petit-Saut dam, French Guiana - Emb289 P1 | ecosystem: Host-associated > Arthropoda: Insects > Digestive system > Gut ...
ATATCAAACTTTGTACCAGAAAACTACTGGGAAGTCGTAGCTGAGTTTGCAACAGAAGATAAAGCCATATACACCGGCCTGTACACAAAAGACGAAGAAACTCGCATAAAAACCGAAGCGCAAGCAAAGGAAATTGCCGAAAAGGTAAACGGAAAAGCTGGCACAGTAGAAAGCATAGAAACCGAAGAAAAACGCCAGCTCCCCCCTCAACTTTTCGACCTAACAGAGTTGCAACGCGAATGTAACCGTAAACTGAGCTTCTCCGCACAAAAAACATTAACCGTAGCGCAAAGCCTTTATGAAAAACATAAGTTAATCACCTACCCCCGTACAGACAGCCGTTACCTTAGCCGCGACATGGTGCCTAAGCTAAACGCCACGCTGCAATCCCTGCCCGAGCCGTATTCAACCTTTGCCGCAAAACTCTTGGAAAAACCTGCACTGCCCACAGGCTCCCGCATTGTTAACGATGCCAAGGTAACCGACCACCACGCAATTATTCCCACAGGCGCAAAAAAACCGCTTTCCGGCCTAACCACGGACGAAAAAAACGTTTATGACCGCATTGTACGCAACTTCATAGCCGTTTTTTACGATGCCTATGTGTACGATGTAACCACGGTTATAACTAGCGTAGAGGACGAAAAATTCATATCCAAAGGCAAAATCGACCGCCGACTAGGATGGAAAGAGATATACACGCACGAAAAAGAGCCACAAGAAGAAAATCCGCTACCGCCTTTGGTCAAAACAGAAAAAGTAACGGTAAACAAGGCAGATGTACTCCACAAAAAAACGCAGCCACCAAAACCTTATACTGAAGCCACCCTGCTTTCCGCTATGGAACACGCCGGACGTTTTGTAGAAGATGACGAGCTAAAAGAAGCCTTAAAAGCCTCCGGCCTCGGTACACCCGCAACCCGCGCCGCCATGATAGAAAAACTCATTTCTTCCGGATATATCGAACGCAAGAAAAAAAACCTCATACCCACAGAAAAGGGCATAAGGCTTATAAGTATTGTTCCGCCAGAAATGAAACAACCAGAAACCACAGGCAAATGGGAAAAAGGCCTAACCCGCATTGCCAATGGCAAACTTGATGATAAAAAATTTATGGATAGTATTAAACGTTACGTGGTTTATCTTGTTGCAGAGGCGGCAAAAACTCCGTCATATTCTTCCTAAAATAAAGCGGCAACAACTGCCGTTGCAATTTATGATTCTTACGGCTTTCTATCGCCAAAGCATTAAAAAACGCCGTCCACAGCTCTTGCGTTTCCTCTTCGCCTTCTGCGTATTGCACGTTTGCGTCTTTAGGTACATCTGTAATTATATAATCGCTTCTATTATAAACAGCCGCCTTGTTGCGGCTTTTGTCATGTATAACCCACTGCTCGTTCATAAGCCGTCCCACAAAGTGGTCTGCTACCAAATGCAAAATATCGTTTTTGGGCGAAATTGGACAATACAATACACCATTTTTTGTCTCTGCAAAACGAGCGAAACCATGCAACAAATGCGCCTCACGGCCTACATGTTTGGATAGTTTATGCACTCGCCTTACACAGTCTTCTTTCAGGTGGCTATCTACCATGTGGCCTAGCTTAAACCCTAACTTAATATAACTTAACATATCCATATATTTTTCATCTTCACCGGACAAAAAGGCATGATAAACATAACTCGCCGCAGTATCGGACACTTTTTCTTTTATGCCGCTAAACACACGGGCAGCTTGCTTTATATCTGTGGTTACATAATGCACTTCGCTGTCCAAAGTTAATTGCATCTCGTCTGCTTTTTGAATAACAACAGGGTTTACTTTTTGATAATAAACATCAAACACAGCCGTGAGAAAACCTTCAAAAGTGCCGTCGAATATCATAATCATGACGTTAAGAATCCTGCCAAATTGCCGTGTGCCACTTGGTTTTGTTTTTTTGGTGAAAGGTGGTCGAAGGTTAAAAAATCCGGCTCCAACACCTCAATTGCAGGCTTAATATCCGGCTTAAACACCTCCGGATTGGTATCTATCAAACTAAGCTGCGCGTAATTCTTTTCATCTTTTAACCTTGGGGTTAGCACTTCCGGTTCTAGTTTTATCTTCTCAAACATTTTGCCATTGCAAAGTATAAAGAACTTTGCCCGCTTTAATACCACGCGCATTTTTTTCAAATCTTCAAAGCCTAAAACCCCTACCCGCCTTGCCGCAATAATTTTATCGGCAGAGCGGTGGCCAATGCCCGGCACCCTAAGCAAGGTCGTGTAATCCGCCGTGTTTACCTCCACGGGGAATTTATCCAAATTATTAAGCGCCCACTGGCACTTAGGGTCCATTTCTAGGCTTAGATTATCTTCCGGCGTTTTGAATAATTCTCCTGCTTTAAACCCGTAAAATCTCAACAGCCAATCTGCCTGATACAGCCTGTGCTCGCGCATTAAAGGCGGCCCAGCGGTTGGCAAAAGCGGGTGCCCACCAACAGGGATATATGCGGAGTAAAACACCCGCTTCAATTTATATAAATCATACAAACCCTCAGCTAAAGTAACTATTTTACTGTCCGACTCCGGCGACGCACCTACTATCATTTGCGTACTTTGCCCAGCAGGGGCAAATTTGGGGGCGTGGCGATACAGCGTAAGCTCGTTTTTGGATTCCACTATTCCATTACGCACCTGTTTCATTGGGGTTAGTATATGTTCCTTAGATTTATCTGGGGCAAATTTTTCAAGGCTAACTTGCGATGGCAACTCTATGTTCACACTTATGCGGTCTGCCAAATATCCGGCGTGCTTTATCAGCCGCTCATCTGCGCCGGGTATGGCTTTTACATGAATATACCCGTTGAAATTGTAAGTGTTGCGCACTAAATCCAGCGTAGCCACCAACAATTCCATAGTGTAATCCGCGTTTTTTATTACAGCAGAACTAAGAAACAAACCTTCTATATAATTGCGCTTATAAAAACGCATGGTAAGTTCCGCCACTTCGTGCGGGGTGAATACTGCACGGGGCACATCGTTACTGCGGCGGTTGTGGCAATATCTGCAATCGTACTCGCATAAATTGGTTAATAGAATTTTCAGCAGTGAGATACAGCGGCCATCTGCCGTAAAACTATGACAAATGCCGCAAGCTACGGCATTGCCCAAAGCACCCTTTTTAGCGGAACGGTCATTTCCGCTAGAGGTGCAGGCAACGTCATACTTTGCGGCATCTGCTAAGATTTCTAACTTTTGCATAATATTCATGGATTTCACTCCTGTTTTTTTCACGTTTCGTGTACATTGTACAACAAGATTTGGAGAATGCAAATAGGTAGAGTAAAATTTGTTTAAAAGAATAGCCACGCTTTGCCGTGCGTTAGCAACGGATTACACGGATTAAAAAACGATTTTCACGGATTGGGGAATAAAATGAATAATAAAAAAATCATTTCGTACTTTGGCGCTGACTTTCATGCAAAAGCGGTTAACGACTTGGCAAAATATAAAAACCTGTGGGGTTTGTCGGATTTTGAACAGATAGATTACTACTCCGTCAACTGCATTTTCAAATGCAGTTCCAGCAAGCATGGCTTGTGCATATTGAAAATTGGAAACGATGCCAAAAGCACTGAGAATGAATTCAACATTCTTACTGAATACAAAAACACGGCGTTTTGCGAAGTTTACGAATCCGATATTATAGGCAGCGTTTTATTAATTGAATTTATTTCGCCCGGTACGCAATTGCGCGCTGTGCCCGACCTAGATAAACGGCTTGATATTTTTTCTGTTTTGGGCGGAACCATTCATAAAAAACCCGCCAGCAAAAAAATTTACCCAACCTACATGGGCTGGGTCAGCCGCATAACTAACTACATGCGCGCGCGAAACGATTACGAATTATTATGTGTCAAGATGATAAAGGCAGAGCAAATATGCCACACACTTTGCCAAAAATACCCTGGCGAAATGCTACTACATGGAGACCTGCATCACGACAATATCCTTTTAGGCGCAAACAATCGGTACCGCATTATCGACCCAAAAGGCGTAGTTGGTGACCCCGTGTTCGACATCCCGCGGTTTATTCTTAACGAATTCGACGACGAACTTGACGATAACTTTTATCCAACATACACACACATAACCAAAACGCTTTCTGTAAAGTTTAACATTCCCGAGGTTGATATAAGGAAACTTGTTTACGTAGAGATGTGCATGGCCAATTGCTGGTGCGTAGAAAGCAACGAAATACCAAATATCAATGATGTGCTGTTTACTGAAAAACTGATGGAGGAATGGAGGTGTGATTAGTGCCAACCAAAAAGTGGGTTAAAACATGGGAGAATATCATGTTTTCAAATAATATAAATTATATGAGACAGAACCGTGACAAAGCTATGCTTTTAAAAAATGATAATATACCTTCATCGCTATTTCAATTCCGGGCAATCAATAAATTTTCATTATTTAACTTACACACTAACACTATTTGGATGAACACCCCCAACAATTTCAATGACCCATTTGACAGTGCTTTCGCTATGAAAATACCTGTCGATCCTATTTTCGATACACCTTTATGCAACTCCAAAACTTCAATATCTAAAGAGGAGTGTGACATAATTAAAACAATTGTTAGCAAAACAAATAATGAAATAAACAAAAAACGTGTAAAAGACATTAAAGAATATTATTCTATATCATGCTTTTCTGAAAATAAGGACTCGATTTTGATGTGGAGTCATTACGCAGACCAACACAAGGGTTTTTGCATCGAATATGACACAAGAACAATTCCTAGTAATGAAGAATACAAGCGAAACCTCTTAATGCCTGTTATCTATTCACACGATTTTTTGGATATGTATGAATATTGGGGACAACACACAAACATAAATAATCCATATGCTTTCCATTATGCCGCGACAAGAAAATCGCCGGTATGGCGATACGAAAAAGAATGGCGATTAATTGTGGAGCATGAACCTTTTAATATGAAATTCATTGCTCCGTGTAAAATATTTTTAGGCGCAAAAATTTCACAAAAAGATGAGGAAATAGTTATGAATTTCTTACCGACTACGAATGTTAAGCTGTACAAAATGGAAGTTGACGCAAATTCTTTTCAGCTTCGTGCAAAACAATTTGGATAATGAATTAAAGCATGTACAAGAATTTCAACAACCTTATAATTAAACGAGGTGCATTTATGAACATATCCGTAATAGGCTCCGGTAGCTGGGGCACAGCTATTTCTATTTTGCTTGCAGAGAACGGCCACAATGTTTTGCTATGGTCTTACGATAAAACCGAATGCGAAAACCTAAAGCTACATAAAGAAAACCGAGCATTTTTACCCGGCACAAAAATTCCGCAAAATGTATCGCATACAACAGATTTACAATCCTGCGTTAGTGCCGAAATTATTCTTTGCGCCCTACCCTCTTTTGCTGTACGCAAAACATTCGCTGGACTTGCGCCAAATATAAAACCCGGCACTATTATCGTAAACATATCCAAGGGGCTGGAAACCGACAGCTTAAAAACGCTATCTACTGTGTTAAAAGAAGAGGTACCCCTTGCAGACATAGTAGTTTTGTCCGGCCCTAGCCATGCAGAAGAAGTCGCCGGGAAAAAGCCTACAACAAACGTTGCGGCTTGCGAAAAAAAAGAAATTGCTAACCTTGTGCAAGATGTTTTTATGAATCCGTACTTCCGTGTTTACACCAACGACGATGTACTTGGCGTAGAACTTGGCGGCTCGCTAAAAAATGTTATCGCACTGTGTGCTGGCGTTTCGGACGGGCTTGGCTTTGGCGACAACACCAAAGCCGCACTAATGACACGCGGCCTATTTGAAATTACTCGCCTTGGTGTTGCTATGGGTGCAAAGCAAGAAACTTTTGGCGGCTTAACAGGTATGGGCGACCTTATTGTAACCTGCACTAGTATGCACAGCCGCAACCGCCGTGCGGGTATTTTAATAGGGCAAGGTAAAACGCCGGACGAAGTGCGAGCAGAAATTGGTATGGTAATAGAAGGAATTAACACCTGCCAAGCGGCAAAACATTTAGCAGATAAATTAAAAGTGGAAATGCCAATTATTAATGAGGCTTACGCGGTATTATTTGAGGGTAAACCCGCAAAGGAAGCAGCCCCGGCACTAATGGGCAGAGATAAAAAACACGAAACAGAAGACGGTTTTTTAGAAAGGGCGTAAACCTTTAATGAAAATTACAATTATCAACGGTAGCCCACGAAAAGGCAATACTTACGCCGCCGCGCAAATTCTAAAAAATGAAATGACAGCATGTGGCGATATAGAGTTCACTGAATTTTTTCTACCGCAAGATTTGCCGGAGTTTTGTAAAGGTTGCTTTTTATGCCTTGAAAAAAGCGAGCAATTATGCCCGCATTCTATGTATACTTTGCCAATTGTAGAAAATTTACTTGCCGCCGATGCTTTAATTTTTACTACACCCGTTTATGTAATGCAAACTCCAGGTGCGGTTAAAGCGTTTTTCGACCACTTCTCGTGGCTGTTTATTGTACACAGGGCGCACCCGAATATGTTTTGGAAAAAGGCGTTTGTATTATCAACCACGGCAGGCGCAGGAACAAAAGAGGCCATGAAAACAATTATCACAAACCTAAAATTCTGGGGCATTAACAAAATTTATTCATCCGGTTTTGCCATGCGAGCAATTGACTGGGAAACTGTTATACCAAAACGCAGAGCAAAGTTTGAGAGGCAACTTAAAAAATCTGCACGGCGTTTCTATATGGATATTGCCTCCGGCAAAAAGCATTCACCATATTTGTTTACAAGGTTTATGTTTTATTTCCGCCGCAACATGTTAAAAAAAGAAGCGGCTAGTGACGAATCCGCTTCGGCAGATTTAAAGCATTGGCAAGAGCAGGGCTGGTTTAATCAAAATCCTTTTTAATATTGTCAACTTCACACTGCACCTGCTCCATCTTCCCCCTATCCAACGAATAAAACCGCAGGCACACAATGTTAATAATCCAACCTACAATTGGTAACCCACAAAAACAAATCATAGCCACTAGGAACAGCGATGTTGTGTAGGGCGTATCAATTGTAGGAAAGTTTTCGCCAAATCCGGCAAGTACCAACAACCCGCCTATGATAACCGTGTTAAGTGAAGTTACCAGCTTATCCACCGCGCTAAACAGTGCACCGATAGTACCCGGCGCATACTTGCCGGAGCGGGCAACTTCATAGTCTATGCAATCTGCAACCATAGGCACCGAGATGCTGTTGTTAATGGACATAAAACCGCCACGCAAGGCCAAAAAGACAACAAACAACACTGTAAACACGCTTATGTTCGTGAAACTAAGCGTAGTCGGGTCGCCAAATACAAACAGCAGAAATATCAATGCAGTAAAAATAATTCCACCATATGTGCCAAAAAGCAAAGCCTCTTTTTGGCCTTTTTTTTGTGCAAAACGAACGCATAACAATGAAACTATCATAGCCGGTGCAAACACAACCATGTTAATTTGACCAGAAAGTGCAAAATCTCCGGCTATTATGCCGTAAATCAGCACGGTAACTACAGCGTTTTGCGTAATGTTAGAAAACAGTTTATCCGTCCCAGAGGAAATCATTAACATACGTATATTTCGGTTCCCTCGCAGAATCTCAAACACTGCCCTTAATTTTATTGCAGGCGATTTTTCGCCCGCTCCAAAAAATTCTTTTCTGTCTTTTTGCCATATGCCAATGATGGCAAGCAAGGTACACACTGCCGCAATAATCGCAGTGTATAGAAAAAATTCATCAAACATAGCATCGGTAAAACCGCCGTGCTTTGGTACCAAGTAATTACTAACGCCAAAGGTAACGCCTACGTACAAAATAACATTTAGCACCATATCAAAGGCAGAAAACAGTGGCCTTTGTTTGGGGTCGTTGGTTAGCACACTTTGCGCCGCGCGGGTGCAACAAAATTGGCAGGAATATCCAATAACAAACACGGTGTATGCAACTACAAACAAAACAAGCCGCCCTGCATCCAGGTTACGGCTTATATACATAAGCACTAATGACAGTGCCATTATCAAATTACCAGCCACCATAAACGGGCGAAATTTACCAAATTTACTGCCACAGCGGTCTATAAGCCAACCTATAAACGGGTCGGTAACGCCGTCTACAATAACCATAACCGCAATAAGGCCAGACACCAATGCAACACCAAGCCCCAAAACCCCTGCCGCAAAATAAGCTATGTAAAGCATCATCATGTAGTAGATGTTTACGGCCGTGTTGTTAAGCGTAAATAATCCTATTTGCCAAGGTTTAGCTTTGTGCATAGTCCCAAACATCCCTTTCGATGCACACGTTTAGTCCCCTGCTGTCTGTAGGCTCAATATTGTTTATTAAGTATGTTTTTGCCAAAAGCGATTTTACCCTTTTATAGTAATCTATGTCCGGCGGGGTCATGCTACCCATAACGGGGCGCCCCATTGGCATCCACACAGAGGCCGTAGGCAAAACACCACGCTCGCCCATCCAAGTGATACCTTCTGCCAAGGTTTCAAAATCTTCTAAACCTATTATGAAGTTAGAAAACGCCTTGCCAGAGCCATACTTTTTGGCGGTTGTCTCAAGCACGTTTAAGTGCCTATCCCGTCCGGTGATGTTTACTTTGCCGGGGGTTATTTCCTTTGCACGGTCTAAATCCCACACCTCTACACTACAGGCTATACGGCTCACGCCAAGTGCAAAGTATTCATCTATAATTTCAAAATCCGAGGGTGGTGTCGTATATAAAAGAGTTTCTCCGGGCAGGTTTAACTCCTGAATTTTTTCTAAGTATCCGAAGATATATTTAGCCTCTTTGTTCTCATCAAAAGTGGAGCCACCTGTAAGCTGCACATGACGCACTTGCTCATTTTTAATGGCATAATCGACAATTTCCGCTACATTTTCTGCCGCTACAGCTTTGGGAAGCGGCTTGCCTTTCTTCGCAGCGTTTTCAAAATCCCCGCCGGAGAAACAAAATTGGCAAGACTGTCCTGCGGCCGCATGCTCGCAAGACCACAAACATTGAAATGCTACCCAGTCTAACCCTTGCAGTACAGTGGTGCCTACAAACGGCAACCCGCTGGTAGTTTTTTGTTTATAAAAATTGCTTGCAGGCGGGAATGTAACCGTATCTATCGCCTTATTGTTATACGCAAGTACAGCTTGCTTGCCGTCCATGCGCAAGGTAAAAGGCGTTCCCAAATCGCCTATATATTTAAGTAGCTTTAAATTATCCCAACTTAAAATGCCGGACAAGTACTGCAAGTGAAAATTTGTATCCGTAAGCTGTGCTACGGTGCCGTCGCTTAAAATCAGGCTATTGCAACATAGCGGATTCATGCTTAGGCGTGAGGTTTTTCCAAAGCATTTGTATACAGATTTATCTACTCTAACGCCACGGCTTATCAGCAGGCACTTTAAATCTACGGAATCTATTTCAATGCCGTCTATTATGTATGTGTTGAACTTTTTTGCGGTTTTCATATTACTCAACTCTTTTCAACCAAATTACCCATAGCCAAGGGGCTGTCTTAACAGAGAATTTGCCTTGAGCGGTTGCCGGAAGAGCCGCTGAAAGTGGTTTTCTTTCAGTGGGCTTCTGGTACTAGCACAAGGCAATTTCTCTGTCGAGACAGCCCGGTCATCCTACAAATGCAGACTTTCGCCAAGCCCGTCTTTTAGTGCGTCGGTAATGATGCTGATAATTTTCATACCCACGGCTGATATAACTACCAAGCCAATAGGTGGGTTTTCTTTAGTCCACGGTTCTATTCGGTTTACTCCACCAACAGCGTTTACGGCAATAATGCCGCTGTCCGTTGGCAGAAACCCTTTTACCCTATATGCACTATCCATTAATTTGTCCACAAAACGTGTTAACGCATCTACGGGTACATTTTCACGGGGCTTAAGAACCAGCGAAAACAAGCGAGTTTCGGGCGTATTTGTGCTATCTTCCGCAAGTTTGTCGGCTGGCACAATCTGCTCCACAAGCGTGCGTGCATCCACTTGGCAATATGATGTAGCAATAATTTCACAAGCCGGATTAATATCCCTTATCAGTTCGGATATATTCTCCAGCTGTTCCCCACTTACCAAGTCTGCTTTATTAATTATTGCAACAGAGCAATACTCTACCTGACGAGGCAGTGCGGGCAACGCCCGTGACAGTTTGGCAAAATTTTCTGCATCTACTACGCAAATTACACCACGATAGTCATATTCTTTCTCCAAGTGAGGAGCAATTGTTTTAAGCACACTACCCATCTCCGAAGGGTCGGCAAGCCCGGATGGCTCGATAAACAGGTACGACAAGTCCTGCTTAGACATTTCTATCAGGCTACGCAAAAAGCTATCCTTAATACAGGCGCAAAAAATCGAACCGTTATTAAGCTCAGTCATTCGCATCCCGTCACGTGCCAAAAGCGAACCATCTATACCTTCTTTGCCAAACTCATTTACAATAAGTCCAACCTTTTCGTCAGCAAAACTGTTTAGAACATTTGTCATAAGTGTAGTTTTACCGGAACCCAAAAACCCGGACAGCAACACTAACTTTATCATTTATTTTTCCTTGCCGCATACTCACGGATAGTGGCTATATATTCTTCCTTGCTTGGTATTACAGATACCCATTTAGTATCGCCGTCTACACAAATTGCTGGTAGGTTTTTAAGGCCCATCTTTTTAACGCGAGGAATAGAGCCTTTTACGGTTAGTTTATACTCAACCCATTCGGCAATATCTTCTACTTCCGGCTGTGCGTCTTCTACAAGTTTTAACATGTATGTGCAAGCGGCACAGGTTTCGGAGTTAAGCATAAACATCTCTACTTGAACTTTTGGTAGGTTTGGATAGTCTGGAATATCGACAACTACATCAACTACTTCTTTTTCGTAGTTTTCTACGATTGCGCGTGCGCTGGCAGTGTCTACAACCGCACTTGCGGCTGCAATTGCGTTTTCTGCCGGAGTATCGTAAGGCATGTCACAACCTGGGCTAACAATAAGGTTGCGGTGGTCTACTGCGTCCAGTATGCCAATAACACTCTTCATGTTGTCTTGCTGGTTACCAAACAGCATAATGCCTGCTAGAGGTATATTGCCGCAAATGGTTACATTGTAGCTGTCGGTTACTTTTTTAGCTTCTGCTAGAGGGATATTATCATCTATAGAAATTGCATCTGGGCCTGTTTTGCACATGCCCTCTATTTGGCGAGATGCATTACCGCATACAAAGAATGAAGAGAATGCACCTTTGTTACGGATAAAATCAAAAGTAGCTTTAAATGTGCTTGCAACAATTTCGTCAAAATGGTCTGTAGAAATTTGGCTTACAAGTGGGTCTACAACAGCGATAACATCCATACCTGCATCAATGTACATTTCAGACATTGCCATGCAAACCTCGCCGCAGAATTCTACAAGAGCAATGGCCTGCTCTGGCTCTTCAATCATATCCATGAAGATGTCGCTACCGCGCAAGTGAGATGCCAAAGTAAATGGTCCTGTAATTAAACCATACAAAGCTGTGGTGTCGCCTACTGCTTTTTTCATGCGTTTCATTACATCCAAGATAAGTGGCAATCTGCCGGATTCTGGCGTTGGAATTAAACATTTGCAGGGCAGTTCTAGGTTAGATGCCAATGGATGCTTTGCTATTGAAGGTGGGTTGTCGTCTGTCCATTTTAGTTCGCAGCCTAGAATTTCTGCCTCTACTTGCAGGTCAAAAATAACTGGCATACCGTCAGGAGAATACAGTTTATGTACTTCCAGTAGTGACTCAAACAGCTTGTCGGCATCTTGCAATACTTCTGTTGCGGTGTGGCCTTTTAGTTTACCGGCATGAACGCCTGTAAATGGTACCCACGGCGCACGGTCTGGCATTTCATGTTTTAGTGCTTTCAAAATACGCTCTTTACCTGTCATGGTTATTTTCCTCGCTTTGTTTTATTTATCACTTTCGTGATATAATTTACGTAGAAAATCTAAGATGACTCTTAGACACAGTCTTAAGTTTACAGCAGTTTTTACGAAAATCAACACCCAAAACTCTGTAAATCTTGCTGAATATCCTGTAAATATTGCTATCCAAAAAAACATGGCCCACAGAAAGGGCGGATCAAAAACCGAAAAGGCAGGATTAAAAGCTGCTTTTTGCGCCGCACTCAATCCGCTCTTATCTGATTTTTCCGCCCTTTCCGTGGGCTATACTCTTTTTCGTTGAAACGAGGAATATAATCATGTCCATTGTTGCAAAAAACACCTTAGACATCGCAGGCCCTGTTGTATGGAGCATTGCGCCCATGCACATCACCCGCGACCTCCCTGCCCCACCCTTTGTTATATCTGAGGCCGGGCATTTTTCTGCGCGTTCTGAATATTTTGTGCGACGTGAAGGCGAGACGGGATTTCTGTTTCTATACACCCAAAACGGACGAGGATTGTTAAGCTACAATGGGAACAATTATGAACTTACACCAAGAACCATTGTGCTAGTAAACTGTGCCCTTGACCACGAATACAAAACCCACGGTAACCGCTGGGATTTCTACTGGCTCCATTTTACAGGAGACAGCATGGATTTTTATGCTGAACTTATTTACGGTAGTAACTACAGCCCTTTAGATATAGGTAATAAAGCCGTCTCATCATTTGAAAATGTGATAGACAACCTCCGTTACAGCGACCCACAAAGGTTACTATCCCTTAGTAATTCCATTACAGATATTTTGGCTATGATGGCGGATGCTGTCGAAAGCACAAAGCCATTAAAAGGGCGCCCTTCTTATATTAAAGTAATAATCGAAGATGCTGCCCTTTATCTAAAAGACAACCACTGGCAACCTTTCGACCTAGAAGAGTTAGCAAGCCGCTTTAATTTGTCCAAGTATCATTTTTTGCGGGAGTTTAAGCAATACACTGGCATGACACCGCTGGGTTTTGTAACCGCAGAACGTATAAGCCGCGCAATGGTGCTATTGCAGACTACAAATGAAACAATACACAATATTTGCTGCATAATTGGATTTAAGGATGAGAATAATTTTGGGCGAAAGTTTAAAGAGTTGACAGGAGAAACGCCGCGGGAGTTTAGGTATAGGATGAAGAATAAGGGAGTGTAAAATGACACCCTTGTATATTTTTTGGCACAATGCTATAAACATATTGTTAAATAATTTTGCGGAGGTAAACATGGAATATTTAATTGATATTAAGTGGGATAACGAGGCTGGCGTATGGTGTGCAATAAATAACGATATTCCGCTTGCGTTAGAGAGCAACTCTTTTGACGCACTTATTGGGAAGGTAAAAATTGTAGGATATGAAATTTTGGAAATAAACAAAAACCTCACGGACAACGTACGTTTTTGTTTTGTTACAAGCCACTGGGAAGAAATTGCGTAATGGCGGATTACGAAAAGCAGGTGCAAAGAATCTTACATGAAAATGGATGCTACCTTGTGCGTCGTGGCAAAGGCGACCATTCTATATGGTACAGCCCTATAACTGAGCGCAACTTCCCGGTTGATGGCAGAATAAAATCCAGGCATATTGCCAATACGATTATGAAACAAAGCGGTATTAATCATAAATTTTAGGTACAAAAAATCCCCTCCAAACATACGCTAGTACAAAAAGCGTACAAGGGGGGATTTTTATGTTCGACACACAAATATCAGGTTTGCTTTCTGGCACACTATTCCGCAAAGTCATGTGCAACGAGCAACTTACGCTATACGAATTCAACTTCATAACCGGGATGCTGATAAATAGCAACATCCCATTTGAGACTGCATTTGCAGAAGGAACAAGAAAAAACCCTGCATCTATACAGCTAACAATTCACCTTAACCCTACTGCATCGTTGGTGCTTGTGGTGTCGCTGGAGCCGGGGTCGTCTGTGTTTTCGCCCAGCCCGTAGTGGCCTAAAAAGTAGCGTACAAGATAATGGATTCTTCCGCCGCCTCAAAACCTAAATTCAAATAAAATTTATGAGAAGGATAGCCGCGTTCTGTGTTTAATATAATCGCGTGTATATTTTGGGCTATTAATTCGTCTTTAATCGCCGTCATAAATTTTGCACCTATCCCCTGCCTGTGATGGTCTATGCTTACAAAAAAGTCGTCGATATAATATTCCATTCCCTTTATCCAAGGTTTTAAGAAACGATTGTTATATCAGACATTTGCAAAATCCTTTCTAAAACCGATTTTATGGTACCCTTCGACCTCGCAAAAGTTTTCAAAAACGGTGAAGATTTTATAGCCTTGGCTTTCGTAAAATTTTTGGTTTTTTGAGCCAGTAGTCCATGTGTAAATATGCTCTATTCCGATTGATTGAATTTTATCTTCAAGCATTTTTAGAAGCAGTGCCCCAAGCCCCTGCCGTCTGAAATCTTGATGAACCCACATGTCGGTTAAATAAAACCATTTGTGGCTTGTAAGCCCAGACGCAAAACCGATAATAATGCCATTTTCTTCTGCTATGAATTGATGGCGCACTTGTGGCGAATCCGGTATGCCGTCCTGAAGTTCTATTGTTTTGAAATCATCGTAAATGTCTTGGAGTTCTTGTTTGGTTATGTCTCTGTCGGTGATTATCATTTTATAGCCGCCAATCTTTTTGCCCTATCATACGCTATGCGTAAAAATTCCTGCGGCGATAAATCTTCGTGCCTTGAATTTACAACCTCCAGAGTAATTGCACCTTTGTAACCTGTTGCTTTAATCCGTTGCATCGTGGCTTGCCAATTGATTGTGCTGTCGAATGGCAACAAGTGTTGGTCATCGGTACTATCATTATCGTGCAGATGTAGTGCCATTAAGCGTGAACCATACTTTTGTGGCAGTTCATCACCCGGAGTGCGGCAATGGTGATGCCCGCTGTCGTAGCAAAAACCAAGGCGGGTGGAATGTATATTTTCAAGCGCGTAATGCAAGTATTCGGTTCTGCGCAAATTCTCTAGTGCGATATTTACGTTTTTTCGCTCTGCTTTTTCAACAATTCGTTTGACTCTATCCAACCCCAACGCATTAAACGGCGGCGGCTCGTCGCCGGAGGATAGATGCATAACCATTGTGGGGATTTCAAACTCGGCGCAATCCGTTACGCATTGCAAAAGATGCTCCGTCAATTCGTTACCTTCAATTGTATCGGACCAAAGATTATTTATTGCAGAAAATGGCGTATGCACATTCTCTACAAACAAACCGGCTGCCCTAGCAATTTCCGGGTGCTTGCGATAATCTGCATCGAATTGGTCGCCCCACCACAGTGTTGTACCATCAAAGCCTGCTTGTTTTATCATTGGGTATAGCTCTTCGCTTTTTATTTTGCATCCGAAATACTGCGTAATAGAAAGCATGTTAACCTCCAACGACTTCTTCCCTATATTTTTGAGCATCTGCTAAAAAAGTATCTAGCGGAGTTTCTTTAAAAAGCCCTTGCCGCCACTGTGTATAATCAAAAGGTTCGCGGCGCATTAATACGATAAATCGTTCAGCCTCCACTAGCCCAAGCTGTTCAGAAAGAACTCGTAACCCTTCGTCTCTTAATGCTGTAGCATTACGCATCTAAATGCCTCCTAACGAAATCAATTGGATTTAAAACCGGAATTTCTGTTACCGGCTTGTTAAGAATTTTCTTATCTGTAGTGAGAAAGCAGTCTGCCCCAAGATGAATAGCACAGGCTATATGAGACGCATCCATCTGCCGTAAACCCAGTGCCATCAGTTGAGCCGCCTTTCCAGCAATCTCCTCTGTTAACTCGCAATCATCGCAAGCTATGTGTTTCCACTCTGCTATTCTATTGCGAACTTCTCCAAAGGGATTCATTCCATTTTCATAATCCATCACAAATGACCAACATAGATCTAGGTCACCTTCTATTACTAATTCTTGCACATGCAATTTTGCTTCAGTTTCTAAATATACAATCAGTGATGATTGATCGTCGAAAGGTCTGTTAAAACAGCAGTTATCTAAGTACACCTTCATTTGTCATCTCACTTCATTTTTAGATGCCACACATTTCTCACAAAGAAGAGGGCGGACACCTGAATAATAATTCTTGCACTTAATGCATTGCTTAAAAGAAAACTCGGTTTCACAACGAGGACATTCACAATTGTAAGCTCCTGTTACGTCCTTTTCTAAAATTACTTTTGGTATTTTCGCATTACACACACTGCAATCAAAATAAAGCATATTAAAATCTCCTTCTTTTATATGCACAATGAACATGATTGCGCCATTACAATTATTAAAAACAAGAGGCGCACAGCCAAGAAACTCCCCTTGCTGATGCGCCTCCTTTTTTCTATTCCCTACATCTTATCACGTTTAAAATACTTAGTATGCAACAACGCATGTGCCTTATGCCCACCCGGTTCGCCAAGATAGTGCTCATACAAAGCTCTAACTTCCTTATTCTCATGGCTCAAACGGTTTGGCTTGCCTGCATCTTCAGCATTCAAACCAGCAGCACGTTTTGCAGCCACAACATGGTCGTTACCATAGAACGGCTGGCCACCGCCATTTACACAACCACCAGGGCAAGCCATAATTTCTATCGCATGGTATTCACATTTGCCATCACGCACAGCTTCAAGCAATGTTCTTGCATTACCCAAGCCACTTGCGATACCAATCTTCAAATCTATGTCCCCTACTTTAACGGTAGCCTCACGGATGCCGTCCATGCCGCGCAATTCTTCAAAGTCTACTTTTTCTATGCATGCGCCGTTCGCCCAAGATGCGGCAGTACGTACAGCAGCTTCTATTACGCCGCCTGTACGGCCAAATATTACACCTGCACCGCTGGATTCGCCCATTACTTTGTCAAAATCTTCGTCCGGCAAGCTGTTAAAGTCCACACATGCTTCGCGTATCATTGCGGCAAGTTCTGTGGTGGTTATTACATAATCCACATCTGCTACGCCATTGTTGTTTAATTCTTCGCGCTTTGCTTCGTATTTCTTCGCCAAGCAAGGCATTACGGACACTACTATCATATTTTCAGGAGCAACGCCCAACTTCTCTGCAAGGTAACTCTTCGCAACAGCGCCAAACATTTGTTGTGGAGACTTACAAGTAGAAGGCACATCCAATAACTCTGGGAATTGGTGCTCGATAAACTTAACCCAAGCAGGGCAGCAGCTTGTTAGCATTGGCAGAGTTCCGCCGTTTTTAACACGGCTTAGCAACTCACTTGCCTCTTCCATAATGGTTAGGTCGGCAGCAAAGTCTGTATCATACACATTGCAGAAGCCTAAACGGCGCAATGCCGCTACCATTTTGCCGGTTACAACTGTACCTACAGGCAAGCCAAATTCTTCACCCAAAGCTACGCGCACAGCAGGTGCTGTTTGTACAACAACTGTTTTTTCTTTGTCGTTAACCGCATTCCACACTTTGCTAATGTCGCTTGTTTGAGTTATTGCAGCAGTTGGACAAACAGAAGCACACTGCCCACAGAATGTGCAGCTTGTATCAAGAATCGGATAATCAAACGCTGTGCTTACAACAGCCTCTAAAGAACGGTGAGAGCCAGAGTACACACCAACGGTTTGCACTTCGTTACACATCGTTTCGCAACGGCGGCACATTACACACTTCTCAGGGTCACGTACCAGAGAATGACTGGATGTGTCTTTTTCGTGTTTTACACGTTTACCAGCGTATTTATCTTCGCGCACGTTTAAGTTTGCGGCTAGGTCTTGCAATTCGCACTTACGGTTACGCTCACAGCTTAGGCAGTCGTGCGGGTGGTCGGAAAGTAGTAACTCTACCACTGTACGGCGGGCGTTAATTGCCTTTGGAGAGTTGGTTATGATAGACATACCCTCCCACACTTGCACCACACATGCAGGCATAAGGCTTGCACGGCCTTCAATTTCTACCATACACACACGGCAGGTACCTACGCAGTTTTTAACACCAGCGTCGCTCATATTCATATAACAAAGCGTTGGGATGTTAATGCCGTTTGCACGGGCAGCTTCCAATATTGTTACATCGTTTTCTACTTGGAGCTGTACACCATTTAATTTTATATTAACCATTTTGTATACCCTCCTATTCGATTACGATTGCATTCGGTTTACATTTAGCAACACATGCGCCGCATTTGATACATTTGTCAGTGTCGATAACATGCGGCTTTTTAAGCTCGCCTGCGATACAGTCAACTGGGCAAACACGTTTACATAACGTACAACCGATACATTTTTCCGGGATAATTACATAAGACACAAGGTCTTTACATGCGCCAGCCGGACATTTTTTATCAATAACATGCGCTTCGTATTCCGCAAGGAAACGGTCAATGGTTGAAAGCACAGGATTTGGCGCGCTCATACCCAAACCGCAAAGCGATGCATCTTTAATGGTTTGGCCAAGATTTTTAAGCTCCTGAATATCTTCCGGTTTACCGTTACCTTTGCTTATGCGGTCAAGAATTTCGTATAGACGCGTATTACCTACGCGGCAGGGTGTACATTTTCCGCAACTTTCTTCTACTGTGAAGTCTAGGTAGAATTTCGCTAGGTCAACCATACAGTCATCTTCGTCTACAACTATCATACCGCCGGAACCCATCATAGAACCTGCTGCTTGCAAGTTTTCAAATGTGATTTCTAAGTCTAAGTCGTCGTAGGAAATACATCCGCCGGATGGGCCGCCTGTTTGCAAGGCTTTAAACTTCTTGCCATTGCGGATACCGCCGCCAATTTTGTAAACGATTTCGCGCATTGTTGTACCCATTGGTACTTCTACAAGGCCTACATTGTTTACTTTACCAGCCAAAGCAAATACCTTTGTGCCGGAGTTGCCCGGTGCGCCAATGGTGTTGAACCACTCTGCACCACGCAAGATAATTTGTGGGATGTTAACCAAGGTTTCTACGTTGTTAATAATTGTAGGTTTGTCCCACAAGCCTTTAACCGCCGGGAATGGAGGTTTAATTCTTGGCTCGCCACGTTGGCCTTCTACGGAGTTAAGCAGAGCGGTTTCTTCACCGCAAACAAACGCACCTGCGCCAAGGTTGATGCTTATATCAAATGAGAAATCTGTGCCAAATAAATTTTTGCCCAATACGCCGTATTCACGTGCATCTACAATAGCTTTACGCAAACGATTTACTGCCAAAGGATATTCTGCACGAATGTATACAACGCCCTCATCTGCGCCAATTGCGTAGGCGCAAATGGCCATCGCTTCTATTACGCCGTGCGGGTCGCCCTCCAAAATGGAGCGATCCATAAATGCGCCTGGGTCGCCTTCGTCGGCGTTACATACTACATATTTTTTGTCGCTTTCTACTTTAGCGGCAAATTCCCACTTAGTACCTGTGGAGAAACCTGCGCCGCCACGGCCACGCAAGCCAGAATCTTTAATGGTTTTTACAACATCTTCGGGCTTTTGCTCTAAAAGAACTGTTGCAAGCGCCTCGTAACCTTGTACGCCAATGTAGTCGTCAATTCTTTCCGGGTCTACCATGCCGCAATGTTTTAGCGCCACACGGATTTGCGTTTTGTAGAAAGGCATATCCCTGTGATGGTGGTATCTTTCGCCAGTTTCAGGGTCTTTAAACAACAGGCGCTCTACATGTTTGCCTTTTAGAAGATGCTCGGTTACAAGCTCTTCCATATCTTTGCCTTCTACGCGAACATAGAAAGTATTATCAGGATAAATTTTTACAATTGGACCTTGTTCGCAGAAACCAAAGCAACCTACTTTGGAAATTGTAACTTCGTCCATGATGCCGTGTTTTGTTAGGCTTTCGATAAGCGCAGTTTCAACATCTAAACAACCGGAAGAAATACAACCTGTACCGCCACAAATAAGAATTTGCAAACGTGTTGGGTTCATTGTCATTGTTGTAGTTTCGGCAGAACAGCAACCTACTAGGTCTGTGGCTACTATTTCTTTCGCCTTTGCTATGTCTACGCCGGAATATTTAACGGGTGCTTGTCCTGGTTTAACAATTTCTACATTCGTAACACCGGGCTTGCAATCGCCATCGCAGTCTACTGCCATAACAGACACCTTGTCCAAACCAGCGTTGTTCACTTCGTCAAAGAAGGTTTTTAGAATGTCGCGTGCGCCGCCTTCAAAGCCACAATCGCCAATGCCAACGTTAACTTCTACGCGGTCATCAAAAGATTCGTCTGTTAAAAGGCGCATCATAACATTGCCGCGATATTTTGCTTTTAGCGCATTTAAGTCTGCCAAAGATTTTATTTTACTCATGATTTCGCCCCCTCAACTATATATTCGTCGATAATTCCTTGTACATCCTTTTCTTCAATACGGCCGTAAACTTTGCCGTTTACAAGAACAACTGGTGCCAAACCACATGCACCTACACAACGCAAGCCGTCAAGCGACCACATGCCGTCTTCGCTTGTTGTACCGCTGGGCACTTTAAG
>Ga0123355_10004405_pt1 | contig 20477 bp, 11 predicted proteins | sample TergutEmb28metaG_3_FD_89872 | JGI IMG/M metagenome (GOLD analysis project Ga0123355, IMG submission 89872) | Embiratermes neotenicus P1 segment gut microbial communities from Petit-Saut dam, French Guiana - Emb289 P1 | ecosystem: Host-associated > Arthropoda: Insects > Digestive system > Gut ...
TATTATAAAACCAACAGTTTGCAATAAAGGATATATATTATAATAATAAGTATTCTTATACATACCTTGTATGTGAAAATTGTTGATTCTATAAGAAATATATACATGGGAGTTTTATACCAAATGACCATGAACAACACAGGTACGACTGGGTCCATTCGTAAGCTGTGCATACCGGCCCAAAACTCCTAGTTACGCCACTGAAGATGTTCCTATTCGTACTAGAGGTTATTTTTGTGAACCTCGGGACACTGGCATATTGATGAGAAGAGACGAAGTCAGTAGTCAGAATTACCAGTTACGTTGCGAAACGCGATGAACCCGGTCACAACACGCAGTTCACTTCTTCGTCTTGCAAAGAATGTAATGTAGATTGTACGTAGATGCCAATGCTCGACAGTTCTAATACCGTAAGTGGCGCATATATAATGATATCCATTTCAAGTAGTCCGTCATCACCCTGCTATGGCGCGTTCTCAGTTTGAAGACCGAGGATACGTCCTGCAGACAATGAGGGACGCTGCGAATGCGTATGTTTAAGAGAGAGGTTTGGGCAGCTGACAAGAGGTACTCCCTCAGCTTAGGGGTTGAGCAGAGGGCTGACAATATCTCAGCGTAATGGAAAAGTCTTCCGAAATGTTACAAAGGGCTTCGGGCTTGAAAGTGTTCCTAGGCATGACCTAAGCAACGGCAAGAGGGCACGTAATATGGAACTTACGAGCCTCTGTACGGCATTTCTGAGGGAACTGGGGTGTAAAAGTGGAGACGGGATTGAACTGGCTGGTCTAGAACTTACTGGTGGCAATTTTGAGCACGGGAATGAACCTTCGGGTTATTTAAATGCGAGGAATTTCTGTACCAGATGAGTTAATTTTACAAGAGAAATTCTCACATCACACGAGGTTAGTGCAAGAGGGCATTCGGTTTAAAGTTGAAGAGTAGGAAGAAAAATGTGCTAATCGTACAGCGAGAATGAACAAGTACGTACCTGCAGTGATTGACTGGAAATGTCATTGAATATTCCAAAACTGATTAAAGAAAACGGAACACTGTGATGTTATGGTAACGATGTGAATCTGTTAACCTTTAGACTCAAATGTCGGTTTCCCGTTATTACGTTTAAAAGTTACGCGGTGTGCTCTGAAGCACGCGGTCGCCCAGGGTATAGGTGTACCACGTCATGGGTTACTTGCATGGGCGTTGTGCGAAGACCGAATTTGAACTGCGATAAACGTTCGTACATCGCGAACTTGGCGACGCGAACCTTAGGTATTTTTCAGTTTTTTTTAGTTAAGTACTAAAGGCTAAAATCACATCTCAAATTCCGAAATATCAGTGAACCATTATAAATATACGCTGTTACAAGAATTTAAATGTGTGAGGCTTCTTTAAATCTGCAACAATTAACTTATAAATCTCTGCTCGTCATTTAACCTTTCATATTCAATCAGGCTTTTAACACACACTTCTGACACCTCCTACACCATGTTCTTGGCGTTGCGTGTTTATTTTTGCATAGCCAGGAAGAACACGTAACAGGCACTTACATGCAGGCAACAGTTGGATGTCTAATAATACAGGACTTGATTGACACACTTCAGAACAAACCAGATATTTTATCGCCAGGTTCATTTTAAGAAAACAGGCCGGGACGAGTTGGATGGAATAATACTTCTTCATGCCAGATTCGAGTTTATGACGACGGTGACTGTGACTACAGCTGCCTCCATCTTCAGGGTACAGGCAGTTCTGAGATGACCGTCTGGGGCTTCAAAACAACGTGAATTAATTTTAAAATATTTAGGGGTGAGCTACAGCGGAAATAGTTGAAAGATTGGATCTTATAATATTGTTTAAGTTAGAAATGTAGGGATTTACAATTATGCTGATTTGGTTGGTACGCAAAGACCAACTGTATCCATAACAGAGTGACAGTTTATTTTGTCCTTTTGAACAAGAAAAAGAAATAAAGCATAAAGGTACCAACGTATGGAATAAAGAATTATTAAGTGTAAACGTTCCAAGATTTTCATAATTAAAACCTGACTACTAAAATAGAATGTAGCATAAAGACGCAACTTTCCTCTTTAGGTTTACGTGTATTCTACCAGTGTGGAGGATATTATAGGGACATTGGCATAATGAGGCTTTGACCGAATTGTAGCAGTGAATGAAACCTTAGTGCCATGCAGGCAATAAAATTTGTATGCCATTAAATCAATAAATGATCAGAAGTTTAATGCATGAGAAGATATATATATATATATATAATTTACATATTAATGGAAAAGCAGTTTACTGTGACGAATGACACCTCGATCTTTCATAAATTCGACATCCGAAATTGTAATATCACAAACATGGTCAGTAAAATGTAGATTGCGCTATTAGTGTTACGAGTAAGGACGTAGCGTTAGTTTTGTGGTTGCTGAAAGCCATTTAATTGTTAATGTTCGAACACCACTTTTGTGTGTATCAATCTGTACACATCTGCAGTCCTCTGTTGATTGTAGTACCAGATACGTACATGTTCAGATTATCAGATATTATTGTCAGTACCATTAGGCCTACTGTTATTATGCAGTAGTGGTAATCCGAAAGAAACTACTCAGTAGTCGTAATGCAAAAATACTTCAAAATGAACTGTCGTCTCACTCATATGCATGAGTAGTTTGTTACAGAAACATGCTCCGGTATGAGGTAATATTTAAACGTACATTGAGACAGGCATCAGCTTCTTACTTTCGGTCGTTTAGATTCGTAATCGTTTTGAAAATATTCCCCAAGTTTATTCGGAAAGGTGCCAGAACAGTCGTCACTCACAGTGGAAGATTCGGAGCCGATGTTTGGACGGCAGGTGGCGTGTTTTTCAAATCTGAAAACTTATTTTGAACCGCTCTGCATTCAGCTGAAATATTGCACAGTGTGGTACGTGGACTTCGACTGACTAACAAACTAACCACATGGAGCAAAGTCCTTGAGAGGGTGGTAGTTCATCACCTGGACAAGAAATTCCCCAAATGTTGTGGAAACCGAAGGTCCATTATAGTATTCACAGCAGCCCGCTTCTCGGCCGTATCTTGGGCCAGATGAATCCAGGCCACGCCATCCCATCCAGTTTCTTTCAGATCCAGCTTAAGGTTGTTTTTCCTGTACATCTAGATCTCGCAAGCAGCCTCTTCCTTCACGTTTCCTCACCAAAACTCTTGACGTATTTTCTTATCCCCTTGCATACCATATGCCTCGCCCATCTACCTCCTTTATTTGATCACCCGAATCGTGTTTGGTGCGGAGTGCGCACCACGTTGCTCCTCATCATGCGGTTTTTTTTTTCCAAGTAATTATCTTCGTTATCACCCTCTTCTTAAACAGTTGCAGCTTATCTTTCCATTAATACAAGATGCCAAATTTCACGCCCATATAAAATGAAAGGCAAAATTCTAATTCTTTGTATTTTAATCTTGAAGCATAGACCACGACACAGTTATAAAAACGCATTGGCGGAAGATACAAGTATGTGATGTTACAACTTCTTACACCAGTTCCTGAATCCCTTCAACCTGGAAACGAGCAGTTTCTAAAGATCTGTGTTTTGTTGGTTGCAGCATGGCGTGGGCGTTGAGTTTGTGCGTGTGCTGCCAGAGACGCACGCTCCGTCTCTCACCAATGTCTTCTCCGAATGTGCCCCCAACGACGACGTGGTAAGTAACCACAATAACTTCCATCGGAGTCTGATACACTTAACCACTTTACATCTCCTTTCCTTCGCTTCGTTCGGTAGCAAACTGAGGTATCATATTTGCCTCTTTTCCTTTAAGGAGGGAGGTAGGGAGGGGAAGAGAGAGAGCGTGGAGGGGGAGAAAGAGAGGGAGAGAGAGACCAAATTTTGTGTGTATGCAAACACTATATTGTGCGGATGTATACTTACTTACTCCATGGAGCAGAGTCCTTCTTGAGAAGCTAACTGGTTCTGCAGCTAGTCAAGAAATTGATGTGAAATTAAATATTCACGAACTTTGGGTCTCGCTAAGTTCTACAAGCTGGAGAAAGGCAGGAGCACTGAGAGTGTTTCAGAGAACAGTAATGTGGAAAAATTTGGTTACTATACCATTCACATTGAAAACATTTTGACGCATGTCGTTGGGATAATGGGTTAATTGTCTTAACTTTTATATTTGGTTGTGTACTGGCGACAGCACTCAGATGTGGATGTGAACGATGAATAATAATCAGAACTGGCACAAACTATTTTGGAACGGAAGTACATTGGAGTAAGTTAATCTTCAGTCTGAATAGTTGCGTCAGTATTCGAGACAGTCATCTCTCTCCCTTTGTCACACGTATATGACACCCATACCAGTTGTGTTGGCGGCTGTTAGGGCTGCAAACTTGATTTAGATGTGGCGGCAAAAGGAAGACGTTTATCTCTGTTGCGATGGAACTGCAACTGTCTAACACACGGAGTATTTCTTTTTATGCACTGAAGTGTCACAGTCTGCATACACATAAGTATAAAACTGTACTAAGGTTGCAGTAGCCTAAATGTGCAAGTACTGGATATTATTCGACGTATTAATGTTGCGTTGTTCATGCCGGATTTTAAAAATTATTTTACCGTTTCTTTGTTGTACTTTTTGCTACACATTCCAAGTGCTTTATATCTTCGCATTTCATACTTTCAGTAAGCTTTATTTTCTGTGATGACACGCACACACTTACAATTCGATGTGTTATAACTTTTAAGTGAGCCATCCCCGTTGTGCTGCATACAATCATAAAGATAGGTAGAGCAAAGTCAATCACAACTTATGGATATTTTATTGCTAAGGAGCTTTATTCACATAGCTTATCTACGCTAGATACGCTATGTGAATAAAGCTCCTTAGCAATAAAATATCCACAAGTTGTGTTTCATTTTGCTGTACCTGTCTTTACGATCGATGTGTTATATATTAGTCGTATATTGGCGCCATACTGTACGGCATTCTGGTTGCTGTTTAATGATGGTCCTGTGATTGGTACTACCGTTTGCTGGATGGACTGAGGAAAACCACGCGAATTTGTAGGCTAGAAGTTCTAACCAATCGCCTGTTGTGGCAGGGCATTTGGTCATCATTTTCATCATACAGCAGGAGCAGTCGTTAACGAGTGTTCCTGAATTTTCACAGCAATGAGAACGCCTAATTTCATCAAGGGAAAACATTATGAAAATAAAGAAAAGTAGTTTAATTTGTGGAACTGGGCTCTTGTTTGGATCAGCCGCTTGAAAGTGGCCCCACAGGCCACCTGTTGTAGAAGTAGAACGTTCGTACGAAGAGAGTTGAGGTCTCTACTAACTCTGAATGGAGACTTTAGGCTTGAAATGTGAAGTAATTTGAAACACGTCTTTTATGCATTTGCTGCCACTCGTTTCCCTTATGCCACTCCCATCAGTTCGTAGTAATGGATTCAGTGAACTGTGTCCCCTAACCGAAATTAATGTAATGTTTTTACGAGAGGGTGGTGGGAAGGGCTCCGTTTAACCGGCAGGAAAGATTTAGGTAGACCGAGCCAGTTAGATGCTAGTGCAATCCCTTGGGTGTACATGTGGAATTAAAGGTTTGGTGAAACAGTCCTTCTTATTGCTAAGGTTTATCCTTCTTTATTTTTGTCCTTTCCAATATACATTGAAGTGACATGAGCTAAGTATGCCTACATTCGGAAAATAAAACAACGAAAAACTTTTTTTTTGTACCGCGGCAGTCTTTTGTAAAGGGACATAACTCACTGTTGCATGTACCTCGTATTGATCTCCTAATGAGACGTGTAAGGTGGGTTTTCTGACAGGTACAGACTTTAGAAGTGAGTTTAGCGCGATGATCAACTGGCGAGGATAAACACACCTGTTCTTTGTACATTTTCTATACGTATTAAATTATGACAAACATGTGCTTAGCCAACGAAGAGATTGTGATTATTTAAAGTTGCAGCGTTGCCTAAGTAAAAATCTCTCATGTCGCCCTGTTGGTATTGCAGTGAATGTTACACCGTGCTGTGTACTGCCGTGATGAGTAGTATCCCATTCTTCTGGGGTATGGCGCCGCGTCGCTGGGTAATTTGTTCGCGGTACTATTTCTTTTTCTTCTTTTTTCCTTTCTCCCTCCCCCCAACAGTCCATCTCGGGCCTAGCCCGCCTCACAATTGACGCACACACGCCTGATATGACTCTTCCGAATGCGTGATGCGTGGTCAGCTCGTCGCAGAGGCCGCTACCTACACAACTCGCTACAAACATAAGAGACAAACATGCGTGCCCTCAACGGGATTCGAACCCGCGATCCCGGTAATCGAGCCGCCCCAGATCTACGCCTTAGACCGCACGGCCACAGGGATCGACTCCCGATAGTATAGCGATTCATTTTCAAGAGGAAGACAAGGGAGAATGCTGTGTGATTTTGTTGGAAGAAAAATCGTGATAGATTTGAAGATTCAAAGGCCTGAGAGATGTTACTCCGAATCGACTGGTAAATAGTTACCGACGTTTCGAAGGTGCGTAGTGCCGTCCTGTTCCTTGCTGTCGAAGAAGTGCACTTTTTCGAATTCGTGACCATAAATGACTGAAATGTCGGTAAACATTTGCCATGCAGTATGACGTAACATCCCAGAAGACGTTATTCTTCATCGGCACCGCTGTGGGAACAGGCAGATATCTTGCACAATAGTTTTATTTATCTCTTGCCGTTTATTATATAAATGTGTATCTGTGACTACGGTTAAATGGTGATATTTGATTGTGTAATAAGTGCTGATAAAACTAAGTACATGGTCGTGTCTCGAGACCAGAATGCAGGACGAATTCATAGTGTGAGGGTTGATAATAGTACCTTCGAGAGGGTGGAAGAGTTTAAATATTTGGGAACAACTTTAACAAATCAAAATTCTATTGCGGAAGAAATTAAGAGCAGATTTAGATCAGGAAGTGCTTGCTTTCATTCGGTTCAGAATCTTTTGTCTTCCAAGTTGCTATCCAAAAATTTAAAGATCAAGATATATAGAACTATAATTTTGCCCGTTGTTTTGTATAGGCGTGAAACTTGGTCGTTGACATTGCGGGAGGAAAGGAAGCTGAGGATGTTTGAGAACATGGCATTGAGGAGAATATTTGGACCTAGATGGGACGAGGTAACGGGGGAATGGAGGAGATTGCATAACGAGTAGCTAAATGATTTTTACTCCTCACCCAATATTGTGCGGGTGATAAAATCGAGAAGAATGAGATGGGCTGGGCATGTGGTGCGTATGGGTGAGGAGAGGGGGGTGCATAGGGTCTTGGTGGGGAAACCGGAGGGAAGGAGACCACTAGGTAGACCTAGGCGTAGATGGGTCGATAATATTTGGATGGATCTGCAAGGAGGTGGTATGTGGGTATATGGACTGGATTGGGTTGGCCGAGGATAGATACAGGTGGCGGACGCTTGTGAGTGCGGTAATGAAACTTGGGGTTCAGTGAAATGCGGGGAATTTCTTGACTAACTGCAAACCAGTTAGCTTCTCAAGAAGGACTCTGCACCATGGAGTAAGTAAGTAAGTATTGTGACTGTCATCAGGAGACTTGAGGATTCGTGTAATTAGATAGGCAAATAAGTAATGAAAGGGAACTTGAGGTATACCGATTTATGTCTTTTAATCGGTTCTTCGGTTAACCGTGGCACTGTGCGAAAGAGCTCATTAGGAGTTAATGTTGCCTGTTTTATACTTGCAGATTTAAGGTGTGTAAGTTGTTTAATCTGTTCTCAGGTCTTAAGGGTACAGTACTTGGAAGTTGGTCAGAATATCAGTCGACGGTTACTGAGAAAATTATGTGTACTCTACCTTTTCAGCACACACAAAAGAAGTTCGGTATCTTGTTTCTGATGTAGACATGGTCATATAGTTGTAATTAAACGCCTTACAAAACGTGCTGGGGTCTTGAGATCGAAAAACATTGTTCTGAGCGATCACTGGTTCTAGGTACACGGAGCTGCCTTATTCCGGAAGGTACCAGTTTGAATCTTGGCAACTGTACTGGTAACTCTAGAGATCTGCGTTGTTTTCCCCTCTGTTCAGTCTCCCGGGATATGACTGTCATACATTCCACAGAAGTTCCACTGGCACACCAACTGGATAGGTAACAACTGCCAGCCGCAATGAGCGGCGCCATTTACTTCAGTTTGGAGTTCACACTCCAGTTTATTATATGTTTTAGATATAAGCGATGTGCATTTAAGAAAGTTTTTAATTATCTGCCTTGAAGTTTGTATGAGCGGTGTGCCGCTCTTTGTAAACGGTTACATAAACATCATCGTGCGTAGCAACAGAACGAGCGTGGAGTGTTGTAGTACATGTGATATGGAACTTAAAACAAGGGTTTTATTTAAGTGTCTGTCGTGTAGCTATATAGCCTGTTATTTGTGTTACATTATTAAGATTTATTACACCATGCCTAGCACCTTAAGCGGCCTGCCTCATTCTTCAAGCAACAGAGGTCCACCTATGTGGATGAAGATTTTATCTTCTTTATTCTTTGTATGTGTGAATTAATTCTGTGTCAGTGGGCGGAAGTTGTGCTTTAATCCCTTGGCTGAAAAACGGTTTGTCATTTCCCTGAAGGAAAGGTATACAGAATAATAGCCTGTCGTCCAGTAGGCTTACACCAAGAGCTGTTCTTTTTCGCTTTTCTCGATTTACCATGGCTCCTTACGTACCTAAATTGTGTCTGTAACTTTAGTCCTTACTTTTGTTGCTAGTACGTATTGTGTTGAAGTTTTATCCCATACTCATAATTCTACCTTTTTGAAAGTACGTGTTTTATTGAGCTGTCATCCTGGAATTTAAATTCCATCCATTTTAACTACATGCTGTATTGTTTTCTTTTTTTTAAACATTTCTACGTTTCGGTGTTTTTGATTAGATAATACTGTTTCTGTTGACATATGCCGGCGACTTCTAGTTTTGGCCGTTAAAACCCAGAAGTAAGGGATTTTGGATTTCAACAGTGGTAATATTTGAGTGAAACTAGGACAAAGAAGTAGCTTACAGGAAAGAAAAAGGCGCGATGTGGTCCCACGTGCAGCTGTGCGCTTTGTGTTTTTAAAATGCACAAGAAAAATGTTTTGTTATATCGTCAGAGGACTGGACTTCGGTTGCGACATTACAGAAACGTGATTTGAGCAACACACAATATGTCGCGAGTCATTAGGCATAGCTCCAAATTGGAAACTGCTCAACATAGTTGTCTCCATCTCCGACAGTTGAGCGAAGCTCTTAAGAGACTGCTCTTCAACTGTATTAGTTAAATACAAACCATTCAGCAGTGAGATTCGTTCAGTCTGTTTGACTTTTGTTGATTGAACGTCATAACCTTACAGTGTAGTGGTTTGCCCCTTTTGCTTCTTATTCCGGAATTCAGGGTTTCATCGGAGCTCAGGACCTGCCTTTTGTGACCAAGGTTATTGTGATTTTATTTAGCTCCTTCGGGACGCAGTGGTAGGCCTGCCTGCCTGGCTGCCTGCGAGATGGGCTACTGCCACCTCCTTCCAAAGCCAATCCAATCACTGTGTACAAACTTCCGTTCAGTTTATATAACGTATGTAGTTAACAGAATTGTCGTACAGTGAACAAAAGCTCATGAGAACAAAGTTGCTTGTATAGTTTTAAAAAAATGTTTTTTTTATGTACTGGTTTATTTTTTTTTTTTTTTTTTTAACGTCGAGATTGTGTTGATATCTCATGAATACCACTTCAACGGTTCGTATAACGTCTCCATGATGCAGCGAAGTGCCCCTTTTCTCCTTAATTTCCCGGGAGCTAAGTGGCTGAAGCGTGGAGCTGATGACTTACCTTCACTTAGTGTTGGGGTTAAGAACGCATGGAACTTTATTTCACTCTGCCACACGGCTCCGTGGCACAGTACGTAGGCATGCCTTTTCCTTTTACTTACTCTTTATATCTTGGTAAGGAGATCTTGGAGTGTCAGATGGTATCACTGTTCCTCATGCTGAAAAGGTCAAGTAAGCTTACCAGGGCGTGTAAGCCCGTCTGTTTGCGCGCATCATCGATAAGCAGACGCGTCCGTCATTGCTGCTGTGTGTGACTACTATGCGAGCCGTTTTGTTCAAACCAAACACAATACAGCGTTGCAAACCAGCAGACTATTTTGAACAGCCTTGATTTCAGGATAGGTCAGCCAGCGTTTTTAATTAGGGGACATACGAAGGTGAAATTTTCTTCTCCCAGGGACCGTGATTGGCACATTACATTTCCTCAAGTATTCAGTGCTGAAAAACTGCGAACTTAAGTTCGTAGATACAGTTTAAAAACCTTTTATTTTGCCAGAACGTAGTTTTCTACTCCCAGATCTTGTTTTATGATGACAGAGGCTAGTTACTGCGCACGTGAACATTGTTCGTCTATGGTGCATTTCGACTGTTAAATTTGAACTCAGCAGGCATTAAAGATCGTCTTCAGAAACGGAGCATTGACTCGAAGAGCACACAATTCCCGACGTTAGCAGGGAAGTTCGACACATTTGTCCGTTCAGTAACAATAAACAACCGTGAACGTGCTATTCAAGTAATGCCATCAGTATTTCGTGAAAGATGAAGTAACCCACATCCAAGAGTTTGTAAACATGTCCAAATCCACATCCTTGCGTTTAATTAACATTCATAAAACGTATCCTTTAAGCTGGCTCAGGTGCAAGTTCTTTCGGTAGTTTGAGCTAAAGTTATAGAAAGTTTGAGTGTATTGTGTCATTATGAGAACTGATTGGGGTTGCGTAGGGGAAAAAAATTAAGAAGATGTGCATGTAACTGTAGTGCAACAACCTACACTGTTTTCCTGCTTACCTTAAATTAAAGTAGGCCTACTTTTGTGTGTTAAGACACGAGTCAGTTGTAGTACAGAAGCTGTGGAGCGTGGTGTCGGAAAATGAGTTCACATTCTGTTCTTCGGTGCTCATACCTCATTACTAACGATTTTGTACACCACTCACCTGAACTCGGAAGCTGGTCATTACGTATGAAACAGAACTCCAGCAAATTGGGTTAATGTTTCCATGAAGTCGCTCTCTTATGTTCAGTGCTAGAGTTACTGGCCTCTGACGTAACTACAGCCAAGAGGCAGACTCGCGTAATGTCCTGCTCAACTGCTGTTAATAAAACACGTATCTAAGCAGAGTTATTCTAAAAGCGTTTCCTATGACGTAATACAGAACTGTAATATATATATACATATTTTACAGTTCTGTATTACGTCATAGGAAACGAATATATATATATATATATATATGTATTCATTCCTGACTGTGCCTTACAGTGAGGGTCCTTTATTGAACTGCGTGCATATTTAGTATTTTCATAACAGACAGTAGTAAAAAATTTATATTAAAATAGCATGTGAATATTAACAAACTGCAGATTGTTTTGCTACAGTTTTACGTTATTCGCGACTGACAGTTTATTTTAGATATTCATGTATACAGAATGTTTTTCACAGGAATGAATGATCATTTCATTACTGACTGAAATGCTAATTTCGCCTCGGTATTCATTTATTTACTTTTGGTCTGGTTTCATATTAATATACATATACGTGCATCTCGGTAACGTTTTTTCTCATAAGGATGATACGTGCATAGTAGTTCACAGAATGTAGGTGAACGTAGGTAATTTTACTTATTTCAAATTACGTCGGTTGAATTGCTGAGACTGTTATTTTCAATTTAAACAGCAAAGGGGTTAGGAATGCTGTGATTTGTATGTGGAGTATCAGATTGAACGATCTGATTTTGGAGACGTGGACACGGGGTTTACACGTACGATTTTAAGACCGCCAGAAAAGGGATTTTGTTTTTTACAAAGATTTCTGTAGAAAACCCTGTGCCCTGAGAGCACGAAGATTCCCATGGGCTTTCGCTAACTTTTAGGAACTGTCAGTGCATTTCATAGCATGAAGCGTTGTGTCTTGGAAAGTCGATGTCTCTTGCTACCATGGCCCGTTTAAATTCCGCTTAAGTTTTGTTAATTCTTACTGTGTTATTAAGGACGATAACTAAAAACTATAGCATGTGTGCTGTACAGCTTTAACAACCGCGTTTATACGGAGTCAATGGATTATTTGGTTCTTATCGTTGCTCGCTTCCTGTCGGTTACCGCTTCGCATGGAAAGTGACACGCAGTGACCCGGCTACCGCCCGCGCTTATCAACACAGTCGTTTGCATGATGAAGAAAAAATTTTACATTTGTTTTGTTTGGCGACGAAGCATGATTTAATCTTAGTGGGTACGTGAGATCACAGAATAACAGGTACTGATCGACAGAAAATCCCGTATCAATCCACGAAGTGCCATTATATGACGAAATTGAGTGTGTTGTGCTATGAGTACAACTAGATTATCGGGTCCATTTTTTTTCTGACACCATAAATTGGCACGGACATATTACTCATTCTGACTGAGTTCTTAGAACACTGCTAGTAACTGTGTGCTTTTGGCGACAGAGTAATAAGCAGGAAATTGTGGCATCCTCGTTCGCGAGATCGGAAACCGTGTGTTTCGCACTTTTGGAGTATGTTAGGGGTGAAACGTACGGTGATTAAAACATCATATGAACTGTAGTACTGTTCATTCAAATAAAACGCGTGGATCCAGCAGGCAAAATGGAATAGCGGCGATCGATACGCTGCCTGCCGCCATGTAAACGGTTGGCTGTGGAGTGACCAAGGGTAGAGTCTAGATAAACTAAAGATCCTGCCTTAACCGCCTTGAAAGAATTATGTTTCTTCATATATAAGGAATTGAAACTTAATATTGTGATTTATTAATAATGAAGAGACAAGTAAAAAAGGTGAAGTTCACCCTTGAACAGGCCGTGAAGACCCAAAGGGGGAGTAGAGGAATATCTATACTCTTTCTTTAACCTCGGCGCTAGATGGGGTGGGTGGTGAATGCCACGCTTCGGCCGCTTTACCCGCTGAAAAGAGAACCGGTACCCATTGTACAGGAGGCTAGGTGGAACCTAGGGTAGGGCTGAACGAGTGCGGAAAATCTATTCTCCACCGGGATTCGATCCCCTGACCTCCCAGCCCTTAGCGAGTCGCTATACCGAATACGCTATCCCGGCACTCGAAGAAATAACTACCGCTAACAAAATTACAAGCTCCATACTGTTCTCAAAATTGGGTTTTACATCGTGACAACGGTTGGTTTGTTATATATTTTATAATGAGAGAGCGGGAGCAGTTTTGGTAGAACCGTAACATTGTACATAGAATCATAGTTTCTGTTGATTTTGCGAAAATGTACAGAAACGTGGTGGTTTCTCGAAGTGACGTGACTGGAGACCTGAACTCAACTCCGCAGTGCATGCCTTGCAGCCGGTCGATATCGTGCGACTGCGGCGACAACTTATCCACCAGAATGCCTGCGCTACCAGGAGGAATCCTGCTTCAGCATGTTGGTACGAGTACGGAAACATTCTCAATAGCCGTGGTTACAGTACAGCAATCTCTGGAACACTAAGGGACATGTTTGCCCAAAAATGTGATTGTCGAACCTTTGTGTGCCATCAGACATACAACACTACCAAGAAGGTTGTTTGTCCGCACTGGAAAACAAAATATAAACATCTCTCGGTTGAGGTTGGTTCCTTGAAAACTATTTATTAGGTGAAAATTCCTAAGTAGAAAACTCAGTTCTTATTAATTTAAATGGGAAGAATTGACTGATTGATATCTGATCCCCCCGCCCTAAAAAAATTAACCATTTTCTGCCAAATTGTGGTAAAATATAAACTGATCACTCAAACCAAGACTTCTTAACCCCAGAATTTTGTGTTAATTGTCGTAGAAAATAGCAATATGTAATTATATGTGTAAAGTACTCTACACTAACTAACGCAGTACAGGTACAATACAGAGGTTAACCTTACGCTTACGCTTCGGTTGCTTTACGTATGGGAAAGGTCCTCGATACCCATTGAATAGACCGAAGCACCTTTTAAAGTTTACTTGTTACGTGATGCACCAACAGGTGTAACATTCAAGAACTGTATGTTTTGTCCACACTATGTGTTTTGTAGTTATCTGAGAACAAACAGCGACTTGTGCCACTTACATCATAAACTGTTTGGTTTTTGTAAACGAGTTGAAAAGTGTTTACTGCGCGGTACGGACTGGGTCTTTAAATGAAGCAGTCTGAGCTTCGTCTTTAAATGGTCAATGGCCAATTACAAGTACAAAACGAAAATAAAGAAACAAAATGAAGATGAGAACAAAGCTAGTACTAAGATTCAAAAGGCAAGTGAGTTTGGGGTGTAAAAGTGATACCAGTAGTAATATGGGCAACTGGAACCATTTCAGAATCATTCAGAAAATGTCTTGAACAACAATTGGAAAACACGACGTCAGGGCACTGCAGGAAACAGTCATATGGACACTGCGCACATACTTCGGAAAGTAGTAATGTCAAAGTACAAAACATTTAGCACGGGCAATAACAGTACATGTACCATGAATTGTAACTATAAAATAGCTGTAACGTTGTATACCCTAGAAGCATGGTTTGTTCAGTTATGTAATTATAAATACCCTGCATATAATGATGATGATGATGATGATGATGATAATAATAATAATAATAATAATAATAACAATCAACGTGATCTAAGTAACCATATGCTTTGTATAATGCCTGCTGTGTGCCTTACAAGCATGTTGTCATTATCAAGAGATGAACACTGTGTAATTACCAAAGATTAGGACACTTAGATCAGGTTGTGGTCTGAAAGAGGCGTGCAATGGTTTGGGCAGTGCTGGAACCTGTTACGGGCTTCGGAATGCGGATCAGATGATGATCACGTTTGGAAAGGAAGTCTGTGTGCTTGGTCGCTGAAGCATGGCAGTTCCACAGGGCTGGGCACAAGAACAAACTGTTGTCATTCCTACTTGATCTCAGCAGAGATAGTATCTCTTATGGTGTAGAATTCACTTTTATCTTGTCTTGTGCGATTAGGCCTCCTGAATAACTGTATATCTTATCGAACTGTTATCGACACGGCCTGTGCCATAAGGGATCCGTGTTAATGTTATTTTTCCAACGCTTTCTCACATCATGTGATTCTGACCGAGCAAGTGCCTGTCCGGCCACTTGTTGGCCATTATTTATTTTAAACCCGGTTTCAGTGTATATCATTTTGAACCTGGTATGAATATACCATTCATGAACATCTTCGATAGGCTACTTCGTACCCTACGAAGGTGGAACAGCGTCATTAACGTAAAGAATCTCATCACTAAGTAGGGCTGTGGCGTGTTGGGTGAAGCCTGAAAGTCGGTAGAGTTTATCTCCTACCCCTAGTTATTCCTGTGCTTTATCTTCTAAGTATCATTTCCGGTGTGTATGCATTCGTTTGCGTGAGATGAATCACTTCATAGGTTATATACCATGTAAATTGCAGGGTGAATGTGGCTGGTTAATTTGGCAGGATGTGTTACGAAAGAGTCGCGGGCTGTTTTCCTGGAGGAATCTCAGTTAGGGTAGCCGGCCTCACGACCGAGGTTCAAGACCGAGCTCATTCGAATACTCGCATAAAGCAAGAGTGCCAGCACACCGCGTCAGTCGGTTCTTCGGTTTAATGAGTGCAGTGTAGTGGTACAGTTCTGTAGATTTGGACGATGCTCTGTTACGTTTGGAATCATTCACAATTTGTACTTTACCCATTGCCTTTTGTTAGAAATAAAAATTAAACAATATAGGCAAAGTAGGTATAGCGTAACATTGTGGTGCTTTCGCGTCAGCATTGTTACGGTGGAAACGCATTAAGTATTAAATAATATGAGCGTGTGTCTGGATGCTTGCCTTAGTTGTCCAGCATGAAAATCGTATCTTAATTGAGCCATATTATATTGCCGTCCGTGTCCGGTCTGGCTCTGCAATGTTTTTCCACGTTATTTCATAAAAGGCACGATTTTCGAGAAAAAGATATTGAACATGAAATGTGCGTTTTGGTTTTCTCTGCAAATTTTGTCTGAAACGTTTCTCATTCCAAGAAGAATTCAACGAGATAGTCGTAAATGTGCATAGTCATCACGCAATGTACCTGTTATTCTTGTCATATTTTAATGAAATTTGAATTTTCTCGACAGATTTTCGAAAAATGCTCAAATATAAAATTTCGTGGAACATCATCCAGCGGGAGTCTGCGGGGAGACAGCCATGGCAAAGCTGATAGTTGCTCTTCGAAATGTTGCGAACGCGTCTAAAACGTTTCGGGGATAGGGTCGGTGCTCATTCTAATGCAGAAGAGTGAGGAAAAGACAGTTGGGCATAACAGGCAAAGATGTTCGAAATCTCTTGGAAACCCATGTTGCTTTCATTGGCGACATATATACGCGCAATGTGGGGTTTAGAATAGCTTTTCCTGTCGTACCCAACTGAATAGATGCTTCCCTTACTCTTTTGCTTGATGATGGGGACCAATTCTTTGGCAAGAAAGTTGTGTTTTAGACGACGAACGAAGTGAGTATTTCCAACAAGTGTAAACTTATTTGGTAGCCATTGTTAAGTAATGGAGGTCGGGCAGTAATAGTGCAGATATATATATGTTGATGTTTTGCTGACCGTGCATTTCAGTATATTTATTTTTAGTAATTAACCAACTTGATGTACAAAATTTGTTTTACAATAAGTTTATTTCATGCCTCTACATGTTTCGAGCACATGTGCTCATCATCAGGAGGTCAAAATTGTATTATACGGCCTCTGGTGTAGTTTCAGTGTGACAGTACCAGAGGCTGTATAATACAATTTTGCCCTCCTGATGATTAGCACATGTGCTCGAAACATGTAGAGGCATGAAATAAACTTATTGTAAAACAAATTTTGTGCATCAAGTTGGTTAATTACTAAGATAAAGTGCAGATATAATTCACTCTGAAGTAAAATTCCATCTACGAAGCTTAGCAAACCAAGAATTAGTGTAACTTCTTCGTATCATGCCATAACCACTTCACCCGCGACCATGGACTGTTGCAGGTTTTGCTCAGATCTTAACGCCAGCCTGTGTTCACTGTTACGGTCTGAGATTTCTCACGTCATCCACCTCTGTGTAACGTACCGCGTGAGTGCATTTTAGGGTAATTTAAGTTTAAATTTAAAATGTAAAACTCCTCCGCCCAGGGCTGTGGTTGGGCTTAGATACCATTGTCACTGAAGTGTTCAGCGCTTGCCAAGTGTTTATTGTTTGTTTAAGAACTGTAGTGAACACACAGCTGAGTAACTGACACTTGACCTTAACTAGCACATATCGCAATAGCAGATATGTGTCACTTGAGAGATTTAGCATGAACTGCAATTTACGAAATGCATTTGTCCCTGACAATGACGTTTATAGTTAAAGGTTTTTCGAAATGATTGTTACGGACTTAAAAAGCGTCTGAACGTGCTTAGTTCTTATAAGGGGCGGATTCCATTAACTCTTATTTTCCCCCAGTGACAAGATCTGTTTTTAGACTGTGTTGGTATTACTATAGATCTTCAAGTGAAGCTGACGTCTCTTAGGCTTTCAAAACTATTTACACGCATTTTGAATTGTGTTTGCGTTTATAAAGATCAGGTTATGCTGCTCTGTTAGGTTGCAAGAGTCAGACACTGTTGATACTTGTAGCGATATGTTTCCACGTTATGTTGCTCTTAGGATACTGGGGAAGGTCTATTTTTAAAATTATGTTGCATCTCTTTCGATTGTAGGATCTCTGTTGTTACAGTTCGCAAGATGTTTCCGAACTCTGTTGTTTGAAGTCTGACTAGGCTTCTGCAACTTTATCATTCTCAGTACTTTAGGATTGCTTGTATTAAATTGTGTATTTGCAGCTACAGTAGTAACTTACAGTGCCAAGAGATTAAAAGTAGAATTCCCAGGGTGATATGTCTATCTCCTTTGAAGTAGATATTATTTGAATGTAACCTGCCAGAACTTCAGTAGCTGCTCGACAGATTGTAGTTCATTACCCGCTCTTTGAATTGTGTTAATGGCCTACTGCTTAACGCTTTTTTTCTCTGTCCGCTTGCTGTGTCTCGTACAACGTTTCACTGACCGTGCTACCAAACATCTTAAACATTCAAACCAAACCAAGTGTCTATTTCGATGTTAACCATTTATCATGTAATTAGTTGTCTCCACTGTGTCTTCCCCCCCCCCCCCACCTTTCCGCTAGTATGTGAATTTCTGCACGTTACTTCAATACCATTATGTTCTCTGCTTTCCTTATATCATCTTCCTTTGCACTTGCCTACCTGGTGGTAAGACTTCCTTACTGGCTTCTCGTAGCAGGATTTTATTTTGAAACTTTCTCTCGTTGTCTGATCACTTCTATCTTACTCATTGTAGGTGTAGAGGATTATTATTGCAACTGATCACACTCAGTGACACATACTCGGTAGTACTCCTCTGGAAGAGGGATCGGCCCGTCACAGAGACCACTACTTGACAATACGCTACATTCATAAGAGACAGACAGCTATGTCCCCCGTGGGATTCGAACCCGAAATTCCAATAAGCGAGCGACCTTCGACCGCGCGATCACCGGGATCGGCTTATTTTGATACTACAGTTTTAAATTACGTGTTTAACATATACGCATAAGTCACCAATATTAATACAACTGCCACATAGCCTATTCAGTATACGGTGTTTCATAAAAGACTGGCTCGATGTGCGAGTAAAGCCTAGATGCAGCATTTAATGTGTTCCTATTTAATACGCCTATAATATATCGATTTATGGGGCGGACCGGATCGGTAGGGTGCAAACCGTGTAGTTTATGGCGATACAGCCGATAACAGATCTGGTTTTGTGGTGCTACAGGCAAGTGTGGCCCAGGGTCTCATGTTTTTTGGGTTGGAGACTATTGTTCTTAAACATCTGGTAGGATTCCTTGAATGGGGGATCGCCCATCGCAATTCTATATTTACACAGAACAACACAAACCCTGAAAATACGCAGAGCTCCATGTACCGATTGGGATTCGAACCAACGATGCCATTTGTTGTTCGTAATGCAAAAATATATCTTACGGAATTTGTTGATTCGTAAAGCCCGAGCTGTAACCATTCAGAATTTAATGCCATATATGGCCATTTGGACAAAGAGCATGTCCACAGTTGGAGTGTACAAGTGTGACATGTGTTATGCGGTGCGTCATTTATGCGCAAAATTGTCACAGCAGAATGTTAACTAATGTCGGGGGCTATCGGAATAACAGAATTTTTTGTTTAGCCTCAACTCCCGTGATAGACGAGAATGCACCGCAATAAGCATATCGTTCCTTTTTTTGGAATGTAGATGTAACATGTGGAATAAATGTCTAAATTTCTAACAGCAGTAATAAGTCGTAATAATTTGCCTTTCTTCACGCCCCTACGGCACATAGGTCCATGGAAATTTCGTAATATAACCTTATGCTATCCTTAGGTAACCGCAGGAAACACGTTTTCAATGCAGCTGGCGAGTTACAACCCAAAGATAAAGACACGTTTATGTTTATTGTCACTGTGTGTTTACAGATAATGCTTGACTATGTCGCGTTCCGAAGTTTCTATCCGTGGAAAATACAGAGCATGCGATTTGCGTTGTAAACATGTTCTTGTCCCTCATACATGTCCTCTTTGGACTACGCCTGCATTCCTGCGCAGCCATATGCCAACAATATGATGAAAATTGTGGTCTTCTGGATTATTACACCGTGTAGGGTAATAGTTTTTTTTTCTGACTTTTGGAGGATCTTGTTGCCTTCATCGTCAGGGTGACTCTATTAGGTTCTCGTGGCTGCTGATGGATCCAGCCACCTGAACCTAACTAGACGCTGTAATAACCCAGGAGGCTGTCATTTGAGCAACACCTGCCTTGAAAGCCAGTGCGACAGGTTATACAGGGTGATTCAGGAGGAAAGGTCAGTATTTTGGGAGGTGTTAGTGTCGGTCTTTGTGAAGAATAGTTTATAGGAACATGTGTCTTATTCTGAATGTTTACCGAGATAGAGCTGTTTGAATCAACAAATACGAAAACACTGTGAATTGTAATAAAGAAAGAGAAATTGCTGTTAATTTAAATTTAATTTAATTTAATGTTTAAATGACAAATTTGTTAAATAGGAATGAAACTTACCACGGTAGTCCCATTCGTTGACCGCCAAGATCTTCAGACCTAACTCCGTTAGATTTTTGTTTGTGGGGTTGGACGAAGAGCGAAGTTTACCCCCCCCCCCCCCCCCCCCCCCACCCAAAAAAAAAAAAAAAAAAAAACAAAGCGCGCGCAGATTTGTCGTTGTCGCCCCTCCCTCCTCTGAGCCTTTGCTCATTGATAAGAGAAATGAGTTGTTGTTTTTTATGGTTTTGTTTTTTTTTTTTGGGTGGGGGGGGGGGGGGGGAGTTCTTTGCGAAAAAGTTTTCGCGCAAGCGTGA
>Ga0123355_10004406_pt1 | contig 20472 bp, 17 predicted proteins | sample TergutEmb28metaG_3_FD_89872 | JGI IMG/M metagenome (GOLD analysis project Ga0123355, IMG submission 89872) | Embiratermes neotenicus P1 segment gut microbial communities from Petit-Saut dam, French Guiana - Emb289 P1 | ecosystem: Host-associated > Arthropoda: Insects > Digestive system > Gut ...
CATTATCTCCCAAACCGTTCAACTTTGGATATAGGTGTTTTGGGGGTTTTCGGTATAGTTTAACATAAGGAACACCCTCCCGAAGTCTGGTCCGTTCCTCCTGTTACACCCTGTATATTAAGAACGATATTAAAGTACTTACACGTATTAGCAAGGATTTCACATCTTTTAGGAACTTATTTAGACGAGTTCAGTAAAGTATTTATTCTATCGAGGTCTTCGCTGTTGGGGGTTTTACGCGACTTATGTTGCTAGGGGTTTAACGACGTTTCGGTACAACCTATCGGTCCCATTTTCAAGGTTCAAGCTAAATGTTTGACTTATACTTTCAAATTTTAACATTGTACTTACCGAATATACATCTCACAAGTTTAAACATGAACAAATAAAACTGCAGACAAAAAGAAATACAGTGTAATACGAAGGCACATTAACCCTTTAAACGCCGAATTAAATCCAATCTGCCATTTTCTGGCATTCTTAGGAGCTCACCATATTCTCCACATTAGAAAGATAAGGGTTAAATCTCTCAGAATTAAACAACACTCATAAAAGCTCTAATTCTTTGGCTCTAGCCGCTTCAAGTAGCCCAGCAGGGACGCATTTAAGTGATAATTAGTAAGGGTCTACAAGCTTCGTCTCAGAGCTACACTCATTGTTGTTCAAATGTTCGATGTTAAAAAATTTTGATTTCAAAAACAAAAAAAAAAAAACCTGATATTTTCCAGTCGTGTTTTTTGCACATAAACAAGTATAAATTATCTTACTGTGGGGTGCTTCATTGATAGCTGCGGACGGCCTGTGGTAACTTCGAAATTGATTCATAACGTCACATTCAGGAAGACACACAATCACAGGCCGGGTATCTCAGTCGGTATAGCGATTGACTGCGGGCTGGAAGGTCCGGGATCGAATCCCGGTGGGGACGAGATTTTCCGCCCGTCCAGACCGGCCCTGGGGCCCACCCAGTCTCCTGTAAAATGGGAATCGTGTCTTTCCCGGGGGTAAAATGCGGCCGGGGCATGCTGCTGACCACTCACCTCATACTAGTGCCGCGGTCATGGAAGAGTAGAGCTATAATTCCACCCACCCTCTGGGCCACACCGGGCCTGTAACGGGATCACTTTACTCTTTACATAATCACAGGATTCTTGAAGAAATAGAAACACGAAGTCAAAGTGGTTTCGAGTTTACTCGTGAGAAAATATAAAGCTGGCAATGTGCGTATGACGTAACACTGAGGCAATTTCGTGCAGATATTTTTGCACTGGAGAAGGCATATATGACATATTCTGAGAGTGTGTTTTTAGCTTTAGTTATTCAGCATGAAATGTGCTTGCACAATGCTGTCATTTGTGGCCTGTCCGGTTAAAAACGTTTTTCTTTTTTATCTCACACGAGGCACTTTTTCCGAAAACAAATATATATTGAACATAAAACATGCTTCTTGATTTTCTTCATGAGTTTTTTTTTTTCTGAAACGTTTCTCATTCTAAAATGCATTCAGCGAGCTGTCATTAATGTCCATGGGCCTTCATGTATTTTTTTTCAGATTTTAATCGAAATTGGATTTTAAAAAAACAAATTTTCGAAAAATATTGTTATATGAAAATTTATGAAAATTCTTCCAATGGGAAACGATCTGCTCCATGCGGACGGACGGGCAGACGTGACAAAACCAATAGTCGCTTTCCGCAGTTTCGCGAACGCACCTGAAGAGGAAATTGCCCGTGGTTGAGGATCCTGTGTAGACATAAAAATTACAAAATGCGGCACTATACTAATGAAACAAATCATGCGACTAATAATTAACCTTTATTGCCCTGCACTTAAATACCAATGTAGTCGCCATTAACTTCCTTTTTTAAAAGGCCATGCCGGCTAATGGACAGTGCAGAACTGTCCCTTTCGACCGCGCATAGGCACATTTAAAGGGACATGCGCGAACGTTTTGGCTCATAAATTTTAATAAAACCAGCGTTTAAATACTAAAGACACTTTACAAGCAAGGAGAGTGTTTACCGACGCACGATGCCCGCAACACAAGACCATACTATTCCACGTGTACTAAACGTGGTTTCTTCTCTGTGATTTTCTAACGCGGACGTATGTACACATTTTGTGTCTCGCCGTGTTTTATTATTTACACTAAGCATATGACACAAACGTAATTCCGTGACCATATATCTAGCAGTGGTCCGTTTATACGTCACACTTGTTACTGCAGTAGTGACTGATTGATTGTATGTCACACGCAGCTCCTTCGCTTCGAATGGACGGTACATTGCCGTATTCAGATTTAAGGAATTCAAGAAATGTAACAACGCCCTTACTGTAACATTTAAACACAACGAATGACAAAAATACTGAGGTGTTCTTTGAATTCTATGTATATTAAGAATTTGAAGAATGAAGCAATTCTGTGTGATAATTACCACTCCAGTTTCAGCCTCGCAGAAAATCCAACCAGTTCGTAATTTTGGCCGAGGGCAAGCGGTGGTGCAGTTAGTTGAGACACTCCGCTACGCGTCGGCAAGTCGCGGGTTCGATACCGGATGCTGTCATTGTGGTTTTTTATTGTATTATTCCTCCCCCCCCCACCTTCCGCAATATGGTCCGGAGGTTTGAATGATCCTCTAACATAATTGAGTACCAGAAGGGTAAACGCGGCTGGCGCGTAGGGCTGACGACCATGTTACCTTCATGTGCATTTTGTCTCGAAATTTGGGAGTCTCAACTTCCTGGAACCCTCTGGGGCTCTAATCGGCCTGTACAGTGATCGCTTTACCTTTACCTTTATCGTAATTATACGAGTAAAATATATATCAACGAACCTCACTTATTCTAAAGTAATAATTTAATTTTTAATTTTTTAATGTCTTCTACATGTTTTGGACCCAAGGGTTCGTATTCAGGAAGAGGCTGTATATACAGGTATGGTATAGTGTGTTCAACATGCATCAGTACAAACAGTCTTGCAGGTAGAAGACTGTTTTCAAATATCGAACACACTTTTCTACCTACAAGGTGCATTTTGTTGGTTTATATTGTGTAATTATAGTACAGTGCAAGGTGAAAAAACCATAAAATTCTTTGTCACACTGCTGACTTATAAAAACAATGGTCGTTGTTCAATTGGACAGCAGTGTCGAACATAAGCATAAAGGTTGCAGATAAAATTAAAGAAGTATGAATCTGAAAGTAAGTGGTATATACATGCATCATCAGGCTTTGTAGAGTTAATGCATGTAGACCCACACTTCTACGCCATAAAGTTTTGACTGAGGAAAAGCTGGCTGTGAGATTGAAGTCGTCTGGGATTTTGGGCAACGTCGATTGGCGAATAGTACAAGAAGTTATGACGTAGAATCGTCTTCAGGGTCTAGCATCTTCACACGGATAGACTGCTTGGCTTTGCAGAAGTGGGTTAAGTATCCCTTCGAAATGCCAGTAAATATTCACCAATCGACAAGACATAAAACCCTAAAAGACTTTAATCGTCATCAACACCGCTGCAATAACCTGGAATCTCATACGTAATTTTTTTATATTATTTTTTTTCATTAACCCCCCCCCCCCCCGCTCAGAATTACTTTATGTGTCATTTCAATCTTCGGCCGCGGTGTAAGTAATATCTTCGCTCTTCTGGGATGTCACGCAGCGTATATTGGTAGTTAATTGCCAGCGCTTCGGGACAGCCTGTCGGTCACATCTTCGAGGGTAAGATTGTTCTGAAATGTTGGTCACTAACAATCAATATACTCTGTGTGGCATCAGAAGAGAGAAGATCTCGGGTTTGAATTTAATAGCTGTCCAACAAGATGTGAATTATTCAGTTTATTACATTACTGTAGGCAGCTCTACATGTTTCGGGTGTTGACTCCCATCATCAGGAGCTGGTACAGCTGTAATTGCAGCTTCTGCTATTGATTAGCTGCAGTGGGTAAAATATGCTGCTATTAACACTAATATATAATTTAAAATTCTAGATTGGACATACCGAATGTTACTAGCCTTGATTTTTTATGTCATATTCATCAAGGCTAGTAACATTCAGTATAACCAATCTAGAATTTTAAATTAGACGTTAGTATTAAGAGCAGCATATTTTACCCATTGCAGTTAATCAATAGCAGAAGTTGTAATCACAGCTGTACCAGCTCCTGATGATGGGTGTCAACACCCGAAACATGTAGAGCTGCCTACAGTAATGTAATAAACTGAATAAGTCGCATACTGTTGGACAGTTATTAAATTCGATTCACGATGCACGGACCCATGTATATAAAATCTCAGGTTTGGTTTAATTTTGCATCATGGCCAGTGACGTAAGGAAAAGCTGCCGAATAACAATGTGACAGGAAAACAGGGATGATTTTGAGGTCTGCAATCTTCTGGAATATTACGCAGAGAGTAGTGTTAATTCCTCACCGACATTTCGGGACCGACAGGTTGTCGGGGATTTCTTGGAACTTGAGGCTGGAACGGATAGGTTATCCCGAAACGTCGGTAAGGAATTGCCACTATTCGCTGCGTAATATCCCAGAAGGGCGCAGCCTGGAATTACGCAAAAATGACACTGTTTTCATATTTGTTCAAACTCGTGCCATGAGGGTGTGCAGGACTGGAGGTATGGCTTCATGTATTCTTAATTTCGGGGACGTATGGGAGAAAAACGTGACATTCAAGGCCCGGTCGTTTGTCCCTGCGGTACGAATTGCCGTTGCGCGTAAGACGGGGGTTGGGGGGGGGGGACGGCTGTAGAGCAGCTGTGAGCAAGCAGATGAAGAGAAGGACTCATCCTGCTCAATATGTTGAACTCGTAGAGCTTCACTATGCTGACTGAGCTATCTCAAGGGTATATCGTACGACAGTTTGAAATGGCAAACGCCATGTGGCAGAGTCATACTTGAGAATCAGGTAGTAGCTCAACTGATCAATCAATTGAAAACTTTTTTTTTAATGAAACACACATTTTCACTTCTGAGCCCACACCGGTCCTCGAATACAACCCCTAAAGAACAAGCAACATCCATTTTACACTTACCAACTCTGTTCCTTTAACACATAAAAAGTTCGGTGGTCCAAACTTGCTACATCCTCTGACATAATAAAAAAGTGTAATTTCCGCGCACACAATTTATTCGTGCGTTTCGTATGATTGCCACATTAAACAGCAAATATTTCCACCAATAACAAAAACAAAGTAATTCTGAGGTTTTCATGGAGCTGTTGTTGAATATTTCTTTCTTGGAATATGACGCTGCGGGTCCTAAGAGTCTCGACCCTTTCGAACGAAGAAGCAACGCGCCTCGAAACGGAGGAATCCGATTATTTAATGCCACAGCTTCATTCAAAATAAGTTTAGTTAGTAACGTGATTGAGTACTGTGAGGTAGGAACTGATATTGTGTGTTTGTTACATGAAGAACGTGTTCGAGAGCATTAAGGTCTTTCACAATATGACTGGTGTGTATTCATTTGTATTTCCTCGGTGGCAAAATCCCTTAAGGTTTCCTGAAAAAAAAATTTTGAAATAATTTTATTTCCCAACGTGCGTTGCAATTCCCATCGTCCCTGCTTTCATCGACGTAATAGTAGTAAGGAAAAATCCCAAATTGAAAAAATAAATTACAATAATTCCGATGACATTTGTTCTAATAATTAAAATCATTAGAAAGGGTTTTTTGTGCAAGATAAAGACAGGAATTAGTGTCATTTAATGGCACAATTTTGAAATAATTTCAAAAATTTTTCAAACGAATTTTCACTCCACTAGTCAGTTGTCAGTGCGCAGCTGCTTGTCTTGTAATGGGAAATCAATAATCAGGTTCCCGTTACAATCGATACATCGATTTTACCAATCGAAAGAGAGTGTAAATTTACAGGGCCATACACAAGTGCTGTAAAATTGAATTCCACATTGGAACGTTTAACGAAATGTAGAAGGGCGTAAATTATTACTACATAAGTGGCAGTATTGCCGCAGTATCACATCTAAATACTAATACACATGTGGCAGTACTGCCGAAGTATCACATCTAATTATAACTACAAATGTGGCAGTATTATCACAGTATAACATAAAATTATTACGAAAAATGTGGCAGTACCGCCGCAGTATTATATTTAATTATTACTACACATGTGGCAGTACTGCCGAAGTATCATATATAATTAATACTACACATGTGGGAGTACCGCCGCAATATTACATATAATTATTAATACAAATGTGGCAGTACTGCCGCAGTATAATATCTAATTATTAATACACATGTGGCAGTACTGCCGAAGTATCACATCTAATTATAACTGCACTTGTGGCAGTATTGTCACGGTATGACACCAAATTATTACGAAACATGTGGCAGCACCGTCGCAGTATTATATTTAATTATTACTACACATATGGCAGTACTGCCGAAGTATCATATATAAATTATTACTACACATGTGGGAGTACCGCCGCAATATCACATTTAATTATTAATACACATGTGGCAGTACTGCCGCAGTATCACATCTAATTATTACTACACAATTGGAGTACCGCCACAGTATTACAAATAATTATTTAAACACATGTGGCAGTACTCCCGTAGTGACAATACTAATTATTACAACAAATGTGGCAGTACTGCCGTAGAGTCACATTTAATTATTACTCCACATGTGGGAGTACTGCCGTATTATCACATCAAATTATTACTAAACATGTGGCATTATTGTCACAGTAACACATCAAATTATTACGACACATGTAGCAGTACTGCCGCAGTATCACATCAAATTATTACGACACATGTGGCAGTATTGTCGCAGTATCACATCTAATTATTACAACACATGTGGCCTTATTGTCAAAGTATCACACCAAATTATTACGACACATGTGGCAGTACCGCCGCATTATCACATTTAATTATTACCACAAATGTGGCAGTACTGCCGCAGTATCATATCTAATTATTACAACACATATGGCAGTACTGCTGCAGTATCACATCTAATTATTACTACACATGTGGCAGTACTGCCGCAGTATCACATCAAATTATTACTAAACATGTGGCAGTATTGTCACAGTATCACATAAAATTATTACTATACATTTGGCAGTACTGCGCAGTATCACATTTAAATATTACTACACATGTTGCAGTATTGTCACAGTATCACATCAAATTATTACTACACATTTGGCAGTACTGCCGAAGTATCATATCTAATAATTACTACAAATGTGGCAGTATTGTCACAGTATCACATCAGATTATTACGACATATGTGGCAGTATCTTCGCAGTATCAAATTTAAATATTACTACACATGTGGCAGTATTGCTGAAGTATCACATCTAATTATTACAATACATGTGGCAGTACTGCCGCAGTATTACATCAAATTATTATTACACATGCGGCAGTACTGCCGCATTATTACATCTACTTATTACTACACATTTGGCAATACAGCTGCAGTATCACATTTATATATTACTACAGATGTCGCGGTAATACCGCAGTATCACATTTAATTATTACAACTCATGTGGCAATACAACCGCAAGAATACATCTAAATATTTCTACACATGTGGCAGTATTGGCGCAGTATCACATCTTAATTTTACTACACATGTCGCAGAACTGCCGCAGTAATACATAAAATTTTACTACACATGTGGCAGTACAGCCGCAGTATTACATTTAATTATTATTACACACGTGGCAGTACTGCTGTAGTTTCACATCTAATTAATACCACAAAATTGGGAGTACTGACGCAGTATCATTTCAAATTATTACTACATATGTGGCAGTACTGCTGCAATATTATATCAAAATATTATTAACATGTGGCAGTATTGTCACAGAAAGACATCTACTTATTGCGACACATGTGGCAGTACTGCCGCAGTATCTCATCTAATTATTACAACACATGTGGCACTACTGCCGCAATATCTCATCTAATTATTACAATATATGTGACAGTACTGGAGCAGTATTACATCTAATTATTACAACACATGTGGCACTACTGCCGCAATATCTCATCTAATTATTACAACACATGTGGCACTACTGCCGCAATATCTCATCTAATTATTACGACACATGTGGCAGTACTGCCGCAATATCTCATCTAATTATTACAATATATGTGACAGTACTGGCGCAATATCTCATCTAATTATTACGACACATGTGGCAGTACTGCCGCAATATCTCATCTAATTATTACAACACATGTGGCACTACTGCCGCAAAATCTCATCTAATTATTACGACACATGTGGCAGTACTGCCGCAATATCTCATCTAATTATTACAATATATGTGACAGTACTGGCGCAGTATTACATCTAATTATTACTGCACATGTTGCAATATTGGCGCTGTACCACGTCTAATTATTACTACATACGTGGCAGTAGAATCACAGTATCACATCTAATTATTACTACAATAGTCGCAGTAATGCGGCAGGAAAACATTTAATAAACACTATAAATGTGGCAGTATTGGCGCAGTATCACATCTAATTATTACTACACATGTGGCAGGACCGCCGCAGTATTACTTCTAATTACTACCACACGTGTGTCAGTAATGTCACAATAGCATATCTAATTACTACTAAACATGTGGCAGTACTGCGGCAGTATCATATTTAATTATTACTAAACATGTGGTAGTAATGCCGCAGTATTACATCTAATTATTATTACAAACGTGGCGGTATTGAAGCAGTATCACATCTAAAAATTCCTACCCATGTGGCAGTACTGTCACAATAACCCATCTAATTATTACTACACATGCGGCAGTACTGACGTAGTAAAACGTCTAATAAATACTACATATTTGCAAGTACTGGCGCAGAATCACATTTAATTATTACTACACATGTGGCAGTATTGTCACATTATCACATCAAATTAATACAACACATGTGGCAAAATTGCCGTAGAATCACATCTAATTATTACTACACATGTGGCAGTAATGGTGCTGTATCCCATATAATTATTACTAAATAAGTGTTAGTATTGCCGCAGTATATCTAATAATTACTACAAATGTGGCAGTACTGGTGCAGTATTACAGCTAATTTTTACTAAACATGTGGCAGTACTGCCGCAGTAATACATCTAAATATTACTACACATGTGGGAGTACTGCCGCAGTATTACCTCTAATTATTAATACACATGCGACGGTAGTGCCGCAGTTTCACATTCATTTATTACTACACATGTGGAAATACGGCCGCAGTAACACATCAAATTACTACTACTCATGTGGCAGTCCTGGCGCAGTGTCACATTTATTTATTACTAAACATGTGGCAGTAATGCTGCAGTATAACTTCTATTTATTACTACACATGTGGAAGTACTGCCACACTATCACATCAATTAAAACAACATATGTAGCAGTAATGGCGCAGAAATACATCTAATTATTACTACACGAGGGACAGGACTTCCACAGTATTACTTCTAATTATTACCACACATGTGGCAGTACTGCCGTAGTGTCATATCTATTTATTTCTACACATGTGGCAGTACTGGTGCAGTAAAACTTCTAATTATTACTAAACATGTGGCAGGGCTGCCGCAGTATTACATATAATTATTACTACACATGTTTCAGTATTGCCGCAGTATTACATCTAATTATTACTACACAATTGGCAGTACTGCCGCAATATCACATTTAATTATTACTACAGACGTCGCAGTAATGCCGCAGTATAACATTTAATTATTAAAACACATGTGGCAATAATGTTGCAGGAATACATCTAATTATTTCTACACATGTGGCAATACTAGCGCAGTACCACATCTTAATTTTACTACACATGTCGCAGTATTGCTGCAGTATAACATAAACTTTTACTTCACATTTGGCAGTACAGCTGCAGTATTACATATAATTATTACTACTCATGTGGCTGTACTGCCGTAGTGTCACATCTAATTATTACTACACAAGTGGGAGTATTGCCGCAGTATCACTTCTAATTATTACTACGCATGTGGCAGTACTGCTGCAATAGTTCATCAAGTTATTACTAAAAATGTTGCAGTAATGTCACAGATTTTCATCTACTTATTACGACACATGTGGCAGTACTGCCGCAGTATCTCATCTAATTAATACAACATATGTGGCAGTACTGGCGCAATATAACATCTAATTAGTACTGCACATGTGGCAGGACTGGCGCAGTACCACTTCTAATTATTACTACATATGTGGCAGTACCGTAACAGTACCACATCTAATTATTACAACAATCGTGGCAGTAATACGAAAGGATAAATTCTAATGAACTATATAAATGTGGCAGCACTGGCGCAGTAACTCATCTAATTATTACTACACATGTGGCAGGACCTCCGCAGTATTACATCTAAATATTACCACATGTGTGTCAGTACTGTCACAATATCATATCAAATTATTACTAAATATGTGGTAGTACTGCGGCAGTATCACATTTATTTATTACTATACATGTGGCAGTAATGCCGCAGTAATACATCTAATTATTAATAAAAACGTGGCAGTACTGGAGCAGTATCACATCTAAATATTACTACCCATGTGGCAGTACTCTCACAGTAACACATCTAATTATTACTACACATGTGGCAGTACTGCCGCAGTATTACATCTAATAACTACTACACATGTTTCAGTACTGCCGCAGTCTCATATCTAATTATTACTACACATGTGGCAGTACTGCCGCAGTATTACATATAATTATTACTACACATGTTGTAGTGCTGCCGCAGTATTATATCTAATTATTACTACTCATGTGGCAGTAATGCCGAACTATCATATATATTTATTATTACACATGTGGCAGTACTGCTGCAATTTCAAAACAAATTATGAATACAAATATGGCAGTATTGCCGTAGTATCACATCTAATTATTACGGCACATGTGGAATTACCGCCGCATTATCACATTTCATTATTACTGCATATATGGCAGTAGTGCCGCAGTCTCACATCTAATTATTACAACACATGTGGTAGTATTTCCGCAGGATTATATCTAATTATTTATACACATCTGGCAGTACTGGCGCAGTATCACATCTAATTATTACTACACATGTGGCAGTACTGCCGCAGTATTAAATCTAATTATTACTATATAGGTGGAAGTAATGCCGCAGTATCACATCTATTTTTTGCAAAACATGTGATATTATTGCCGGATTACAACATTTATGTATCATTACCCCACCGGTAGATCTGCCGCAGTATCACATCTACATACTAAAACACACTTGACAGTATTGCCGAATTATCCCATTTATTTACGACTACACATGTCGCAGTACTGCAGCAGTATTGCATTTAATTATTACTACTAACGTGGCAGTACTGAAGTAGTATCATATTTAATTATTACTATAAATGTGGCAGTACTGACGCAGTAGCACATTTAATTATTACTACATATGTGGTAGTATTTGTGCAGAATAAAATATATATATAAATATACACATGTGGCAGTACTGCTGCAATATTACTTCTAATTATTACAATTCGTGTGGCAGTTCCGTAGCAGAATCACATCTAAATATAAAAACACTTATGGCAGTACTGGCACAGTAAAACTTATAATTATTACTACACTTGGGATAGTAATGCCGCTGTATCACATCTAATTTTTACCACCCATGTGGCAGTACTGACACAGTGTAACATCAAATTATTACTACACATGTGGCAATAATGACGCAGTATCATAACAATTTATTACTACACATGTAGTAGTACTGTCGCAGTATCACATGTAATTATTACTACACATGTGGTAATTTTGGCGCAGTATTACATCTACTTATTTCTACACATGTGGCAGTGTTGACGCAGTATCACATCAAATTATTATAAATATGTGGCAGTATTGCCGCAACATCACAACGAATCATTACAACAAATTTTACAGTACTGTCAGAGTATAACATTTAATTTCTACTACACAGGTGAAAATATTGCCGCAGTATCACATCTAATTATTACAACATATGTGGCAGTAATGCCGCATTGTCACATCTAATTATTACTACACGTGTGAGAGTAATGCCGCAGTATCACATCTAATTATTACTACACATATCTCAGTTCTGTCGCAGTATAACATCTAATTATTACTACACATGTGACAGTAATGCCGCAGTAACACATCTAATCATTACTACACATGTGGCAGTACTGTCACATTATAACACCTAATTATTACTACACATGTCTCAGTTCTGTCGCAGTATAAAATCATATTATTACTACACATGTGACAGTAATGCCGCAGTATCACATCAAATTATTACTACGCATGTGGCAGTAATGTCACATTATCTCACCTAATTATTACTACACATGTCTCAGTTCAGTCGCAATATAACATCTAATTATTACTACACATGTGACATTACTGGCGAAATATCACATTTAAATATTACTACACATGTGACAGTAATGTCGCAGTATTATATCAAATAATTACTACACAATTGGCAGTAATGTCGCAGTATTAATCCTAATAATTACTTCACATATGGAATTCCTGTCGCAGCATCATATCTAGTTTTTACAACACATGTGAGAGTACTCTTGCAGCATAATATTTAATTTTTACTACCCATGTGACAGTAATTCCGCAGTATCGAATTTAATTATTGCAATACATGTGGCATTAATGCCGCGTGATCACATCTAATTATTCGTACACATGTGACAAGACTGCCGCACAATCACATAAAATTTTTACTACAAATGTGACAGTAAAGCCGCAATATCACACCTAACTATTACTACACATGTGACAGCAATGCCGCAGTATTACATCTAATTATTACTACACATGTGGCAGTACGGGCGACTTATCACATTTAATTATTACTACACATGTGACACTAATGTCGCAGTATTATATCAAATAATTACTACACATGTGACAGTAATGCCGCAGTATCACATCTAAATATTACTACACATGTGACAGTAATGCCGCAATATCACATCTAATTACTAATACACATGTGACAGTAATGCCGCATTAACACATCTATTTATTACTACACATGTAAAATTAAAGTCGCAGTATGACATCTAATTATTATTACACATGTGACAGTAATGCCGCAATATCACATCTAATTGTTACTACACATGTAAAATTAAAGTCGCAGTATGACAACTAATTATTACTACACATGTAACTGTAATGCCGCAATATAACATCTAATTATTACTACACATGTAAAATTAAAGTCGCAGTATGACATCTAATTATTACTACACATGTGACAGTAATGCCGCAATATCACATCTAATTATTACTACACATGTAAAATTAAAGGCGCAGTGTCACATCTAATTATTATTACACTTGTGGCAGTAATGCCGCAGTATCTCATCTAATTAATACTACACATGTGGCCGTACTGCCGCAGTATCACTTCAAATTATTACAACACATGTGGCAGTACTGCCGCTGCATCACTTCTATTTATTACTACACATTTGTCAGTAATCTCACAGTATCACATCTAATTATTACAACACATATGGCAGTAATGCTGCAGTATCACGTCTAATTATTGCTACAAATGTGACAATATTGACGCAGTATCATATATAATTATTACTACTCATATGGCAGTTCTGTCGTAGTATCACTTCCAGTTTTTACAACACATGTGAGATTAAGATCACATTATCACATCTAAATATTTCTACACCTGTGAAAATAATCTCGCAGTATCATATGAAAATATTGGTACATATGTGGCAGTACTGTCACAGTATCACATCTAATTATTACTACATAAGTGAGAGTAATGACCCAATAACACATTTAATTATTACTAGAAATGTGGCAGGAATATCGCCGTATCGTATCTAATTTTTAATACACATGTAAGAGTAGTGTCGCATTATCACATTTAATTATTACAACACATAAGACAATAATGCCGCTGTATCACATTTAATTATTTGTACACATGTAGCATTACTGTCGCAATATTACATCTAATTATTACTACAAATAAGGCAGTAATGACGCAGTATCACATCTAAATATTACTACATGTGTGGCAGTATTGTCACAGTACCACATGTAATTAGTACTACAAATGTGACAATAATTTCGCACAAATAAATCTAATTATAATTACACATATAGCAATACTGTCGCAGTAACACATCTAATTATTACTACACAGTTGGCAGTGCTGTCTCAGTTTAACATTAAATTATTACTACATATGTGGCAGTACCGTCGCAGTATAAATTCAAATTATTACTACACATATGACAATAATGCCGTAGTATCACATCTAATTATTACTACAAATGTGGCAGTACTGCCGCAATATAACATCTAATTATTACTACACATGTGACAGTAATGCCGCAATGTTACATCAAATTTTTAACTACACATGTGGCGAACTATCGCAGTATCACATTTAAATACTACTACACATATGACTGTATTTTCGCAATATTACTTCTCTTTATTACTACACATGTGACAGAAATGTCTCAGTATGAAATCTAATTATTACAACACATGTGGCAGTACTGTCGCTGTATCACATATTATTATAACTACACATGTGGCAGTCCTGTCGCTGTATCACATATTATTATAACTACACATGTGGCAGTAATGCCGCATTATCAATTCTAATTATTAATACACATTTGGCAGTACTGCCGCAAAATCACATCTAATTATTACAACACATTTTCAGTAATGGCGCAGTATCACTACTAATTATTACTACACATGTCGCAGCACTGTCGCCGTATAACTCCTAATTATTACTACACAAGTGGCAGTTCCGCCGACATATAACTTCTAATTAGTATCACACAATTGGCATTACAGGTGCAATATTACACCTAATTATTACTACACATGTTGCAGACCTACCGCAGTATTGCATCCAATTATTACTTCACATGTCGCATTTCCGCCGCACTATTACATCTAAATATAATAACACATGTGGCTGTACTGCCGTAGTATCACTTCTGATTATTACTATACATTTGTGAATACAGCCGCAATATAACATCTAATTATTACTACACATTTGGCATTACCGCCACATTATCACTTCTAATTATTACTACACATGTGTCATTACTGTCGCAGTATTACTTCTAATTATTACTAAACATGTGGCAGTACTGTCGCAGTATCACTTTTTACTATTACTACACAGTGTGAGTACTGCCGCAATATTATATCCAATTATTACAACACATGCGACAGTACTGCCGCAATATTGCTTCTAATTATTACTAAAAATATGGTAGTAACTCCGAAATATGACATCAAATTATTACTTCACATTTGGCAGTTACGCCTATATTTCACATCTAATTATTACTACAAATGTGGCAGTACCGCTGCAGTGTGACATCTAATTACTACTAAAAATGTGGCAATACTACTGCAATAACACCCCTAAGTATTACAAAACATGTGGCAGTACTGCCGCAGTGTAACTTCTAATTATTACTACAGATATGGGATTACCGCTGCAGTATGACATTTAATTATTAGTACGCATGTGGCAGTAGTGCCGCAATATTACATGTAATTATTACAACTGTTGTGGTGGTACTTGCGCATTATTTTATCTAATTATTAATACATATGTGTCAATTCCGCCGCTTTATCACCTCTAATTATTACTACACAAGGGCCAGTACTGCCGCAATATCATATCAAATTATAATTATATATGTTACAGTACGGCCACAGTATCACTTCTAATAATTAAAACACATGTGGCAGTACGGCCGCAGTTTTACATCTAATTATTACTACGCATGTGGCACTACCGCCTCAGTATCACTTCTAATATATAATAAACATGTGGCAGTGCTTCTACAATATTTTATCTAATTATAACTAAAGCTGTGGCAGTTCCGCCGCAGATAAACATCTAATTTTTAACACACATAGTGCAGTACTGCCGCAGTATCACATCAAATTATTAGTACACATGTGGCAGTACCGCTGCAGTATTACATCTAATTATTACTACACATGTGGCATTATTGCAGCAATGTCACATCTAATTATTACTACACAAGTGGCGATACTGCTGCAGTATCACATCCAATTATTACTACACATTTGGCAGTACTGCAGCATTATCACATCTAATTACCACACTTGTGGCAGTACTGCCACACTATCACAGCTAATTACTACAAATTATGCAGTACTGCCCATTTATCACATCTAGATATTAATAAACATAAGGCTGTATTGCCGCAGTTTCACATCTAATGATTACTACACATGTGGAAGTAATGCCGCAGTATCACATTTAATTATTACCACACATTTGGCAGTATTGCCGCAATATTATATTTAATTATTTCTACATATGTGGCTCTTCTGCCGTAGTTTCACATTTAATTATTACAACTTATTTGGCAGTACTGCCGCAGTATTAGATCTAAATAATACCACACATGTGGCAGTACTGCCGCAGGTTCACATCAAAATATTAATACACATGAGGAAGTAATGCCGCAGTATTACATCTAATTATTACCAAACATGTGGCAGTACTGCCGCAATTGAACATCTAATTATTATTACGCAAGTGGCAGTACAGCCGCAGTATTAGATATAATAATTATGACACATGTGGTAATACTGCCGCAATATCACATCTATTTATTGCTACACATGAGGTAGTTCTGCCACAGTATGAAATTTAATTTTAATTACACATGTGGCAGTACTGCCACAGTTTCACATCTAATTATTACTACACATATGGCATTACTGCCTCAGTATTAGATCTACATATTACCACACATGTGGCAGTACTGCCACAATATCACACTCAACTATTACAACACATTTGGCAGTACTGCCACAGTTTCACAAATAATTATTACCACGCAATTGTCAGTATTGCTCATTAACACTTCTAATTATTACTAAACATGTGGCAGTACAGCCGCAATTTTACATCTAATTATTACCACACATATGGAAATATTGCCGCAGTATCACATCTAATTATTATTACACAAATGGAAGTACTGCCGCAGTATTAGAACTAACTATTACTACACATGTGGCAGTACGGCCGCAGTTTCACATCTAATTATTAGCACACCTTGGCAGTAGTGCCGAATTATCACATTCAACTATTATTTCACATGCGGCAGTACTGCCGCAGTTTAACATCAAATTATTACCACATATGTGGCAATAATGCCGCATTATCCCGTCTAATATTTATACACATGTGATATTACTGCCGCAGTATCACATCTAATTATTACTACACAATTGTCATTACTGCGGCAATATTACTTCTAATTATTCCTACACATGAAGTAGTACTGCCGCAGTATTATATCTATTTATAACCATACATGTGGCAGTAATGCCGTATTTTCACATCTAATTATTACCACATATCTGGCAGTAGTTCCGCAATTTTACATCTAATTATTACTATATATGTGGCAGTATTGCCGCAGTATAACCTCAAATTATTACCACACATTTGGCAGTACTGCCGCTCTATTCCATCTAATTATTATTAAACATGTACAGTACTGCCGCAGTATCACATCTAATTATTATCACACATGTGCCAGTAATGTCGCAATATCACATCTAATTATTCCTACTCATGTGGCAGTACTGCCGCATTTTCACATCTAATTATTACTACACATGTGGCAGTACTGCCGCAGTATCAAATCTAATTATTACTAAACATGTGGTAGTATTGCCGCAGTACCACATCTCGATTATTACTATATATGTGGCAGTACTGCCGCAGTTTCTTTTGTAGTTACTACTACACAATTGACAGTACTGCCGCAGTAACACTTCTAATTATTATCACACATGTGGCAGTATTGCCGCAGTATCACACCTAATTATTACTACACATTTTGCAGTACGGCCGCATTATTAAATCTAATAATTACTGCACATTTTGCAATACTGCTGCAGTGTCACATCTAAATTTTACCACACATGTGGCAGTACTGCCGCAGTATTACTTCTAATTATAACTAAACTAGTAGCAGCACTGACGCAGTATCAATTCTAAATATTACCACACATATGGTAGTACTGCCGCAGTATTAAACTTAATTATTACTACATATGTGTCAGTCCTGCCGCAGTAACACTTCTAATTACTACTATACAAGTGGCAGTACTGCGGCGGTATTACTTCAAATTATTACTACACATGTGCAGTACTGTGGCAGGAATGCATCTAATTATAACTAAACATGTGGTAGTACTGCCTCAATATCATATCTAATTATTACCACACACGTGGCAGTATTGCGCAGAATCATATCTAATTATTACCACTCAAGTGGCATTACTGCCGAAGATTTACATATAATTATTACTACATATGTGGCAGTACTTCCGCATTGTCACATCCAATTATTACTACATATGTGGCCGTACTGTCGCCGTGTCACATCTAATTATTACCACAAATGTGACAGTACTGCCCCAGTATCACTTCTAATTATTACACATGTGGCAGTACTACTAGAGTATCACATTTAATTATTACTACACACGTGGCAGTACTGCCGCAATATCACATTTAATTATTACCACACATGTGACAGTACTGCCGCAATATCATATCTAATTTCTACACATGTGGCAGTACTGCCAAAATATCACATCTAATTATTACCACACATGTGGCAGTACTGCCGCAATATCATATCTAATTATCACTCATGTGGCAGTACTGCCGCAATATCATTTCTAATTACTACCCATGTGGCAGTACTGCCGCAATATCACATCTAACTATTACTACACATCTGGCAGTACTGCCGCAATATCATATCTAATTTCTACACATGTGGCAATATTGTCACATTATCTCATCTAATTATTACCACACATGTGGCAATACTGCCGCAATATCAATTCTAATTACTACACATGTTGCAGTACTGCCGCACTATCACATCTAATTATTACCACACATGTGGCAGTACTGCCGCAATATCATATCTAATTACTACACATGTGGCTGTACTGCCGCAGTATCACATCTAATTATTTCCACACATATGACATTACTGTCGCAGTATAACTTCTAATTATTAATTCACACGTGGCAGTCCTGTCGCATTATCACATCTAATTATTACGACACATGTGGCAGTACTGCCGCAATATCATATCTAATTACTACACATGTGGCAGTACTGCGGTAGTGTCACATCTAATTATTAATACACATCTGGCAGTACTGCCGCGTTATCACATCTATTAATTACCACACATGTGGCAGTACTGCTGCAATATCAAATCTAATTATTAGACATGTGGCAGTAATGCCGCAGTATCACATCTATTTATTACTACCAATGTGGCAGCACTGCCACACTATCACATCTATTTATTACCGCACATGTGGCATTACTGCTGCAATATCATTTCTAATTACTACACATGTTGCCGTACTGCCGCATTATCACTTCTAATTATTACCACACATGTGGCATTATTGCCGCATTATCATGTCTAATTACCACACATGTGGCCGTACTGCCGCAATATCACATCTAATTATTACACATGTGATATTCCCGCCAGATTATCAAATCTAATTATTACAACACATGTGTCAGTACTGCCGCATTATCACATCTAATTATTACAACACATGTGGCAGTTCTGCCGCATTATCACATCTAATTATTACAACACATGTGTCAGTACTGCCGCATTATCACATCTAATTATTACAACACATGTGGCAGTTCTGCCGCATTATCACAACTAATTATTACAACACATGTGGCAGTACTGCCGCATTATCACATCTAATTATTACAACACATGTGGCAGTACTGCCGCAATATCACATCTAATTACTACCCATGTGTCAGTACTGCCGCAGTATCACATCTAATTATGTCTACACATTTGGCCCTACTGCCGCCGTATCACATCTAATTTCTACAAATGTGGCAGTACTGCCGCAATATCACATCTGGTTACTACACACTTAGCAGTACTGCCGCATTATCACATCTAATCATCATGATTTCAGTTTTGGCCATTATAGATTGCTGTTTTTCTACATAAACCCATTTTGTCGTGTCTTGTGCTGTGCTGCTTCATTCGTTCTTTTTTTAGGACATAATGTTTAAGCAATCCAATGAGAGGTCTGTAAAGGCCCTAAGGTTTGCAGGAATTTGAGACTCCCTTATTTCAAGAGAATCAGTACATGAAGGTGGTGGATTTGTCAGTCCTAATCACCGGCTGCCTTTAATCCCCCCCCCCCCCCCCCCCCCCCCCCCCTTCTTTCCCTTTCTTCTTTTCTTTTTTTCGTTTCGCACCCCCCCCCCCACCCTCCGCCG
>Ga0123355_10004407_pt1 | contig 20460 bp, 16 predicted proteins | sample TergutEmb28metaG_3_FD_89872 | JGI IMG/M metagenome (GOLD analysis project Ga0123355, IMG submission 89872) | Embiratermes neotenicus P1 segment gut microbial communities from Petit-Saut dam, French Guiana - Emb289 P1 | ecosystem: Host-associated > Arthropoda: Insects > Digestive system > Gut ...
AACGGGATCGTCAATACTAATCTCGCTCAAAATTTTATCAATATCGTCCTGAGCAATAACGCTTTCAATAGGCTCATTAATTACCTTGATATTATTTTTTTCAAGAATATCTATGACGGCTTCCATCTCGGTGACTGTAGCGTCACACTCAACAGCAACCTTTTGCGCAACATCCTCATATTTTAGTTGCCCGCGCCCTTTGCCTTGACCGACTATAATAAGTTTAGCAATTTCTCTTTCAAGCTTTTCTTCAAATACTATTCCTCGAGGTCTGATAAAAGTGGGAACGAAAGGCTCAACTATAGTAGCAGTAGGCGTTGATTCAATTTGTGACGATGAAACAGCAATTGATTTATCTACATCTTTCTCTTTTTCAGAAACAAGTTTTGCGGACTTTAGTGTTTTTACCGGTGGCTTTGTCTTAATAGCCGCCTTAACCTTAGTCGAAGCTGTGCCAGTCGTTTTGCCGGCAGGCTTTGTAGACGAAACGACTTTATTCAACTCTGCATTAGAAGTCGCTGTGACTTTATCAGAAACCTTACTTGTCTTATTTTTTGCGGATCTTGCAGGAGCAGACTTGATAGGAGCTGTTTTTGCCGACGACTTTGTCTTAGCGACAGCTTTAACCTTTGCAGGCGCTTTAGCGTCTGCCTTAATTTTAGTCGGTACCGTGACCTTTTTTTTGTTATCGTTTTTTTTCATTTGTGAATCTTTTTTTGACATGAATTCCTTTTTATTTAATTATAAATTGTTGATTAGTGTTCGGGCGGGGACGGTTGGAAATTTGTACGCTTCGCTAACTCTTTCGCTACGCTCAGGATGACAAAGATCTAGCAAACATAATTTTTACTTTATTTTTTGAATTTATTTAATCTCTGTTGTATTTTGGTCATCTCTATAATTAATTGAGGGTCATTTGTATTTCTAAGATTATTATATTGATCTTCATAATGCTTACGCTCAAGTGTATTAATGCAATCGTCAAATGTTTGAACGCTATCATCCTTTTTAAAATCGTAATTAATAATTCCTTGAATTATATCTTCCGCGCCGTCACACTCGGGCAATGAAAACAGTCCCGAAATACTAATCTTTGGCTCGCTTTTTATTCTATCAATAGCAAATGAATATACTGCTTTTTGCCAATCTTTTGTTAAATACTCATAGAAATTCTTGCTAGTATTAGCATATTTCTGCTCATGCACTAAGGCGCTTAGAATAAAAAATACTGCTTTGTCTCCTATTGAAAATTCCTCATTATCTTTTTTCTCAAAAGCAGCATTTGGAACATACCCTTCTACCTCAATTATCCCTACCTCAGCTTGTCTTTTAAGCACCTCAACCGAGAAACCCGAATACTTACTAATTAATCCATAAAATCTATCTTGCTCAACAGGGTCAATAAGCGCTCTAACGACCTTGACTGCTTCAATTGCAAATTTGGATTTGCCTTCCTCTGTTCCTATATCGTGAGTTTTCTTAATCGTGTCTATCTTAAATGTAGTTAGATCTGGAGCAGTATCAATAAGCTTTTTATAATATTCGGCACCGTGTTTATTAATAACATCATCCGGGTCCATCCCGTCCGGCAGAGATATCACACGCACATTATGACCGCAACTGGCAAGCACATCAAGTCCGCGTAAAGTAGCCCCCTTGCCGGCAGAGTCGCCGTCATAACTTATGTAGATATTAGTAGAATAATGTCTAAGTTGTCTCGCCTGTTGAAGCGTAAGAGCCGTACCCATACTTGCCACCGCCATATCAAAACCAGCTTTATGGAGGGCAATTACATCCATATACCCTTCGGCGATAATTATATACGGCAAACCTTTTTCGCGTTTGCGTTTTTTGAGTAGATTAATACCGTACACAATACGCGATTTATCAAAAAGAATTGTATTAGAAGTATTACGGTATTTAGCAAATTGCGCGTTTGCCTTAAGTACCCGTCCTCCGAATGCGATAACATCTCCATAATTATCAATTATCGGAAATATAAGCCTATCAACAAAAATATCGTATGCTCCAAACTCCGTTTTTCCCGTCTCTTTTTTTTCTTCTTTTTCTAATTCCTGTTTTTGCTCCTTATTAGAATGCGCAAGTAACCCCGCTTCTTTCTGCTCTTCTTTAGAATATCCAAGTTCTTCTAGCTTTTCAATAATCTGTGTCCAACCTGCCGAAACTCCCAAACCGAATTTGATTATAAGGTCGCGGGCAACTCCGCGTTTTTTTAGATATTCGGACGCTATTTTCCCCTCTGGCAAGGACAAATTTTGATGATAAATCTTAGCCGCGTCTCTCATAAGAGCTAGTAACCGTTGTCTCTTTTTATCTCTCGCCTCATCGTTAACTCCGTCACTCACCAATTTTGTAGGAAGTTCAAGTCCCGCGTCCTTAGCAAGTAGTCTGATAGCGTCCCATCGAGAAATATTTTCAAGCTTACTTATAAATGTAATAACATTACCGCTTTCTTTGCAACCAAAGCAATGATACAACTGCTTGTCCGCACTCACCGAAAAAGACGGTTCCTTTTCGTGGTGAAAGGGGCAGTTCCCCCAATGGGTAGCCCCTTTGCGTTTGAGCGGCAAATATCTGCCTATTACCGCTATAATATCTGTCATGGATAAAAGTCTGTCTATCCATTCGTTCAAATCACTCATTCAAATACTCTTAATCTTTTGCAATTATTGACATAAGTACACAAAATTATAATAAGGCTACACTATGGGCAGATACATTATATCACATCAATGTAGGTTCGTCAAGCATTTGAGCAGTCAAAAACTTAACTTGCAGTTTGTATTGTAGGTAATTTACAAGATTTTTGACGGTTTTATCTTCTTTAGATATACCATAACCGCATTTCTCTGCAAGATTAAAAAGGTATGCAACCATAACTTTATCAAGCGATACCGTACTGTACGCTAAATTTTTCAAACTATCTAAAAGCAATACAAAAATATCAGGATTATTCTCGTACCTGACTCCTTCCGAAGCCGTTTCAAGCATTAAACAGCCGAATATATATTTTTGGGAATCCTCGGCAATTCCATAAAAACTCTCTTTAGCCACGCATCCCGTAATTGTATAAAAACCACCTCGTTCGGCAAGCGAATATTCACCAAAACAAAAAGGTTGGGCGGCAAATTTTAGCTTTGCGCCCTTTTTTTTAACCCCTCTGACCTTGGCTCTGATGACACCCTTTTGCAAAGTAAAAAGTTTAACAATTTTGTCATTTTCACCGCAATCGTCAGCCTTAATTAAAATCGCCGTTACTTGTTCCAATCTATTTTAATACTCGTTATTTGTTTTGACATTAATCAAATTTTTTATAATTACTGATTTCTTCTTCCTCGCTCAATTTTCTGTATAAATTATAATGACCCACTTCACCGCTCTCTTGAAACATCAACCACGCAAGACCCGCTGTACCCATTCCCATTCCAAATCCAAATCCCTGACCTAGACCGTCACCAAAGTTAAACATAAGTAAATTTTTCCTCCTGTAACTCTATTATGTGCCGATAAAAGCCGAAATATAATCTCTAAATCCTAACCCCTATTTCTAATAATTTTGCCCTATCTCATTTCTCATAACAGCAGTCTTTATCTCTTTAAAAGCTGTTTGATAATTTCTTGCTACTTTTCGTATAATAATTTTTAAAAGAAGCGTCACAATATCAAAAAACAAATGTACAATAAATGAAACAATCAAAACAATTATTCCAATCGCCGCAAGAAGTCTGTTTCCAAATGACATATCAATCAAAACAGCAAAAACCAAAAACATATTAGCTATCCGCAAAGCGTATTTAAAATATCGAAAAAATAAATTAAAAGCCTTTTTTAACCGTCGTCCTTTACCGATAAAAAAAAGAAACACTAACGAAAGTAAAATATAAATACCCGTAACTCCAATTAACCAAAGCTTTAGTATCACGTTGCCTAATCCAAAAACAATTAAAATGCACGCGAACACAATATAAATCGCCGCAAAAAGTATACCGATTACATCACTAATAAATATTATACCGTTAAGTAATTGCGCTCTTAAATTTTGAGAAGTGTTTGCTTGCATTTAGAAATTACTAATATTATCATACATTTAAATATATTGTTAGTGGATATTTTTTCATTTTACATCCAATACTAATTCTATCAGGAGATTTTAATAAATGAAAAAACTTGTTGACGACATCTACAAAGACTATCCAATTGAAACAGACCCATTCGGCAGCTATACAGGCGTCCCCGCCGACCCAAATGATCCTTATCCGGAACAAGATGCGGATGATTTATAAAAAAACAAAGGCAGCAACTTAGATATATTTGCAGTCTTTTATGGATATAGCCTGTCTACTCCCCTATAGATATATGTTACCTCGCGTACATTATCATATCCGAGAATATTCATGAGCATTCGCGTAAGACCAAAGCCAAAGCCTCCGTGCGGAGGACATCCGTAATTAAAGCAATCTAAATAACTCCTTAGACTAAGCGGTATTTTTTCGCTATTTATTACTCCGTCCTTACCCATTGCCGACTTGGGAATCAATCCCTTTTCAATAGCTTGTTTTACCACAATAGGATACCTGTGTTCTCTTTGAGCTCCTGTAGTAACCTCAATACCGTTCCATAACAAATCAAAGCTTAGAGTTGATTTGTTGCTGGAAGCGTACATATGATAAAACGGACGAATTGACACGGGGAATTCGGTTACAAATACAAATTGATGACCGTATTTTTCGGCAATATATTTGCCTAGCAAACGCTCTGCCATAGGGTCAAGGTCACCTTTTGTTTCAGCAGGAACCTCATAATTGAGGGATTTAATTATCTTCTTAGCTTCCCCCATTGATATTCTGGGAAAAGGTATTGTAGGAACCTCAATTTCGCGTCCGAAAACTTCCTTAATTTCATCACCGCATTGTTCTTTCAATCTTCCCAAAAAGTAATTAATCCATTTTTCCTCAAATTCCATGATATCTTCAACCGAATTAATCCACGCAAACTCACAGTCAACCATAGTAAACTCCGTGTCATGTCTGTTAGTTGACGATTTATTCGCTCTAAAAACCGGTCCGATTTCGAAAACCTTTTCAAAACCTGCAGCAATACCCATTTGCTTATAAACCTGCGGCGATTGAGCAAGATAAGCCTTTCCTCCGAAATAATCCAGTTCAAATAATTCCGCACCGGATTCCGATGCATTCGGAACAAGCTTAGGCGAGTGAATTTCTATAAAACCGTTTTTTATAAAATATTCACGCATTGCCATTTCGGCTATAGTCTGCACTTTAAATATCGTTCTTCTCTTTTTATCTCTTAGGTCAAGAAAACGCCAATCAAGACGCAGGTCTCTGCCGCTTTCGCCAATTCCTGTCATATCAATCGGCAAGGGAGAAGCTGACATATTGCTAACAGTTACCGCTTGGGGCAATATTTCTACGCCGTTAAGCTTTACAAAGCTGTCCACATTCACCTTTCCCGTTACCTCTATTGAAGACTGCAAAGAAAGCTCGGAGACAATTTCATTTAGCTTAATATTTTCTTCGTTTTTAGGCAGTGATATTTGCACATCTCCTGTAGCGTCTCTTAAAACCACAAATTGCATGCTTTTTAAATTCCGCACCTCGTGTACAAAACCGGTTATTTTAACTATTTTACCGTCAAATAGCTTTACTTTGTTGATTTTTACATATTCCATTTACGTAACTCCTGTTGCCAGATCTTAAATTTGTCATTTTCCAGCAAATTTTAATACAAAAATAATTACTCCCCAATAATTTTAACAAGCACACGCTTGTCCCGTTTGCCGTCAAATTCACCGTAAAAGACTTGCTCCCATGTACCGAAATCTAATTTGCCGTTCGTTATAGCGATAACACACTCGCGACCCATTATTGTACGCTTTAAGTGAGCATCGGCGTTATCTTCATAGCCGTTATGCTTGTATTGGCTGTGAGGTTTTTCAGGAGCTAATTTTTCAAGCCATACCTCAAAATCATTGTGCAAACCGCTCTCATGGTCATTTATAAAAACACTCGCCGTAATATTCATAGCATTAATAAGACATAAGCCCTCTTTGATGCCGCTCTCTTTAAGTACGGCGGCAACATCGGACGTAATATTAACAAAAGCTCTCCTCGTCGGCACGGTATAACACAATTCCTTACGGTAACTTTTCATTTATTCAATATACTCCTTAAACTCCTCAATTACTGTATGATTACCCGATACGGCTTTCGGTGATAAATCATTGCCGAAATCATCAATTAACGCCGTATATTTGGGATCGTCCTTGGGGTTGTCTTGCTCAAACAAATCGCCCATCAGTCCGTCGACAAATCTATCAAAAATACCGCCTCTACTACGTTTGTCTTGTTCGGGATTTTCAATATATAATTCCTTTGGTGTAATCACTCCCGGCTTAGGCGTAAGGTCATATTTGGGCGAGACAAAATTAGGGTCGGTTACGCTCTCAAATCTCGAAATCATATCAGCCTTTAGTACTTCACCACAAACGGGACATCGTTGCGGCTTTTTTTTCATAATATAATTACATTCGTGACATCTCATGATTCTCTCAATATATGCTTGTCCGCATAGACTTTGCTACGCTAATGATGTCTAGCGTAGCAAAGTCTAGTTTTTCCTTAAGAGTTTTTCTGCATTGTCATGTAAAATCTTATCTATCTCATGACCTTTATACCCTAGTTTGCTTAGTCCGCGTTTAAGGTAGTCTTCAAGCTTTTCATATGTGCCTACAAATCTTGGAATATCGGTACTTCCGTAATAATCGGTGCCGATTGCCAGATTATCTGCGCCGTACTTTTGTACAAACCAATCTATATGTTTGATAACCCTATAACCAAATGTTTCAGCCCCTACAAACGCCCTTACCAGCGTCATGCCCACAATACCACCCGTATTGATAATTAACTTAATTTGGTCACCGGTAATATTACGGCGGTGCGGATATACGTCATAGACAAGCGAGTGCGTATTGATAACAGGTTTTTGACTCATACCGACAATATCATAAAATGTTCTAAGATTAGTGTGAGCCGTATCAATAATAATGTTATTTTTTTGAAAAGCTTTTACAGCCTTTTTACCTAACGCCGTTAAACCGCCGTTACTGTACGCTCCGCCTCCGAGATTGTTACGACCATTCCATGTAAGCCCCGCATATAATAACGGAAGTGAAGCAAATTCAGTCAAAGTTTTATCGGTGATATATCCGCAATTTTCTAAAGCTACAAAAATTTTGCCGCTATACTTTGGTAAAGTATCAATAATGTCTTTGATTTGCAAAGGTGTATAACTTTGCCCCTCTCCCGCCCAAACGGCGAGAACAACCGAATTACCGCCTTCAATATAACCGGTAATTTTTTGCGCACGCTCTTCAATGCATTCTATCCCTGTAATAATGTCATTGTGCAAATCAAACACCATACACCATTATATGGATGTATGAATAGGTTGGTTACACGAAACTTAATACAGATATTATACATCATTATTACCGCATTGTAAAGTATTTTTAGGTCAATTCAAAAACGGATTATCTTTAATTATTATAGCATTACCACAAATTTTGCCCCTTTTCCTTCTTCACTTTCAAAAGCGATTTGACCGCCTAATTTATCTGTTATTTTTTTGACTATTGAGAGACCTAATCCGCTGCCTTCAGTATTGCGGGATTTATCGGCTACAAAAAAATGAGTGAAGATTTTTTCTTTGTCCTCTTTTTTTATGCCCATGCCGTTATCTTCTATTTCAAAGCGAATGCCTTGCTCCTGCTCGGTTAGACAAATTTTGAGCGCTCCGCCGGCATTGCTGAATTTTATCGCGTTACTGATTAGGTTCTGCCATACTTGATAGAGTAACTGCTCGTTATTTGTTATTATTATTTCGTCAAGTTGTAAATTTAGAACTAAATTCTTGTTTGACCATTTGACCTGCATTAGCCTTAAAATATCGCGTATTTGTTCGGCTGGCTTAAATCTATCTTCTTTTTTGATTATTGTTGTGCTGTCCAATAGAGAGAGTTGTATAATACTTTTACTCATTGCCGTCAAGCGGTCGCTTTCTTTGACTATTATATCAGCATAATCCTTGATAACGGCTTTATCGATTTTATCCGCGTCAGCTTCCGCATCCAAAAGCTCGCCATATGCCCTTATTACACTGATAGGGGTCTTAAATTCGTGCGAAACATTACGGATAAAATCCTTACTTAGATATTCATTGGCTTTTAGCTCGGCGCTCATTTTATTAAAACTTCCGGCAAGCTCGGACAATTCGTCACGTCCCTTTGGATTGACTTTTACATCAAAATTACCTTTTGCAACCTCTTTAGTTGCATTGTTTAGTTTACGGATTCGCGTAACAATTAGATAATGTATGGATAACGCAAAAAGCGCCAAAATTATGATTCCGATGAAAATCGGAAAAAACAAGAGCCATCTATCCGAATCCTCGGGAGTGATAATAGGCCCGTATGAGTTAGCTCGTATTATGGCAGTTATGATTTGCAAAACTACCATAACAGTTGCAAGCACTGCAAAAAGTAACAATACTATTTTAAGCGGCAAACGTATACGGAATTTTTTTTTATTTTTATTCTTGTTTTGCATAATTTTTTTATGCCGTACACAGTACGGCTTTATAGCCTAACCCCCATACGGTTACAATTTCGTAATCTGGGCTGTTGGCTTTATCCCGTAGCCAGCTTATATGCGTATCTACCGTCCTGTCCATTGAATCACTTTCAAAACCCCAAATCTCATTTAGCAATTGTTCTCTGCTAAAAATCTTATTAGGATTGACGAGCAATTTAAACAATAATTGAAACTCTTTTTTATTTAACTCAATATTTTTTCCGATTATAGTAAGTGTTTGCGCTCCGAAATCTATTACTGTATTAGGTAGTTCCAATCTCTTTTCCGTGTTTATTTTGTACCTTCTTAGTAACGCTTTTACCCTAAGTCCTAATTCTTTCATGAGAATAGGCTTGACAAGATAATCGTCTGTACCGCTTTCAAAACCCTTTTCCTTATCTTCCATTGTTTCAAGTGCCGTTAGTATAAGAATAGGAATATCAGGATTGATTTTACGAATATGCGCCGTAAGTGAATTACCGTCCATCCTAGGCATCATAATGTCAGTTATTACAATGTCGACATGCTCCGAATAAAAAGTTTCTAATGCCGACTGCCCGTCGGGACATTCAATAACCCTATAACCTTCACCCTTTAGACTTTTTGCCATTGCTGAGCGGAGATGCGGCTCATCCTCGGCTATCAGTATTTTGAACATTTATATCCTCCTTCGTTTTAAAATTCATCCGCAATAGCAGTCAATACCGCCATTGCGGATTCATTACTTTGATTTACTCACTCCTAAGTGCCAGTACCGGATCTTTCTTAGCTGCTTTTCTCGCCGGTAAAAATCCAGATACAAATGCTACGCTTGTACTCACCGCTGTCAAAACCAGTGCGTGCCAAAATGTAAATGACGCTAAACCCGACGCACCAAGCAGTATGCCGAATATAATGCTAATAGGGAAAGACAATATGAGCGTTGTAAGTGTTCCCACTAACCCTGCAAGCAAGCCCAATATAACATTCTCAGCATTAAACAATCTTGTTACGTCCTTTTTTCTTGCTCCAATCGAGCGTAGTATACCAATTTCCTTTGTCCTCTCAAGCACAGAAATTGACGTTATTATAGCAATCATTACGGCACTGACAAGCAATGATATACTTGTAAATCCTATAAGCACCCAACTAATCACATTAACCATATCACTCATAATACCGGCAAAAATATCCATCCAATCTACAAAAATAATTTGCTCAACCTCCGGTCTTAAAGCGTTATAGTTTTCAAGCACAGCGTTAATGGCATCTTTACCGGCAAGATTTTTTGCGTAGATACTAATTTCGTTAGCTTCAAAACGCCCTACACCGTCCACCGATATACCCGAGACAGGCACACCGCCTAAAGTTCTAAACCGATCTTCCCAAAGATTAGCTGCCGTAAGATTTACACCGTTTATAATATCCGGTACAAAACGTTCGCCGTTAAAGGGGTCGTAAAGATGATTTTCTATCATCCATTCTATAATTTCCGAATTACCGTTAGCATTTTCAAGCCATGTTATTAACTCCGCCGGATATGCAATACCCATGCTGTATAATCCCATATCCAAATCGTCTTTTAGCCGTAGTACTGCCGTTATCCTAACAGTATGAACATTGTCAAAGTTTATAGTATGGATAGGATTTTGAACAAAGGCATCACCGTCAAAATGATATAATTGGTCATTAGTCGGAATCTTAAATTCCATTTGAGTCACTTCATCAAAGCTGAAATACTGTCTGGTATCAAATGGATTGAGTAAGCCAAGCATCATAAGCGTAGTGTCAGAAATAGCGTTGCGATCATTGACTACTATGGCGATTTCATTAGCATTTTGCGGAAGATGTCCTCCTGCATTGACAATATCGTACATTTGCATGGTAAATTCCGAAACCAGCATTTGCTGTACATGCGCGCCGCCAAACATAGCCATTATACCTGTAGGCGGAACAGGTATTTCAGCAAAAACCCCGACAGCTCTCTCGCTAAACATTCTTACATCCATACCTGTGCGGAACAAAATGTCGTTATACCAACTAGAGTCAAAGTTTTCTGCAAAATAGTTTTGTAAGCCTAACGGAACATCAACTCTATCCCGCGGACCGGTTGCTGTACGCTGCACAAACATTGATTGAGCTTCCGGAAATCTCGTGAGATTTTGTGCCATAGCGTTTTCGGCTTGAGTGACTGTACCCGTACTTATAGTAATAGGACTACTTTCAACATTATTGCGGGTAATGTTGTCGATAAATGAATTAAGTCCCGTTGACAGAGCAAGTATAAGTCCTATACCAAGTATACCGATAGCCGATGCCACTGCCGTCATTATGCTGCGTTTCTTTTTTGTTTTAAGATTGCGAGCCGACAATCCTAATGCTGTAAAAAAGGACATTGATGTTTTTTCTTTGCGTTTTTTAACAGGTACAGATACCGACTGTTCGTCACTTGCCATAATCAGCTCTAGTTTTGCCGCTTTAGCTATACCACTTTCCTCATACGGATTAGTATCCTTAATTACCTTACCGTCTCTCATATGAACCAACCTTTCTGAATACTGTTCGGCAAGCTCCGGATTATGCGTAACCATTATGATTAGCTTATTTTGACCAATTTCTTTAATAAGCTCCATGATTTGCACAGATGTATTAGTATCTAACGCTCCTGTAGGCTCGTCGAGAAGTAAAATTTCAGGGCGATTAACAATAGCTCTGGCAATCGCTACACGTTGCATTTGTCCGCCTGACAACTGATTAGGGTGCTTATTAATGTGGTCGCTTAAGCCAACCCGTTCTAAAGCCTCTTTAGCTCTTTCTTTACGCTCACTAAGCGAAATGCCAGAAATAGTAAGAGCCATTTCCACATTGCCTGACACCGTCAAATGCGGAATAAGGTTATAGCTTTGAAATACAAAACCTACTCTCTTATTGCGGTAGTTATCCCAATCATTGTCAACAAAGTCTTTAGTAGACTTACAGTCAATAACAAGGTCACCGCTTGTATACCTATCAAGCCCACCTAAAATATTTAGCATAGTAGTCTTTCCGCAACCACTCGGACCCAAAATAGATACAAACTCATTTTGCCTAAATTTTAAGTCAACACCATTGACAGCCTTAATCGTCTGCCCCGGCAATTCATAAAATTTTGTAATTTCTGTTAGTTTTAGCATTGTAGTATCTCCCTTTGTTTTTATTAATGATGATACTGCAATTCTAACAGATAAATGTCAAAAAAGTTTTAAATAATTTAACAATTATAAAATTAAAAAAATTATAATTAAGATTGTTACATAAGAGGTGAGAACAGTCTTACAAAACTGAGTGCTGTTCTGCTAAATATATTGCGTTTTTTAATATAATCTAATAATCCTGATTCGGCAAAAGCTTTTCGAAAATCCGCCGATATATCTTTGATAACCTCACCGCCGCCGATATATACAGCATTTTCATATTGTTGATAAAAACTGCGGAAGTCAAAATTGATAGAACCTACTACGGCGCATTCGTCGTCGGAAAGCACAACTTTACTATGTAAAAAACCCGGCGAATAAATATAAACTTTAATTCCGCTGTCGAGTAGCTTTTCGGCGTTAGCATATGTTAGTTTGTAAATAAGTTTTTTATCGGGTATCCCAGGCAATAACAATCTAACATCGACACCGCTCCGCGCCTTTGCTTTGAGTAACTTAATGACGCTGTTGTCGATAATAAAGTAAGGACTCATAATATAAATATAATCCTTAGCATTGTTAATAATATTACAATACACCGACTTGCCTATATTATGTTTTTCGCTAACTCCGTCTCCGTAAGGGACAATAACTCCGTCACTATCATTCTCCCCGATATTATCCGATGCACTTAAATATTTTTCATATTCCGATTGTTCTTTAGACGCAAAGTCCCACATACGCATAAACATTAATGTCAGACTTTTAACCGCTTGCCCGTCAATCCGCAATGCGGCATCTTTCCAAAGTCCGAATCTTTGCTCTGCGTTGATATATTCGTCGCCAAGATTTGCTCCTCCGGCGTAACCGACTTTACCGTCAATGACAATAATTTTACGGTGGTTACGATATACCATAAGAAAATTAAGTCTTTGCAAAAGAGATTCAAACGCTACAAGTTGTATGCCAAGCCTCTTTAGTTTTTTAATATTTGAGCGTCTTAAAATATCATGGCTTCCAAATCCGTCGACAACTATTTTTACTTCGACACCGGTTTTTGTCTTATCAGCAAGTATTTTAATAATTGCATCCGCCAAATAACCTTCCGAAAAAATAAAAAAATCCATGAAAACAAATTTCTCAGCTCTTTGTAACTCTGTCAACACATCTTCATAAAAATCCTCTCCCGTAGAAAAATATTTAGACGTAGTACAAAAGTATGGCGGAAAATTAGAGGTGTTTTGTATCAAATTACAATCCTGCTTAACCCTTGACGGCAAGTTATCCGGAATATCCGCTTTATGCAAAAGTTGCGTCCGCTCAACTATTTTTCGCAAACGCCTGCCTTTCCGTCTTTTTTTAGTTGTTTCGCCTGCCATAAAGTAAAAAACAATTCCCGCCGGTGCTAAAATTAGGAGAAACATAATCCACGAGACTTTGCTATCCGAATTTTTGTCGCTTATTGCCACTCGCCAAGCAAAAATAATACCGATAAGATAAGTTGCAATCAACGTCCACGAAAAAATTGTAAAAAGCCAAATAAATAAAACAACAAAAATGGCAATGTCGGCAAGTATAAGCCAACCGACAATAGCAAGACGCATAATAGAAACTCCCTCGCTGCTTTTTATTACTTTGTCGCATATTTCAACTGTTTCGTTGCGGCATTTTTTATTTTTTCGCGCTTTTTGTGACTTTAAAGATTTTTCCTTAATCAAATCAATTTGTGGTGTCATTTGTTACTCCGCTGTTTTGTTAGTTTGACAAAAACAAGCTCTCTTTTGTTGAAAATTCTCGGTGGTGTACGGAAAGTATGCCCAAGCCCTCTGCTAACCGCCATATAGCTATCATCTATCTTGCAAAGTTCCGATGCAAATTTTGGGAAAAAACCTTGTCCCGGCGCATATAACGGACCGATTTTCGGAAGACGTATTTGTCCGCCGTGAGCATGACCTGCAAATGATAGATTAATACCCAGTCCTGCGTAAAACTTAAAAAATTCAGGTCTATGAGTTAGTAGTATCTTAAATCCATCGACATTATCGCTAATAGTTTTTAACTTTTCTTTAAACTCAATTTTTTTCTTCCCGTCAAAAAACTTAGGATCGTTGATGCCGATAAGTGTTATATGGTTTTGAGCGCGGGTTAATTTGTAAATTTGATTTTCTAAGACAATAACTCCTGCTTCTTTTAGCCGATTGGTAAATTCATTATATTTTTTAAATCTGCCTTCATGATTACCATTCACATAAAATGTCGGAGCAATTTGAACTATATTTTTTGCAAGCCTAATCGCGTTGGCATACCTGCTTTCAAAGCTAATTATATCGCCTGTCATTACAATAATATCAGGTTTTTCTTTAATTAATTCGTCTTCAATTCTATTTCCAAATCCCGCGTTATGCAAGTCGGATATATGCGCTGCCATAAAATCGTTGAACTCATGCGGCAAGTTTTCAAACACAGGAGTATATCTGCTTATAGCTATTTTTTTCATTATCTCTTTCCTTTGTCTTCTATTTTTCAATCTTTCTGTTCTTACACCACACTCATCAAAATATCACCGTATGACGGCAACGGCCAATATTTTTTGCCGACGAGGGTTTCTAATTCGTCCGCTACAACTCTAAGCTCACACATTTTTTTAAGAACACCGCTACGGTAAAATTTGACCCGCTTGATAATGTCTACATTTTCTTTTGCATCGACAGTCACTTTTTCAAGAGCGTCAAGTTTTGCCATAAGGCTACCCGACAACTTAGATACTTGAGTCAAAATACGTCCCTCCATCGTATCATCTACAGTTATTCCGCATTTTTTTTTGCGTTCTAATAGCTTAGCCAATTGATTTTGATACTCAATAAGACTGGGAATAATCATTCTTTTAGTAATTTCAATCATTGTAAGAGCCTCAATGTTGAGTGTTTTACAATAATTATCCATCAAAATTTGAAAATTAGAGTGAGCCTCGGCACTGCTAAAAACACCTTGTTTTGAAAATAAATTTATACTTTTTTTATTTATGAAAACAGGCAATGCATCAGCTGTAGCTGTAAGGTTAGACAGTCCGCGCTTTTTTGCTTCAGTTATCCACTCGTTCGCATAATTATTGCCGTTAAAAACAATACGTTTATTATCGTGATAAGTGTTTTTGATAAGTTCGGCGAGAGCATTTTTAAAATCCTTAACATTTTCTAATTGATCGGCAAATTGCTCTAAAACCTCGGCAACGGCAGTATTAAGTATGATATTAGGTCCGGCAATATTAAAAGCCGAACCCAACATTCGAAATTCAAACCTATTGCCGGTAAATGCAAATGGCGAAGTACGGTTACGGTCGGTCGAATCCTTAGAAAAATTAGGAAGCACCGAAACTCCCACTCTAACGGAGGCTTTACCCTTACTTTTGTACTCCGCACCTGTATCAATAGCTTCTAAAATTTCAACAAGCTCGTCTCCCAAAAACATTGAAATTATAGCAGGGGGCGCCTCATTAGCTCCAAGACGATGGTCATTGCCGGCACTTGCCGCCGATGCCCTTAATAAATCTTGATATTCATTAACTGCCTTAATTACTGCTGTTAAAAAAAGTAAGAATTGAGCGTTTTGGTAAGGTGTTTTACCGGGTTCCAGAAGATTATCACCCGAGTCGGTACTTAATGACCAGTTGTTGTGCTTACCGCTACCACTGACTCCGGCAAAAGGTTTTTCATGCAACAGACACGCAAGATCATGTTTGGAGGCAACCGTCTTTAGTGTCTCCATAATAAGTTGATTGTGGTCGGTTGCGATATTAGTAGTACCATATATTGGAGCAAATTCATGTTGAGCGGGAGCTGCTTCATTATGTTTTGTTTTAGCGTATACACCTAGTGCCCACAGTTCCTCGTCTAAATCCTTCATAAAAACCGATACTCTAGGCTTGAGCGACGCAAAATAATAATCGGCCATTTCTTGCTCTTTAGGAGGTTTTGCCCCAAAAAGTGTACGTCCCGTGTACACCAAATCGGGACGCTTTCGATACATTTCTCTGTCAATCAAAAAATATTCCTGCTCGGGTCCTACCGTAGTGGTTACCTTTTCTACCGTTTTATTTCCAAATAATCTTAGTATGCGAAGCGCTTGCTTATTAAGCGCTTCCATGCTCCTAAGTAACGGTGTTTTTTTATCCAATGCTTCCCCGCTGTAAGAGCAAAATGCCGTCGGAATGCATAATGTTCCGTCTTTAATAAAAGCGTACGATGTAGTGTCCCAAACGGTATACCCACGCGCTTCAAAAGTGCATCTAAGCCCTCCTGAGGGAAAACTCGACGCATCTGATTCCCCTTTGATTAACGCCTTGCCGCTAAATTCCAAAATTGCACCGCCATTTTTGCTTGGCTCAATAAAGCTATCATGCTTTTCGGCAGTAACACCCGTCATAGGTTGAAACCAATGTGTATAATGCGTCGCTCCTTTTTCGACAGCCCATTCCATCATAGCCTTAGCCACCGCATCGGCGATTCCCAACTCCAACTCTGTCCCTGTCGTCATCGTTTTTTTAAGCGCACAATAAACTCCTTCTGTCAGCCTTTCTCGCATTACAGAATCATTAAAAACTTTAGAACCGAATAGTTTAGTAATATCTTTCATTAGTTTAAGACTATCATAAAAATAGCGGGTGTGTCAAGAAGATACACCCACTATTTTGCTAGGACAATTTTTTATCTGTATTTTTTACACAACCCATTCACCGTCAAGCCAATTAATTCTATTAACAAACCAATTTCTTACTCCTGTCGTATGTTCTACCCATCTTTGTTCAGCAGCAGTTTGATTTAAATAATGATACTGCCATCTACGCAGATTATTTCCGAAAGCGATACGATTATCAGTCAAGAAATCATCATTTAAAGTCTCAATGACAACTCTTCTTATACCAGATGATACTTCTTGCCATCTAGCATTAATTAAAGCACGGAATTCGGGCATTCTATATAACTCATACATTAATCTGCTTGCCGTATGATGCGAATGATGCCAAACAGTATCAGCTACATAAATACCAGTATGCCCCGATTCTCCCCTGCTTCGCCCTGCCGTCGCGTCAAAATCCCATGGTGCGTCAAGTCTAAGCAAGCCTCCAGGGCTTTTTGCTAAATTAAACGAACTCCAACCTGTATCTGTATTTTTTGTAAGCTCATGTAATATAAACATGTCAACAAAAGAGCATACATCCGCAAGCTCCGAAAATGCAACAAAATCGCGTCTAAAGACAGCATTATATGTCCTGTCTACCCAATCTTGAATAAAATTAATTCTATTCCTGAAATTTTGATTAACCGCCGGATTATTAAGGTTATAATCGCTGGCGTCCGGATAATCTACCGCAAACGGAAACATTCTGAAGGCTCTGTTTGATTCTGATGTTGTTGATGCAGGTACAGGATGATGCGAACCGGACGGGTTTATTCTAAAAAACTCCAAACCCTCGCTACCGTGTGTAGGAGGATTCCATCCTGCATGCTCATCAGGCTGGCGACCGAATTGTCCCGACGCTACTAAAGATCCTTGACCGCCTGCCGCTCTTACACAATGCTCTAAAACAAATCCTGTATCAAATTGACTGTGCGGAACACCCTCGGAGCGTACATCTACACGGCTATTATCCTCTCTTACATGTTCTAACAGCACATAAACACCGTGATAACGTCCGTTAATATACAGATCAATCCATTCGGCCGCACTAGTCCATCTGATACCGTCAAGATTTTCACGCGCAATATCCAACGCAAGCTTGTACCTTACCATCGTAGTATCATTAAAATTAGCGCCCGCCATAAGCACCCAATGCCTACTGTTCGCATGTCCGAATAAGCCTTGGTCATAACCCCGCTCAAACCTTATACGATACCCGCGCTTGCGGAAATTATAGTAACCGGAAGGTCCCCAGTAAGGCTCATACCACGAACCATTGCCCCGCCCATGAAATTCAGCAGGGATATTTTGGATAATATGGTCGGATTTATCACTGTCTATAGATATCCGTGCAAGATCGCGCCTTTTTCTAACAATCTCACGAATACTTGCAGTATTGCCTCTATGAAGATGAGTTACGTCAATCATCATAGCTGGAAGATTCGTATTATTAATCCACCCATGCGAATTATTGGTCCATGCGGCAGTCAAAATAATATCACTATTTGGCATAACGCCAAAAGTAAATGGACGCCCGCTTAATTCCCAACGAAGAAATCGATACCCTGTCCTTCTTGGTATATTTTGAGGAGCAGCGACGGAGCTGCCTGCCGGTAAAGCAATAGCATCCACCTCAGTTGCACCTTCACCTGTTTCAAATGTAATTAAAAACCCGCTAATCCATGATGCAATCAAAATTATGTTGCTTTCAGGCATAAATGCAGGCGCGCCAACCCAACCGTTAAAAACATATCCTGTACCAGGTCTGGATGTAATCGGAAGCCGTCCTATAAATTCTCCATACACTCTTTGTATCGGCTCGACGGGAGTTGCACCTTCACCTGCAATAAAACTAATTGTAAAATACCTTGCCCATCTGGCTTTTAATATAATTGTGTTTTTGGGCATTACATTAAATACAAATAACTCCCCATTATGTTCCCATCCCATAAAACGATATCCTTCACGGAACGGGTCAGCCGGCTCAAAAATTTCTTCTTCCGCATATGCTTCAATAGAATCTACAAAACTTCCCCCTGTTGAGTCAAAATGAATAACTACCGGCGACGCCTGCGGAGGAGTTGAGGGTGACGGAGTATATCCGTTACAAGCCGAAAGAAATAACACCAAACTCAACACTAAGACAACTGATTTAATTATAGTATTTTTTATCATAAAGATAGTGGATACAAGACATTTCCTAAAACGCTTTACGGAAGATACTATTTTTTTCTATTTTCAACATTTCTATGCTTCAATACCACTAAAGGCATGACGTAGAGTCGGATATTGCCCAACCTCAAATACCCAACGATTTGCAGTTGAACCTACTCCTCCGATAACCGCATTCCAACTACGAGCTGCCTCAAGGAATAACATTGGGTTTTGCATGCCTGTTTGATTTCGCCAAGCAGAACCTGTTCCCGCACGGCTAACATTATCCATTCTTGCTAAAAGCACATTAGCGGTATTAATAATAGGAAGTCCAGTTCCGTCACCTCTGTTTGAATTAAGATGTGTACTGTCGGCGACAATATTTGTGAGATTAGCCGCCGGCGGATAAAAACGAGAAGATATGATTGTTGGATTTGTTGCTATAGAGACACTGAGAACCTCGGTAAACTGTACTCTAAATAAAGCGTTATGAACTTGAAAATCCGCATTATTATGAACTAGACCTACTAAAAAAGCACCCTGTCCCGTCGCATTCGACTGTCCTTCAAATATGATATTGCGAATTATACCGCCACCCCATGCAGGAATATAACCTATAAAACCGTTCCAATTAGATATGCCGGAATTAATCGTGATATTCTTAAAGTGTATATTCTCTAAGACGGCACCCTCTTGCATAGTGCTAAATACCCCTTCTTCATTACCTAGCACCGCCGTATTGACATTCCGAAGTTCAAATCCATTGCCGTCAAACCGAGCGTGAAGATCGCCGTCTAAAGAAAAACTGCCTGCCGCCCACATAGCTTGAAAACCAAAGTCAAGGTCATTAGCAAACATAAAGTTATTATTAGCTCCTTGTGTGTTGGAAGCGGCAACAAACTGCGCCGGAGTTGTTATAAAAAAATCGTCTCTCGGTACACCGGCAAGTATCTCGACATAAAAATATGCTGTCTCTGAAAATGCCGTTGCAGTAATTCTTACAAGTCCTTCGACTAATTCTGTAAAAATAATGTTATAGATTGTACCGCCTTTTAAACCGCTTGTGCCGCCCGCAATAATAGAACTATGCACAACTTCAAGCGCACCGTTGGTATCACCCACCGCTGTCATACTCCATACTATATTACCGGCTACAGGATTAGTTACCGCAGGATACACTCTTAATGCAATACCGATATTAGAGGCATTATTATCGGCAAGACCGACCGCTGTTGTGCGTCTGTTAATTAGAGTGAAAAATCCTTCCGCTTGACTCATTACAAAGCTAAGTTCACGAGGCTTTAGCGGATTAACTATTACTAGAATAGTTACCGCTTGACCGCCTGCATCACCGGCGACTGTATATGTGCCCGCTACATTGACATCAACCGCGTCAAAATCAGCTTGATTCCATGAGATTATTACATCATCAGTTGTACCGTTACTAAAAGTACCTACAACCGTTGTCGGTAAATCAAAAGTACCGCCTTGATCAATTGTAATATTATCAGGATTAGCTACCGAAACAAGAACAAACTCCTCCCATAGTGCAGTTATTGCCACATTATCGCCGTCCTCAAGCATAATAATAAATGCGACTAAATCAGCATTATTTACAGATATCTCTGCTGTTCCGCCGTTAACAACTACACTCCAACCGTCAAACATATAACTCTCAGGTGCTGTCACAACAGGAATATCGGCTAGGCTAAAGTCCGCCGGATTACCACTCCATGTCAAAAGATTATTGTCGACGGTTGTTCCACCGTCCAAGTCAAAGGTGATGTCAATATTATCAACGGAGGCAT
>Ga0123355_10004408_pt1 | contig 20459 bp, 13 predicted proteins | sample TergutEmb28metaG_3_FD_89872 | JGI IMG/M metagenome (GOLD analysis project Ga0123355, IMG submission 89872) | Embiratermes neotenicus P1 segment gut microbial communities from Petit-Saut dam, French Guiana - Emb289 P1 | ecosystem: Host-associated > Arthropoda: Insects > Digestive system > Gut ...
GGCCCCATGACATTAAAAAACCAGCCAATCCAGCTTAAAATCACGTCCAGATTGACAACAATCCAATAAAACCCGATAACGGATACCGCCAAAGTAAAATATGTCATCATCATTCTAAATTGCGTTTTGTGCATATGGTTCATGGGGTACCGCCTTTCTATTTATTCAAGTCTATCATAATGTGTGAATTTTTCAATGGCACATGTCTATCATTATCCCCAATTACTGCTTATAACCAACGTTTCCAGTTAACAACCGTTGTCCCAAATACGCTTCTGGGGTATAATCCATGAGAAGAACGAAGGGAGTTTGATTATATGAGATTAGGTATTGATATAGGCTCAACTACAGTTAAGCTAGTGGTAACTGATGATACATATAATATTTTGTTTGGCGAATACCGGCGGCATTTTTCCAACATTCAAGAAACATTGCTGGAAATGGCCAAAGCAGCCCGCAGTAAGCTGGGTAAAATAGATGTTAAGGCAATGATAACCGGCTCTGGGGGGCTATCCCTGGCTAATTGGGTTGGTGTAGATTTTATACAGGAAGTAGTCGCCGTTGCAGAAGCCATTACCCAGTTTGCACCGGAAACTGATGTGGCGATCGAAATCGGCGGCGAAGATGCCAAAATCATCTATTTTTCCGGTGGACTGGAACAACGGATGAATGGTATATGTGCCGGTGGTACCGGTTCTTTTATTGACCAAATGGCCTCTCTTCTTCAAACAGATGCCGATGGCCTAAACGAATTAGCCAAGGAATATAAAGTCATTTATCCTATTGCTGCCCGCTGCGGTGTTTTTGCCAAAAGCGATTTGCAGCCCTTAATTAACGAAGGAACAGCAAAAGAAGACCTGGCAATATCTATTTACCAGGCTATCGTAAGTCAGACAATCAGCGGATTGGCCTGTGGCAAACCGATTAAAGGAAATGTAGCCTTTTTAGGCGGCCCCCTCCACTATACTTCGGAATTGCGTAACCGGTTTGTAGATGTCCTTAAGCCTGATAAAGTGATTTTGCCGGAAAATGCCCACCTTTTTGCCGCTTTAGGGAGTGCCATTAATGCTGCAAACGCCATTACTTTAGACGATCTCATTAAAAACCTGGAATCCAAAAAGCAGGTTCAGTTTGAAATTAACCGGTTAGAACCACTTTTTGCTGATAAAAACAACTATGAGGTCTTTAAAAAGCGCCATGACAAACATCAGGTGACTAAAAGCCCTTTGGCTGGATATAAAGGCGATGTGTTTTTAGGGATTGATGCAGGTTCTACCACCACCAAGCTGGCGTTGGTTGGCACAGAAGGCCAGCTTCTGCATTCTTTTTATACAGGCAATGAAGGTAGCCCCTTACAAATGGCCACTAAAGCCATGCTTGAGATTTATGATCTGCTGCCTACTGATGCAGTTATACGCCATTCATGCGTAACGGGCTATGGCGAAGGGCTTATACAAGCTGGACTTAGGATAGATATCGGTGAAATAGAAACCATGGCACACTATAAGGCCGCCGCCTTTTTTGCACCAGATGTTGACTTTATTTTGGATATTGGCGGGCAGGATATGAAATGCCTGCGTGTAAAAGATGGCGTCATTGAATCAGTTTTATTGAACGAAGCCTGCTCGGCAGGATGCGGTTCTTTTATCGAAACTTTTGCCAAATCACTTAATCAAGGCATTGCAGAATTTGCAGATACTGCGTTATTTGCAAAAAATCCTGTTGACCTTGGCTCCCGCTGTACAGTATTTATGAATTCTCGTGTAAAGCAAGCGCAAAAAGAAGGGGCAGATGTAGCAGATATTTCTGCCGGGCTGGCTTATTCTGTTATAAAGAATGCATTACAGAAGGTCATAAAAATTACTGATCCAAAGCAATTGGGCACGCACATTGTGGTACAAGGTGGCACTTTTTACAACGAAGCGGTATTACGAGCCTTTGAATTGATTAGTGAAAGAGAAGCTATCCGCCCGGATATCGCAGGGATAATGGGTGCCTTTGGTGCAGCATTGATTGCTAAGGAACGTTTTTCACAAGCGGAAGCCACTGCTCAATCCACCACGCTCTTACCTAAAGATGCCATAGAAGCCCAGGAAGTAAAAGCGACACACAGCAGATGTAAAGCCTGTAGCAACAACTGCCTGTTAACGATCAATCATTTTAAAGATTCCCAAGGCACACGCCGCTTTGTTTCAGGCAACCGTTGCGAAATGGGTTTCAACACCGGTGATAAAAATGATGCAGAACTAAATAAAAGCAAAAAAGTGCCAAATCTCTTTGCTGACAAATACGATAGACTATTTCAATATGAGCCGCTGCCTGCAGAAAATGCACCAAGAGGCACTGTAGGCATCCCACGTGTATTAAATATGTATGAGAACTATCCACTGTGGTTTACTTTCTTTAACCAGCTGGGCTACCGTGTGCTGCTTTCGCCCCGTTCTTCCAGAGCATTATATGAAAAAGGCATGGATTCAATCCCCAGCGAATCTGAATGCTACCCAGCCAAACTGGTACACGGCCACATTGAAGCCCTTATAGAAGCAGGTGCCGATTACATATTCTACCCAAGCATCACCCATGAGTATAAGGGTATACCCGAGGCCGATAACTGTTTCAACTGTCCTATCGTCACCTCTTACTCCGAGAATATCAAAAATAATGTGGAATCTCTTTCTCAGGCAAATGTCCGGTTTCACAACCCTTTCCTTAATCTAAATAATCTTGAGGCGTTAATCCCACGGTTAGTTGGGGAGTTCCCTCATATCCCGGCTTTGGATGTAGAATTAGCCATTAAAGCCGCCTGGGATGAGCAGCAAAAATTCCGATCCGATATACAACGTATGGGAGAGGAAACCATCGCTTACATAGAAAAAAATAATATAACCGGAATCATCCTGGCCGGGCGTCCTTATCACATAGACCCGGAAATTAACCATGGCATCTCTGAAATGATTGCATCTTATGGTGTTGCCATACTTACTGAAGATAGCATAGCTCATCTGGGCAATATCCCCCGCCCTTTAATGGTGCGGGATCAATGGTCATATCATTCTCGACTATATGCTGCCGCTTCGTTTGCCTGTACTCGCAGTGATATGGAATTGGTGCAGTTAAACTCCTTTGGCTGCGGTCTGGATGCCGTAACCTCCGACGAGGTTCAGGAGATATTAGAAGCCTCCGGCAAGATTTTTACTTTGCTTAAAATTGACGAGGTTAACAACCTTGGCTCTGCTAGGATTCGCATACGCTCTTTATTTGCTGCTGCAGCTGCACGCAAAGCACGGGGGATTAAATCCACTTCGCCAATGCCGAGACCTAAACGGGTAGTTTTCACTAAGGAAATGAAAAAAACGCATACATTGTTGTGCCCACAAATGTCCCCTATCCACTTCGATTTACTGCAGGAGGCCTTCAAGGCGCACGACTATAAAATAGAGATTATGCCCGCAATGGACAAGGCCGCAATTGATACCGGGTTGCGCTATGTTAACAATGATGCATGTTATCCCGCTTTGATAGTGGTTGGACAGGTGCTTAATGCATTAATTTCCGGCAAATACGATTTAAATAAAGTGTCTGTGTTTATGAGCCAAACCGGTGGCGGGTGCCGAGCTTCCAATTATATTGCATTTATCCGCAAGGCCCTTATAAAAGCCGGAATGGGCCATATCCCTGTTATCTCACTAAGCGCTCAGGGATTGGAGAAAAACCCCGGCATGAAGTTTACCCCAGGCCTCATCAATAAATCTCTGCAAGCATTGTTTTACGGCGATTTATTTATGCGAGTCCTTTACAAAACACGCCCTTACGAACAAATGCCTGGTTCTGCAAATGCTTTGCATGAAAAATGGAATGCCAAGTGCAAAGCCGATTTACAGCGAGGCCGCTTCTCAGCATATAAAAAGAATATGTATGGGATAGTGTCGGACTTCGATGCGTTGCCTTTACTGGATATTGTTAAGCCTAAGGTCGGTGTTGTCGGTGAAATTTTGGTGAAGTTTCACCCTACGGCTAACAATGATATAGTAACGTTGCTGGAAGCAGAAGGTGCGGAGGCTGTCGTGCCGGATTTAGCAGACTTCCTGATGTACAGTGCCTATGGAGCTAATTTTGCCTACAAAAATCTTGGCGGCAAGCGTATCAATAAACTGGCATCGGATTTTGCCCTTGGCTTGCTGGAAAGGTATCGCCGCCATATGTGTGATGCTTTGGAAAAAAGCAGGCGTTTTACGCCTCCGGTACCTATTCGCAAATTAGGCGAAATGGCGTCGCCAATTGTATCATTAGGCAATCAAACTGGCGAAGGCTGGTTTTTAACCGCCGAGATGATAGAGTTGATCCATTCCGGCACGCCTAATATTGTTTGTACGCAGCCTTTTGCATGCCTGCCTAACCATGTGACTGGCAAGGGAATGATAAAAGCTTTACGAAATCTATATCCGCTATCTAACATCGTCGCTGTAGATTATGATCCTGGAGCCAGTGAAGTTAACCAGCTTAATCGTATCAAATTGATGTTAAGTGCCGCTGTACGTAATCTTGAGCAGAGTAAGGAAATACAGCCTGCCACTGTGTTAGATTTGGTATAAAATCGCTTTTCACCAAAAGAACAAAACCAAAGAAAAAGGAGATGCCATTATGCTATGGGAAGAGTTAACCGCACCAAATTTTGAAAAAGCAGCAAAGGCTTGCGAAGGCGTATGTATACTGCCAATTGGCGTACTTGAAAAACATGGTAACCACCTACCCTTGGGTACAGACATGTTTTCTGTAACATCCGTCTGTAAAGCCGCTGCCGAAAAGGAATCTGCTATTGTATTCCCCTACTACTTTTTAGGGCAAATTACTGAGGCACGGCATTATCCCGGTACCATTGCTGCATCTCACAGGCTGATGATGGATGCATTGCTGGAGATGTGCGACGAGATTAGCCGAAACGGGCTCAAAAAGATTCTCGTCATGAGTGGCCATGGCGGTAACGGGCATTTCCTGCCTTTTTTTGCACAAGAAATGCCAAGGCTGGAGCGGGATTATAGCGTATACACAGGATTCATAGGAAATACTACAGATACCCAAAGAAAGAAGATAGCCGAAGCCGCCGGAAGCAATGATTTTGGATACCACGCTGGACTGACCGAAACTGCCATGATGATGTATCTGCGTGGCGATTTAGTACATATAAAAGATCAAGACCCAGCTGAAGGACGCAGCCTTAATCGGTTGACCGAAGTTGAAAAAGCAGGTTTGTTTACCGGATTCAGTTGGTACGCAAATTTTCCTGCACATTTTGCTGGTGATCCAACCTTAGCAACACCAGAGCTTGGGGAGATCATCTTCAACGCAGCTGTAGAAAACACTGTCGATGCAATCAAAGCCATAAAAGCAGACGAAGTGTCACAGCAATTTGTACAGGAATATGCCGGATTTGGGCGCAAGCCAACCGCTGGACTTAAGCATTCGTAAACAAAAGACAACGTCAGGAGATATTTAATGAGAAAAGGTTGGCCTTTATTTTTAATCGCTTTCGTTTTGGTGGTCACCGTTTTTGCGGCCCAACAAGGCGAAGGGGTTCCTCGCCGGGCTCCAAGAGAAGACAGCGCCCAGACGGAAGCAATAACAGTTTTAGAGACAGAGCCTGAGGAAGAAATGGAATCGGAAGCAGAGTTGCTGATTCATAGGCCGGGCTTAGCATTGGTAGCCCATGCCGGCGCCGCCATAAACGGCTATGCCATGTCCAATTCCTTGGAGGCCATGCAAAATGCTGTTTCACTAGGTTTCCGATACATAGAACTGGACATGATAACCACCAGCGACAACCTGATTGTATTAAATCACAGCTGGCCGCTTATATCTAATCGCATACCCGGTGTACGAGACGGCATCATGACCTACGCAGAGTTTATGAGCCATCGCATTTACAATCAATTTACTCCTGCGGATTTAAACATGCTGATTGAATTTTTGCGAGAAAACCCCGGCCCTCGTATCATTACCGATACGAAGGACACCGATTATGCGGCATTGTATGTCATTGCAAGGTTTTTTCCGGAATATCGACATCGTTTTATTCCCCAGGCATATGCCTTTGAAGACGTGGAGCGTATTCGTGCCTTAGGCTTTAACGATATCATGCTCACTACATATATGATGCGGCCTGCTGACTTAAACCCCACTGTCATACATCAATTTGCCATGGAAGAAGAACTATATGCGGTGGCCATTCATGAGCCTTTGGTGGTGCCAGCCTTTGTATCTCAGCTTGGCTTGGACGAGATGCGCTATATGGTATTCACGATTGATTCGTGGATGCGTGCGGCAGAGTTATGCGAAATGGGATTTTATGCTGTATATACAGCTTTTTTGACGTATACCGACGACCTGCAGGAGATGACCATAGTCCCCTTGCCTATCCGGGATTATGCAGATAAAATCAATGCTAATATTCAAAATTTGGATAATGCACAGCAAAGATTGATGTCTACAGCTATGTTTTACAAAATTAATTTGCCTGTGTATGTCCATCGTGGCGGAACTATTCCGGTGGCCAGTTTAAGTCAGATGGCGGCGCCTTTTGAAAGCCTGCTTAGCGGACAGGTCTATCTACGCACCAGCAATTTTATACGATACATGCAAGGTCTTGATTGGCGGCCTCGTGAACGGGTGTTGTATATCACAAGAGATGAACATGTTTATGCTGTGGGGCGAGATGATTTTTACGAACTCTTTTTGTATCGTGATACAGTGTTTATTTCTGAAACGGTTATTAAGAATGTCTTTGGATTTGAAGTATTACGTGATGCGGATTTTATTATTGTTGTTTCTCATGATAACGGTGTGGAAGCAGAGGATTATTTTGAGTTAGCCAGGATATTGTTTGCAGATGTTTAAAATCATTCATAAAAGGAGATTACCATGATTCGTATTATTTTGCTCATGAAGCAGAACTCCATGCAAAGCCAATCATATGCTTGCTAGCGACGATTGCATGGAGGTGATTTAGTCGCTTTTATGAATGGCTTTGCTTCAAATAACCATTACAACTTATTTGAAAAGGAGCCAACTAAATATGGAAACTAAAATATTATCAGGCGGAAGCATGAACAAGGTAGAAAAAATCGGCGAAGCTGTCCACAAAACCACAAAGGGAAATGCTGCGATGGTTCGTAAGTATCTTCTCTATTTAGAAAAAAAGGGTATGACAGGTGTTCCGAGATTTTTGGGTATAGATGCACAAAGGCGAGATATATTTTCTTATCTTCCCGGAAAGACTATGGGGCCAGACTACCCTGCCGACCATCCATGTCTTCATTCGGATCAAACCATTTATGATACGGCACAGTTTATGCGTAAACTGCATGATATATCTATTGGTTTTTTGTCAACAGCAATGGAGGATGGCTGGGCAAATCCATATTTCCCTCACGGACCTTATGAAACGATTTGCCACGGCGATGCTGCCAGTTGGAACTTTGTTTTTGTTAATGACCGGATAGCAGGCCTGTTTGACTTCGATCAAGCCTACCCGGGAACACGATATTGGGATTTAGCCAGCACATTATCAATGGCGGCTTTTCCGTTTTACTTTGACTATGATCCTTCAAAACATGCAAACAAAGCCAAAAGGCAGATTAAATTATTTTTTAATGCCTATGGTATGCCTCGCCCCTCAAACCTTATAGAAATTGTTATCGACCGGATTCAAAGGGATTTTTGCGATGATGCCGTAGCCCGTGCTGCCGCTGGTGATGAGGAGTGTATCAAAATGCTTAAAAGAGGTGATGTTGACCATTACCAAAGGTTTATAGTACATTTGAAAAAGCATGGCCATGAGTGGATGTAGGGAAATAGTTAAATAAAAATACGCACGCCAAGATATTTTATTCTTGCCGTGCGTATTTTTTTGTTCAGTTGGTTACGGAGAGTAACCAACTGAGTTATTACAACTTCCCAAACCGCCCGCTAATAGCCAAAGCCGGATCAACCGGTACTTCCGCCGGAACAATCCCTGCCGGAATAGCAATGCCAGCCGTACGCTTCAACTGCTTTCCTGCAAAATCAGGCAGCCACTTGGCCTGCGCCTCAAACATATCCGCTACCATATCCCGTATTTCCCGCAATGTTAACACCGCCGAAGTCAGCGGATCCATCGCAATAGCCCAATACACCATTTCAGGATCAGCTAAAAATGCACCTTCCGCCGCCAGTGCCTGTACAGTCAGATTACTTTGGTTCATCGCAGCCAAATGCGTTGGCAGCTGGCCTACTACTGTAGGATGCAGTCCCATTTTATCCACAAATACAGGTACTTCCACACAAGCATTATCTGGCAAGTTTTGTATGTAGCCACGGTTAATCACATTACCATTCAATTTAAACGGAACGCCAGTTTCTATCGCCTCAAGAATGTATGAACAATACTCCTTGCTGCGTGGGTCCAGTTTTCCGCTTTCCAATGCAAAAACATCCGTTGTAGCATACTTCTCCATGACGCCCTTACTGTAATGATAATATGCCCCTGTAGCGCCACCAAAATCAGGCATATCACAATATTCATCCAACGCCGCTTTGTTTTTGCGGAACCAAGGCAGATATTCGCTCAGATGCCCCGTCGATTCGGTCATAAAATAACCGCATTGCCGCATGACTTCGCCACGAACTTTTTCGTTAATGAAATACTCCGGCTTCTCCATGTTTTCATGTAAGATGGGATATAAATCCTTTCCATTATGCTGCAACTCCAAAAACCATGCCATATGATTAATCCCGGCAGCAGTAAAATCAATTTCATCTTTAGGTACGCCAGTATATCCGGCTATCAAATCCATAGTGGTCTGCACACCGTGGCACAAGCCAATGAACTTCATCTGCGTATAACGCCCTAAGAATGTACAAACGGCTCCCATTGGATTCACATAGTTAAGCACATAGGCATCAGGGCATAATTCCTGCATATCCCGGTCAATTTCCTGCATAACCGGTACGCTGCGCAAAAGGCGGAATACCCCGCCCGGCCCCATGGAGTCACCAATGCACTGATCCACCCCATATTTCATAGGGATTTCATAATCTATCCCAAAGGCTTCCGATCCACCTATTTGGAATAACAAAATAACATAGCTCGCATCTTTAAGTGCATTCCGGCGATCAGTCGTAGCATATACAGCGCTTTTCAGGCCGTTTTCTTTAATAATCTTATCTGCATAATTTTTCATGCGTTCAACCTTGGAAAGGGTCGGCCCCATAAGGGCTATCTCAAATCCATCCAACGCTGGTGTGCCAAAAATATCATTAAGCAGCGTGCTGCAAAACACAATACTGCCGGCACCGATTATGGCTATCTTCTTCTGATTCATTCTAAATTCCCCTATTCTATTATTTTACATTCCGCAAATAATATGGCTTTTTTGGATCATTTAACTGTGCTGTCATCTTGATATAATCTTCTGCGATTCGCAAGTCCTTCACCGCTTCCTCAGAAAAGCAAGGTGCAGGCCTTTCTCCCGCAACAGTCAATAAGAAATTTTTAGCCTGATTACGCATGGCGCAGATACTTGGTATCACCGGATATGAAAATGAGCTGTTTGTTATTCCGCCATCCTTATACACGGTAACCGTGCTGGCCAATTGATTGGCCAGCGGTGCCGTAAAGTCAATGCGTACCCAGCCTCTTTCGAAGCACACCAGTGCATGTTCCTGCCAGTCTACAGAAGTACTAAACGGTTCTATTTCAAGCAAGCAATTGACGCCGCTATCACTAATGCCAGTGAATAAATGCTTGTCCGCAAAAGTAAGCTGATAATCCTCTCCCAGCAAATGGCGTATCATATTCACCTGATGGATATAGTAATCAACAAACCAAATTGCCCTGTCACGCTGTTCTGTGCTCATATCATCCGGCGTTGGTTCCGGTGGAAATTCCGCCGGCGGCTCTCCTGAAAAATATGGCTCGTCCGGGTCTTTTCTATAGTCACCGGGCGGCATAGATACCCGGATATAAGTCATCTTACCCAGCTCACCGCTTTGCTTCCATTCATCAACGATTGCCTTGGCATGTTCTGTAGCCGGGTCAGACCGCTTGTGATACCCCACCATATGTATTTTTCCGCTATCCTTTGCCGCCTGTACCAGCTTATCGCCGTTGTTTGGGAATACACAAAGCGGCTTTTCTGTCATCAGATGCTTTCCGGCCTTCAGCACTTCCGGTACGAGTGTCACATGATTTTCAAATTGCTGCACGCACACAACGGCTTCAATATCCTCGTTGGCCAAAAATTCCCGATAATCCGCATACACATGCGGGATGTCGTACCGGTTTGCCAGCTTTGTTGCCTGTTTGATTCTTGTATCGCATAACGCAACTATCTCGCAGTGTTCCGGCAGTTGGACATAATGCAGCAGATGCGCAAGCTGCCCCATATATCCAAGGCCTAAAAATCCGATTTTAATTTTTCTCATAGCTTCTCCATTCTCCTTTTATCTTAAATTTGTGTGAACAAATAAAGTCCTTCTTTACCCGGTGCTACAATATCAAGCTTGTTATTGTCTGAAAGATCAGCTGTCCAAAAATATAACCCAACGCCAGATGCGCCCTTTTCCGGATCGCCATACTCAATCATGCAGCGATACATGCCACCATCTACAAAGTCATAATAACAGATAAATACATCACGGGAATCCCCAGGGTCATTGCCATTATGCGCTTTCCAACGCTTACCTGTAAGCAACTCCAGCTCACCGTCATTATCAATATCCACCAGCTGCATATCATGATATTGAGACCATGCTGCATCAATAACATGTTTTTCCCAAGTCCGGCTGCCATCAGGATTTTGCTTTTGCTCCAACCAGAAAAGTCCGTAATTATGCCCCAGTCCATAGATAATATCTGGCAGGCCATCTTTATTTACGTCATGAATTAATATAGGTACACTAGCCCCCGGGATTTCCTCAAACTCCTGAGCATAATCCCATAGTCCATCAAAAGGGCCGCCTTCCGGCATATGATAAATGCCACGAGATGTAACAATTTCTAAACGCCCATCTCCGTCAATATCACCTACGCCAAGGCCATGCCCCGCATTGTTTTCCGAAATCACATACTTTTTAAATTCACCATCTTGCAGCTTAATAAAAAACAAAGGTTCCTCAGGACAGTTAGGGAAAATCTCCACTTGCCCGTCTCCATCAATGTCATAGTAACGGATGGTTTCCACATTGGTTAAATCACAAATTTTGTTGGTCTCCCACTCTACATCTTTACGGCCGGGGTTACGCCGCCAGTAAAGCCCTTCCCCCCACCACGAACCGGTGATGATATCTAAATACCCATCCCCGTCCACATCCATAGGATAATCGGAAAAATCCCAGACATATTCATGCTCGTAAGTAATATCGCAAATTTTGTGTTTCTTCACAAAATCCGGCCCTTCGTACCAGTACTCGCCGCATACAATATCCATGATACCATTGTTGTCCACATCAAAGACGGAACAAACTTCACACATGTTTTTGGCATCAATACAGGTCTTTTCAAAATGAAGCATATTGACCCCCTCCTTTAAGATGGCTATATTATATATAAAGGAGGTGCAACTTGGAAGCACATTTGCATGAAGAATATTTTCAATTTGAACATCTATCCATTGTTTCCGGGATTGGCATTATGATATTGGATGTATCTGGGCACACTTTGTTTGAATCATCCATTCATAAAGAAACTTTGCCATTCCTTGATATGCTATATAAAAAATTTGACTGGGAAGAAAGCTGTCGGGTGGCATTCCTTTATGGCTGCTATCAGGCTCGCCGTTTTGGAGGCAAATATATTTTTCTTGCGCCCTCCGGGCTGGCTTACTGCGCCTCTCCCTTATTGGACAATAAAGGAATAATGTCCAAAGGTGTTATTACAGGCCCCTTTCTGATGGTTGATTACGATGATTATATGGAATACGAGATATTAAACCGAACGCCCCTTACCCCTCAGGAAGCTAAAATGATAGAAAAAAACATACCCGCCGTGCCGCTCGTATCCCCAAAGCGAGCCAATTCCATATGCGAACATCTATATCATGTTACCGCAAATTATTTTTCCCAAGCCAATCTGCTGCCTGATGTGCTGGCACAGGCCGATATTTTCTCAGCTGTCTACCCGGTCGAAAAAGAAGAGGAGCTGCTGGCCGCAATCAGCAAGGGGGATATCCATACCGCAAATATTGTTTTAGAAGATATGCTCAAGCAGATCATGCTCCATTATGGAGGCAATATAGAAGTGCTTCGTTCTCGTGTGGTGGAACTTACCGTGCTATTATCCAGAGCCGCCTTAAAAGGCGGCGCAGATATCAATGCTATTTTAGGCCTTAATTACGATTATCTGCGGGAAATCGATAGTTTTTCTTCCGTCGAAGACATCATACTTTGGCTTCAGACCGTAACCAGACAGTTTACCCAGCATGTATTTGATTTTTCCGATACAAAGCATTTAGATATCATTCACAAAGCAGTAGATTATATAAAGCGCAATTTTGCCGCCAAACTGACACTACAGGACATCTCTGCCCACCTGTTTATCAGCCGTCAATATTTTTGCCGCATTTTTAAAGAAGCCACAGGCCAGACACCGGGAGGCTATATAGCCTTCGTACGGGTAGAAGAAAGTAAAAAACTGCTGCGCAATTCAGACATTAAAATCATTGATATTCCGGAGATGGTAGGATTTGAAAATCAAAGCTATTTCACAAAAATATTTAAGAAAGAAACAGGCTCCACCCCAGGTCGCTACCGCCGGGAAAACTTGGGGCACAAACAAGCTTAACCATTTGAAAAATAGTTAGACGAATATATTACAAAAAAGAATAAGAAAGTGGAAGAAACATGGTTGCATCGGCCTTATAATTGGAATCGTAGAAAATACAGAGATTCTGAGGAGGCATAATTATGAATTCAATTGAACGTGTCGTGGCTGCTATATCCCAAAAGGAGCCGGATTATGTACCAGTATATCCGATACTAAGCGGGGCAACTCGCCGCCTGGTCGGTGCAGACTACAAAACATGGTCTACTGATGCAGATGTCTGTACAGCCGCTTTTGTAAAAGCAACTCAAGAATTTGATATAGACTGCCTTGTTTCGTTGGTAGACCTCTCCATAGAATGTGACGCTTGGGGTCAGGAACTCATTTTTCCAGAAAACGAGGCCGCTCATCCAAACTACAATAATTGCGTTGTCAAAGACATTGAAGATTACAAAAACATTAAGAAAGTAGATTATCGCAGCTCTGAACGCATGATGTTTCATCTTGAAGTTTGCAAAAATCTTGTTGAGCAGGTTGGACAGGAAAAGCCTATTGTGGCCTTTGTTTTTGGCCCCTTGGGCGTGCTATCCATGCTGCGCCATCAACAGGAGCTTTACATGGATATTTATGACGATCCAGATACCGTAAAAGCAGCTGTATCCGAAATAAATGAAACGCTAAAGGATTATGTAAACGCAATTATTGATACCGGTGTGCATGCAGTGATGCTGGATACACTCTTCGCCTCCGGCTCCATCATGTCTAAAAATATGTGGATGGAGATGGAAGGCGTATTTGTAAAGGAATTGGCCGATATTTGCCACGAACGTGGCGTTATGGTTATGATCCACAACTGCGGTAAAGATATCTATTTTGATGTGCAAATAGAAACAATGAAGCCGGTAGCTATCTCCTTCATGTATCCACCAGATGATTGCAAAGATTTTGCAGAGTGTAAAGCCAAATATGGCGATAAGCTTTCATTGATAGGCTGTGTGCCGCCGGTTATGGTCATAACAGCCACAGACGAAGAATGGGATGCCTATTGCAAGGAGCAGATTGACCTTATGGCCAAAAGTGGTGGATATATGCTTGCCACAGGCTGTGAGTATCCGGCTAATGCGTCGTTTGATAGGGCCAAGCGGATGATTGAGATTGCTAAGACTTATGGAAAGTATAGTGCATAAGGCTAATATAAAGAAATTAACTTCTGCGCAATTTGCGCTAAAGTTAGGATAAAACAAGAAAAAGCCCGTCTAGAAAATAATTCTAGACGGGCTTTCTTATAAAGGTACCACCCGGATTTGAACCGGGGGTAAAGGAGTTGCAGTCCTCTGCCTTACCACTTGGCTATGGTACCACATGCAAAATGACCCGTAGGGGAATCGAACCCCTATCTCAGCCGTGAAAGGGCCGTGTCTTAACCGTTTGACCAACGGGCCATCGTTATCTTGCTTTGCTATTATAGCGATGGTCCTTTGTACTGTCAATGATAATTTGTTAGTGAAGATAAATTGTGAAGTCCTTCTTCAAAATTAACCCCAAACCTCACATCTGTTTTTGCATGATAAGTACGCTCAATACTTTCGGCCGTAAACTTTACTGCAATATCAGCTGCTCTATTAAGGCTGTTACCTTTTGTTAACGCTGCTGTCAACACACTGGCAAATAAATCCCCTGTGCCATGATAATTGCCAGGGATTTTTCGCCCCAAAGCAAAGTGGATGCTACCATTATCATAAGTAGCCGCACCATACTCCTGATCGTTAAAATAAACCCCAGTCAACACCACTTTACGATTTTTAGCTAAAGCTTTTAATATATTTTGCACATACTCATGTGAATATGGCCCCTGTTGATATGGCTCATCCAGCATCAACAGGGCTTCTGTCATGTTTGGCGTAATCACATCAGCATAAGCACATAGTGCTTCCATGCCCTTAGGAAAATCAGAAGAAAAGCCTGTATACAGTTTACCATGATCGGCCATGACTGGATCAATCACGACCAAAGTGCTATCTGACTTAAACCGGCCTATCAGCTCTGCCACGATTTCAAGCTGCTTTGGAGAACCCAGATAGCCCGTGTAAATAGCATCAAAACTTGTAGATAACGTCTGCCAATGGTCGGCTATCGGTAACATGTCCGGCGTTAAATCCCGATAAGTGTACCCGGTTAAGCCACCGGTATGTGTAGATAACACTGCGGTAGGCATAACCGACGTAGCTATCCCTGCAGCAGAAATCACAGGCAATGCGATGGTTAATGAACAGCGCCCCATACATGAGATATCATGTATGGCTAATATATGTTTCTGTTTATATTTCTGGTTCATAAAAATACCCCTTTAATTTGCTTTTTGCCACGCCTTTGATTATACTTCCCATTGGAAATGTTCACAAGAAAATTTCATAAGATTTGCGATGGAGGGGTAATACATGATAACTGCAGGGATAGATATAGGCACCAGCGGCGTAAAAATACTGGCTATGAATGATAAAGGGCAAATACTAAAAATTGTTACCCGAGAATATCCACTATATCAGACTGGAAACGAATCAGAACAAGACCCTAATGACTGGTGGAAGCAAACTGCTGACGGGCTCCGTGAAATAACATCCGAGATAAAAGATATTGCCGCAGTATCCTTCAGCGGCCAGATGCATGGCTTGGTCGCCTTAGATGAACAAGACCAGATTTTGCGAAGGGCTATGCTTTGGAATGATCAGCGTACCGGTTCGCAATGTGATTATCTTAATAATGAAATTGGACGGGATAAATTACTGAAACATACAGCCAATGTTGCATTAACCGGCTTTACATTGCCCAAGCTCCTTTGGATGAGGGAGCATGAGTCAGAATGCTTCTCTCGTATCGCAAAAATTATGCTGCCAAAGGATTATATCGCCTATAAATTATCTGACCAATTTGCTACGGATGAATCAGACGCTTCTGGCACCTTGCTTTTAGATGTGCGTAATCGGGCTTGGTCTCCTTTTATGATGGATGTTGCAGGCTTGAGGGAAGCACAGCTGCCTAAGCTATATCCATCCAGCGGAACGATTGGTACAGTCACAGCCAATGCAGCAAAGGAAACTGGTCTTTCTACAAGCACTATTGTAGTCATCGGTGGCGGCGATCAGGCCGTAGGTGCTGTTGGTACCGGTACAGTCTCTGGCGGCATGTGTTCCCTTTCTCTTGGGACAAGTGGCGTTGTATTTGTAGCCGGAGATCAATTTGCTGTAGATAAAAGCCCCAGTGCCATACATTCCTTTTGCCACGCCAACGGACGTTATCATATGATGGGGGTTACTTTAGGTGCTGCTGCATCAACAAAATGGTGGATTGAAGACGTGCTGGGTACCGGAGATTATGCCAACGAACAATCTGCCATTAAACTTTCAGATTTGGGGAACAATACAGTATATTACCTGCCCTATTTAAGTGGAGAACGGACACCAATCAACGACCCGTATGCCAGAGGTGCCTTTGTTGGTATGGCAACCTACGCCAGCCGCACCGACATGACTTTGGCAATTTTAGAAGGCGTGGCCTATAGTTTGCGTGATAACCTGGAGGCGATACGCAAACTAGGCGTATCGGTTACATCCGCCAGAATTATTGGCGGCGGGGCCAAAAGCCCGCTTTGGTGTCAGATAATGGCCAATGTATTAAACTTGCGTGTAGACAAAATCAATAGTGACGAAGGCCCTGCCTTTGGCGCCGCCATTTTAGCAGCAGTTGGAGCAGGCACATTCTCTACAGTAGAAGAGGCTTGCGCCAAGTTGATTAGCATTACCCAATCTTTTGAGCCTGACTTAGAGGCAGTCACACGATACGATAAGCACTACCCCATCTACAATAAGCTATACAACGACTTAGCAGACACCTTTGCAAAATTAAGCGAAATATAATCAGGAGACCATAAATGAACGATAAACGATCAGATTCTAGTAATGGAAGAAGACCAGGCGGTATTATGACGATCCTCATTACCGCCCTGCTTGTGACCTTTTTAATTAATATGCTGCTTCAGGCTTTGTTTAGCGGCTCTATTATCCGCATACCATACAGCGAGTTTTTAGAAATGGTACAAGGCGGATATGTGGAACGGGTTGAGGTTCAGGCAGACCGTTTACTTATTACCGTTAGTGAAGACTTTGCAGCAGAAAATATTACAGATATTTATGAAGATGCAGAACCTGTTGAAGACCCCAATGAATATGTTTACCAAGATCAGGAGCCGCTTGCATTTCTCGATAGATTAATTATCCAAACAGAACAACGTCTTGCTGCCCAAGGCAACAATGGACAAGCTATTTCCCGGCAATTTTATACAGGTAAAGTAGAAAACCCTGAGCTTGTTGCTTTACTTACTTATCACGATGTAGAATTTTCTGCCCCAGTCAGCAACAGTAATTTTATTGTAGATATTATCCTTCAATGGGTAATCCCGATATTGATAATCTATGGGCTTGCCATGCTGTTGTTTAGGTCTTTGGCCTCTCGCATGGGTGGGCGTGGCGGATTTATGTCTATAGGTCAAAGCAATGCCAAAATGTATATGGAAAAAAAGACAGGCGTCACCTTCGAAGATGTTGCTGGCCAGGAAGAAGCCAAAGAAAGCTTAACGGAAATTGTGGACTTTCTTCACAATCCGGATAAATATACAGAGATTGGCGCAGTTCAACCAAAAGGGGCTTTACTGGTAGGCCCTCCAGGCACAGGAAAAACTTTGCTGGCCAAAGCAGTCGCCGGAGAGGCCAATGTCGTCTTCTTTTCCCTGTCCGGTTCAGATTTTGTGGAGATGTTTGTTGGTGTAGGCGCTTCCCGAGTACGGGATTTATTTAAGCAGGCTAATCAACACGCCCCCTGCATTATTTTTATAGATGAAATTGATGCCATCGGTAAAAGCCGAGATAATCAAATGAGCAGTAATGATGAGCGGGAACAAACCCTTAATCAATTGCTGTCTGAGATGGATGGTTTTGATTCCTCCAAAGGTGTGGTTATACTTGGGGCAACAAACAGGCCAGAGATATTAGATAAAGCCCTGCTGCGTCCAGGCCGTTTTGACCGACGCATCAATGTAGAGCTGCCTGACTTAAAAGGCCGTGAAGATGTCTTAGCCGTCCATGCAAAAAAAGTAAAAATGAGTACATCTATCGATTTGAGAAAAATCGCTTTGGCTACTCCCGGTGCCGCCGGCGCAGATTTAGCGAATATGATCAATGAAGCCGCCTTGCGTGCTGTCCGTATGGATCGTAAAGAAGTAATCCAAGAAGACTTGATGGAAGCGGTTGAGATAGTTATCGCCGGTAAAGAGAAAAAAGACCGGATTATGTCCGAAAAGGAAAAGAAAATAGTGGCTTATCACGAGGTAGGCCATGCCTTAGCCACTGCCCTTGCTAAAAATGCTAATCCTGTGCAAAAAATCACTATCGTACCCCGCACTAAGGGCTCCTTAGGGTATACAATGTATCTGCCAGAAGAGGAAAAATACCTTTCCACTAAAGAAGAAATGTTGGATCGCATCACTACCCTGCTGGCAGGCCGGGCAGCAGAATCCATTGTGTTTGATGTAGAAACGACCGGGGCAGCCGACGATATCCAACGGGCGACTAAAATGGCCCGGTCAATGGTATCACTATATGGCATGTCGGAGAAGTTTGGGCTAATGAGTTTAGAAAGCGTCGAAAGTAAATACCTGGACGGGCGCAGCGTACTCACCTGCTCAGATCAAACAGGAGCCGATTTGGACGAAGAAGTAAAAATCATTTTACAGGAATGTTATCAAAAAGCACTTGACCTGTTAAAAGCATATCGTCTCAAAATGGATGAAATAGCTGGTTACTTGTTTGACAAAGAAACAATTAACGGAGAAGAATTTATGGAGATATTGAATCGGGATGATTAAATATCAAATCCTTTATAACCTCCCCAGCTAAGATCATCCCTGCAACCGGAGGCACAAAGGATACGCTGCCCGGGTTTTGCCGTTTTTTTTCACAATGCCTGGCACTCTCTGGAGGGCAAATGCAGTTAAATTTACAGCTGTTATGATCCTCTTCAACTGGGGTTATCGGTATCTCCTGAGAATAGACTACTTTAAGGCTCGTGATCCCACGGGCCTTTAATTCTTTACGCATGACTTTTGCCAGCGGACAAACAGAGGTTTTGTAAATATCCGTAACCTCAAAGCGAGTGGGGTCCAGTTTATTGCCCGTTCCCATACAGCTGATAATCGGCACACCAGCATCTCTAGCACCCTCCACCAGCAGAAGCTTTGCAGTAACGGTGTCTACCGCATCAATTATGTAATCATATGCAGACAGGTCAATGTCTCCTGCAGTTTCCGTACCATAAAAACAATTAATCATTTCTACCGTTGCGGCCGGATTAATTTCTTTGATACGCTCCGCCATGACGTCTGTTTTATCTCGCCCAACGGTTTTATGGGTAGCAATGACCTGGCGATTAATATTGGTGAGGCACACGGTATCATCATCGCAAAGGGCAATACGCCCTATTCCACTGCGTGCAAGTGCCTCTGCTGCAGAGCCTCCTACGCCACCAATACCAAATACTGCTACAGATGTCTTGCTCAGCTTATCTATAGCCACTTTTCCAAGTATCATTTCTGTTCTTGAAAACTGATCCAATTTACATCTCCTTTTTAAGGCAGCACAAAAGTCCTGTCATCTACAAACCAATACTGACTTCTCATGTTTTCACCAGTTATCCGATATCCCTGTCGTACATCTGTAAAATCATTACCTAAACGTCCTATGAGGCTAGAAAAATCCGCCAGTGCATTTATTTGTACATCTTCATTCACACGAAAATTAAAGGCCAATTTGCGATATCTGATTACAGTTCCATGAGACACCGTAACGACAACCGGGTATCTCAATTGAAAATCCCTAAGCCACCCCTGTCCCTGAGCCATAACCAACGGTGTATTATCAATCACATAATTAAAATAAAAAATACGCTGCCCTTCTTCTTCTCTAAAATCCGCCAAATATGTTTCATTTATAACTAAATGATCCCGTTCTAAAAATTGAACTGCCGATGCAAAATCATTTTCAAAAGAAGAAGGGATATTTCGGTCAATGGCTCGGTAACTGATATATTCAAGCACGTTGGCGGCATAATATCTTACCACAGTATTGACATCTCTATATATCCATACATCGCTACCCACTGTAGGGCGGATAACGCCGGGATTACTAAAAAAGCCTGCCACCTGCCCCTGTATAAAATCTAAATGAAAATTACCATGAGGGTCAAGATACGGATTAACAACCTCTATACCTTTAAAAACAAACTCCCCTTGACGAAGAAATTGCCTGCCCCAAGGCAACTCTGTAAATAAATAATAAGCACCTATCGCTTCATGTGCAATTACATGTTCAAAAATATCTGCACCGCTATCTGGAGAGATCACACTAAACTCGTAAGCATAACCGCTTTCACATAAAAAAAAGATTGCAGCATCATTCCGACTATAATCCGGCGGATGTATAATCACCTGCCTAAAAGAACCCATCCCACTGGTAACAAGCAAATCGCTGCGCTGATTAAATCCATGTGTAAACCATTCTGCTTCCATCGGGAAAGTATATTCAAATATATACCCAGCTCTCGCCAGCAAAGTATCAAA
>Ga0123355_10004409_pt1 | contig 20456 bp, 10 predicted proteins | sample TergutEmb28metaG_3_FD_89872 | JGI IMG/M metagenome (GOLD analysis project Ga0123355, IMG submission 89872) | Embiratermes neotenicus P1 segment gut microbial communities from Petit-Saut dam, French Guiana - Emb289 P1 | ecosystem: Host-associated > Arthropoda: Insects > Digestive system > Gut ...
AGTTGCAATTCTTTCAAAATTTTTTAGGGTCATGTAAATACATACATGTGTGTGTGTGTGTGTGTGTGGTGTGCATGTGTATGCTAGCACTCCGGTGTGTGTGTGTGTGTGTGCATGTGCATATGTATGTGTGTGTGTGTGTGTGTGTGTGTGTGTTTGTTTATTTGTTCATCCGTTCAGTCACACATGTAACAATGTACACGTCAATTACAGATTACAATTTACATATTACAATATAACTTACAATATATGGACATCTACCCAATTTAATATAATAAATAACAATACAAAATTTAAAGACCAATTGGGAGTGGTATCTGTCACTACAAATAGGAATATGTGTATTTGTATATTTATACTTTCAAGTTAAGAATTTAAATTAAATATAATAATATGTGAATTATATTACATGTAAGATTATTTAGATATTTACTTTTAAAATAATTACACTGGGCCAAGATCTCTTGGAATTCGAAGTAAAATATTCTTCCGAATGTGTGTGTGTGTGTGTGTGTATGTACATATGTATGTATGCATGCATGCATGATGAGTGTGTCTAAAATATTCCAGCAGTATATGTAAGAAACTTACCTGATGTGGGCGGTACAACTGGGTTCGCCATGCCATTGAGGGTTGCGTGAGGAATCTGAGTCGCAAGAGCTGCCATGGGGTTGATGTAAGTGCCTTGGGCTGTAGCAGCTGCCATCAGAGCTGCCTGTTGCTGCATGGGCTACCCGCAAAGCACCATAGCACATGCAGAAAAGGCAACGAAAAAGAAACAGAGATCAGATGAGAATTCAATCAAATATACATAATATATTAATTACATTTCTCATAATCAATAAAGATTTTTTGACAGTGGTAAATGTGTAGTTCTGAATTCCCACAAGAAAATAAAATAGAAGCTATAGTAGAAGGCGTTGACAGTATATATACATATATATATATATATATATATATATATATATATATAAAGGCAGAAGCTTGAGAAAGAATTTTAGGTAGAAAATCTCTTGAAAAGTGGCCATTTAGAATATTAGGAAGGATATAAAATATAACAATGTGACAGATAACTGAAAAAAGTGAGATGTGAGGATGTGAAATGGAATGAACTGACTCAGAACAGTCTATATTCGAAGCCCTGCACACTTTTATCAGTACAGTAATAAAATGAACGAAAAGACTAGGCATTTTATTTAGACTCAGACTCATGCATGTTTGTATTTCTCAAATGTACAGTAAAAAACGGCAGCAAAGGGAAACTGCTTAATACAAATATGTGAAAGTTCAACTAATAAATTTGACAAAATTTTGTAGAACGTTGGCAGTATCAGTGCACATAATGGAAGCAGTTTCAGTCACACAGATTTAACGACACCAAAATTAAGGCAAAAGTCAGATATGGTGTCGAGTTGCTACTTAAAAAACTTTCTTTTGTACCTTTGATGAAAACTGACGATATGAAACTATGTAATTGTATGTGTCATGTATTTTCTGTCTAAGTGAAGTGAAGGTGTCCAGGGCCACATTATGGGACTGGCCAGCCCTGGGGTGCCAACTTAGGAGGGGTTCTAAGAGATCACTGGAATAATCCGATATATGGTACTAGTACACTCAGGTTTAGACACCTGAAAATTTCTCGAAAATTTTCCTTTGAGTTCATGCCCTCGAAAGGGTTCTCCAGCCATGCCATAGGCCGAAAAGCTTAAAGAAGACTGGTTTTAAGGGGTGCCAAGTTATTAACATGCCCAGGGCACTGACAATTCTCGGCCGGTCCTGAATGGATCAGTGGTATATGAATGTCTACTAGAGATTTATAGGAGGAATCATGTACCTGCGCATAGGCGCCGTATGCCCCAAACTGGTTGAAGACGAAAGGGTTAAGGAGACTCATGTTGCCGGCCATCTGTTGCATGCGGCGCAGCTGGCGTTCTTTTTCTGTGTCAGCAAATTTCACCACGAGGCTTGAGGAAGCACCCTGAAACAATGTGCCACACAGAATTGAAGCAAAATAAATACGTACAGAGATTTATTCTTGCACATCCTCTCGCGCCAAAGTATCCACAGAGTTTGGAGGCTGGATGTGCCTTTATCGTTGTCCCCGCTCCACCCTTCCACCCACCCAGAGTGGGATCTTAACTTTCGCTGGTCCACTAGAAGGTGGATGAGGATCTAGCCCCCTAAAGGTTGTGGACTGCTTTTAGCCTGAAAGTATGGGCAATGTCCAAACGTTCAGTCATGACCACTCATTCTGACTGTACTGGTGGATTATAAGACATGGTGGCTACAACAATACATCTTACCATGGAAACAGAAATAAATTGAATCCTACACCTACTGATATAAATCCGCAATTCCAAATTCCTATAGCATGTTTACTGTAGTTTCGTTACTCTGATTTTTATTGTTCAATAATACTGTTTATTACACTGACATCAGCTATCCTTCACAGATATTCTATACATTCAAAAACTGGTAACATCTCTGCAGCAAATATGATTGAGAAAATTCTTTCGCCTGAAATTTTTTAAATTTTGTGCGTATTTAATGCAGCAAACACAGAAGATAACTCAAATCTTGAAGTACAGCGGCAGGCCAGTTGGTCACACGAGTGCATATTAATGTACCTTTTACCTCCGCAAGTTCATTCTTGAATGATAACCTACAACTACATAGCATATGCAAACTTTTCTTTCCAGTTTATAATTTTCTTTCAAATTTTGTTATAAACTAACTCTGTTAATTTTTAATTACTCAGCAATGCCTCTAAAGATACAGTTTTTTTGGCTCTTACACATTTTCATAACGCAGATACAGTAATATATCTTGGCACTGTAAGGGTGAACTGATCCAATGCCCTGCACCAGTAATTACTTTATTTCACACTGCTTTTATGAGGTAACTGTTTGTATTATACTGCAGGAAATGTGGCTGTACACTCTACCTTCTTCACCTATATTTCATACCCTTAACGAGTCAGGTATCCACATTCATAAAAATGTATATTATTTTTCCATTCTTGCGAAAAGAGACACCTTCCATTAACTGATTCTGTAATTTTCAGCACTTCAGTTACATTCGTGAATAATAGATGACTAGACACGAACGGAGAAGTGACAGAGAAGCAATGCTGAGCGATACTTTGAACGTCCCAGTAAGGTTTCAATGTTGCATTTGAGTAACCAATTAACGAAAGAAACAAACAGCCAAACAACCAGTTACAGAACTACGTATTGTAAACCTTAATGAGAAGCTCAGATGATCTAGAAATTCCGTGCCTTCATGCAGTCGTAAAATTCGTTGCTGTTGTCACAAAACCTGGTCACCGAACCCTGCCCTCGGTAATCTGATACAGACCACAACATTACACTCCACTTCCTTCACACTCATTGCACTACAGTACTATCCCCTCTTACACGCCCGAATATTCGAAGTGGTTTCTTCCCTTAAGGGCTTCAGATTAGAATATCATACGCATTTCTCACCTCCCTCACTCATAACTAGACGGGAAAAATTTTCTGAGAAAGAAATAAGTCTCAGTTCCACGAATTTCGTCTCTGCAGTCACACACTTCCATTTTGTCTGACGCTAACTAATGAAATCTTGTTATGAGTGTAGAGTCAGGAATAGCGAATTTATAAAACACATCTCTTCACTGTGGTTTTGTAGTAGAGAATTTTTCCTTCTTCATAACCTGTTATTGATTACTGGTGTAGTAGTGTCTGTCTGTCGGTCTATCCGTCCGTCCGCCCGCCCACCCGCCCGTATGATAAATACTTAAATATGACAAGAAATTGGTGGTCTGAATGACGTAACAATACAAATAGCACGTCATTGGTGAACAATTACACTGGATGCCTTTTAACCCCGTTACAAACCGTACTGCGGACAGAGTATGTCACGATATGTAAGACTTCACTAACAGTGGATCAATCAGAAATACCATCCAAATTTATCTAAAAGCGTATAATATAAAATGATGTTGCATTATAGAATGGAAGTGACAGCAAAAATGAAGGACATTCACGAAAAGATGGTGGTGCATTGTTATTGTATATACAGCCGAACCCGGTTAAAACGACATCGGTTAATGCGACACCTCGTCTATAGCGTCAGGTGTACTGTGTTGCCAATTAATTGCTCGCCGTTAACCATTACATTACGCTACTGGTTTAGGAAAATATTCTTTTATAACAAAACAAAATAATCAGTTCTTTTATGAAGCCATAACCAAATTCGACTGCACTTAAAACCTTTGGAAGCCATAATATAGCAGGAGATCCGAAACAAAACAAAAAAAAAAAAAAGTTGAGTAAACTTGTACGTAAGGATATAGGCATGTCTAAAAATTCAGTTTGAGGCATTATTGTTATACCTTATTTATTCTATTTGGGAAGATAGGATAAACGCTTCATCCCGTCCAAGTATGCGTTTACACCAGCGTTACGGCGCTCCGCGAGTTGTAAATAAGCATTCCATAAGAAACTGAGAAAAAAATCATAATGATTTATTAAATTTGAATTTACCTTTTTTCTCTAATATATTAAGATACTGTTAATAAAAAAACTTTTATAAGAGCCTCTCATCTAGTTACTAACAGATATCGTTACGCTAGCTTTATGCAGTAAATGAGGGACCACAAAACCTATGTGTTCCGTAAATACTTAATAAGCTAAAGAGTGTTCCGTAACCAAAAAGTGTTTGCGAAACGCTGGTCTACACTAACAAATTCTGCAGAAATAGATAAAAGATTTTCATTAAACTCGATGTGAATATCTAAAATAGATACCACCATATTCCTCTGCATTATAATTTACGAAAAGCATAACATCAACATGGCGGCTGCGAAAAGTTTCAAAATGGAACAGTCACATAATGTAGCGCAGCCTAATGATGTCTGGTAAGGTAACATATATTCTAAAGGTGTTCCGCTTCTGTTCTGGAAATTTCTTTGTAGCCCACGAAATAATATGGAGGTCGTGCGTATTATGTTTATTTACTTTCCTGTTTTGATGACGATGGTAACGCAGCAGTGCAACTAAGTATGTGAAATTTCACACGGATAAAACGCATTGTTATGCCTTAGAAATTACAAACATCGCGTCGGTACGAAGCTTTCATGCTTGCTCCATATTCGGCAAATTTGAAGTAAATGTAGTCCGGTAAATTTAAATTTGGTTTTATGTTAAAATGGTTACCTAAATTTTGTACTGACTAATTAAGAGTTCTTGGTCGTATCGTCACACTGACGTCACTTACATGAAGCGATCTTAATACGCTCTTGTTTCCTGTTGAAACGTTCGGTTAGAGAACGCACTCCTGGAAATATATTTCAGCATTTATAGTAAGTTTAATGTAAACTACTGACAATTTCATGCAAACCCAAGTCATTAACACAATTTTTTGCTAATTTTTTAGTCTAACTGTGCTTCTTTTCACAAGCTAGCATTTAAATGAAAAGGGGAGAGCCCAGTTCATTAAGCTTCATATGTGGCATTCCGTTGTGTTATGATAGTATAATAAACAAACATTATATATTAGACTAAGTTCCCTACTGTGGGCCAGTACAGATTAGTTGACAATTTGAATGAAGTCATCCCGTTATGTATCTATATATTCACTTTATTACTATATATTACCGTCAACACAATTACAATAGAATATAATGCTAATGCAACACGTTTCGACTTACGACAGTCATCTTCAGGCTAAGCTAAGAACCGTTAATGTTTTACAGGGTGGTTGTGCGTATTGCGCATTGCGCACAACCACCCTGTAAAACATTAACGGTTCTTAGCTTAGCCTGAAGATGATTGTTGTAAGTCGAAACATGTTGCATTAGCATTATATTCTATTGTAGTTGTGTTGACGGTAATATATAGTGAATATATAAAGTTAATATATAGATTAGTTGGTATAGGGACTCGCTAGACTGGAATCCCGGTGCGGAAGAAATTTTCCACGTCTGTCCAGAATGGCCCTGGAGCCCACCCAACCCCTTATAAAATGTGTACCGGGTCTCTCTCCCGGAGGTAAAGCGGCCGGCACGTGGCCTTGAACACTCCCCCCCTCCTTAGGGCCGAGACCTTCATGGTCTCTGTTAGGATGAACTCAATTTTAAGTTCTCAACTCTTGTGTGTATACACAGTCATTGGCTTAGCAGGAATTCCTTGTACAGAATCGAAATGTAACAATACGTTTTACTATTTCAAGTTACTGAGATAAATGATTTAAAATGAGCGCAGAACACGGGCAGAAAACTTTTAAATGCTACATTTTACTAGTAATAATGGAGAGGATTCGTTAAAAATCACTGTGCGGAACAGAAACACATCGGCGACATTTAGTTGATGTTCTTCCTCTTCTGGGATGTTAAGAAGCGTGGGTTGGCAGTTACCGTTGTTTCGGTACGACCAGTCGGTACCATAATCAAGTGTCGAACAGGTCAAGAAGACCCTTGAAGATGGGATTGATAGACAGTTCAGAAGCGTCCGTAACTCACTACCAACCAACGCTGCGTCACGTCGCATTACAGCGACGACCTCAGTAGTATTTTTCTTTCCATCAAAGTTATATATTGTGCTTTAAACTTCATTTCATTCGCTGGCGTAATTATTTACGAACCAGCTTGTCTGTCGCCTTCAAATATTATTCAGGTGGGTAAATGCACACGCAAAGTCAATACCAAATCCATTCTTTTGTCCTTTGTCATGTTTCGGTTATTCTCATTCTGTTCTAGAAATTACTCAATTCAGTTAACCAAATTGGTGTTACGGGGTATTTCACTAACCCATCATCCTCCAAAGGAGGAACTGAAAACAGGATTTCGTTAGATAGTTATAAAGGGTTTATGTACCTAATTTAGCTGGCAGCGTTAGCACACAAAAGAACAAAACTGCAGAATACAGCAAAAGGATGAAGTTCTCTGTTTTATATTCGAATGTTATACTGGGTCTATATATATACCGTATAAACTCCTATATAAAGAAACAAAAAGGATTCGCAACATAAAACTGAACAGAGGGAAGAGGATTATTTTGTAGGAAGTGGATTTGAAAGAGTTTTTCAATATTAGAATTCTACTGTGCAGTGACCCTTTGTAAAGGACGGGTAAAGCTGACTAACAAGTAGGAATAAGCACATTTGAAACTCCTGTAAGAATGAGTAGTCTAACATAAATACAAAAGGAAAGAAAGCCTGGAAGGAAGGAAGGAAGGAAGGAAAGAAGGAAGGAAGGAAGGAAGGAAGGAAGGAAGGAAGGAAAGAAGGAAGGAAGGAAGGAATGAACTAAAGAACGAAAGAAGTGTAGGTAGGAAGGAAGAGAGACAGCGAATTATTCTATCTAAGAAATGCAATGGCTAAGAAATATCGGCCTTGACTAATTTTTGTTTAATGTTTTGACCCGACTGTAACAACTGCACACATCAAATTCGATACTTTAGAGCAAGTTATTTTGGGCAATGCATACGTTTAAAATAGCACGTTTAATTTCTATTTATTCGGTTACATTCCGTACCCTGTCGATGCAAGCCAGCTCTCACAAACGAGCAAGACATTCTGGCAATTTAAAGCACAGTGATAACAATACGTACGACCTCCTTCAGTACTAAAATATCCACAATTTTCAATATACAATGAGTTGAAGCGTTTCTCGTGCTTGTTTAGCCGGCACTACTCCATGTATAATATTAGACGCTTCGTTTTTGCAATGAAAAAACAAAGTGTGTTTTATGTATGGTACAAACTGAAGCTTTATCTACTGTATTATTCAGATAATTTCGTACTTCGAAGGCTTAACGGACATCTCATTGTTGCGACTAGTTGACGAAGTGATCACACTGTAACAAGCACCTTACAGTACTGAATGCGCCTCAAATTAAGGCGCCTCGTGTGTTAAATACACATCAGTTTTGAGAGCAAAAAAGTGAATGTAAATGAAGAAATGGCGCATAAAAATTAGTTACCAACATGGAGGTCACAACAATTGAAGAACACAGGTAGGTTCTTAAGATAAAATGTAAACGGGAAACCAAACGAAGAAAGAAAATAGTACAAACAGTTGAGGGTGGGAAGGAAGAGCTACTGTAAGTGAAGACCGCTAGATTATCACAAATATAATATCGAAATACAAGCAGAAATAAATATATACTACCTTCGTAATGAAACAAAACACATCAACACGACGGCTATGGATATATCTTAGCGAAGGGGGTTGTATCTGACGTGTATTGTTACAAAGTAAACGTACAGGCAAAACGTCCTAAGCTCAAAACCTTAAAGATGGCACAGGCAAAAAGGGCTAATCCTTGAACGTGATAATTACCTCAAATTTACAGCAGCTTCTTGATCAGCTAAGCTTTTATCAGTTTATCAAACAGCGCTCCTTTCCACGGAGTTATTCTCTTACTTCGTGTCACTAAACGTACATAGCTAAGGATATGCTGTTAATAGATATACAGGAAACATTCTAGTAAATGAAGACTAGACAGGCAATGTACGTATAACGTAACACTGACGTGTATTCGTGTAACCGTTGCTGCAATGGAAAAGCAGCAAGTGTGACACATTCGTAGTGTGGTTTAGTAGACTTAGAAATACAGCATGAAATGGGCGTGCACTATATTGCCATCTGTGGCCTGCCCCTCTCTACAATATTTTCCCAACTTATCTCGTAAACGCAGAATTTAAAAAAAAAGTTACTGAACATAAAATACGTGTTTTTAATACAACATTTCTCTAAAACGTTTCTCATTCTAAGAAGAACTGAGCGAGATACGATACAAAAATGTATATTAGTCTTCATGTAAAGTACCCGTTATTCTCGTCAGATTTTAATGAAACTTTAATTTTCTCGACACATTTTCGAAAAATCCTCAAATATCAAATTTGTTGAAAATCCGTCCAATTGGAGCCGTGTTGTTTCATGCGAACGGACGGACAGAGAGACGGACAGACAGGACGCAGCTACTTGTCGCTTTTCGCAATTTTGCGAATGCACTTAATAACTTTCAATCAAATATAAATATCTGAGAGACGTGTTTATCGATTTTGACATGATATTGACACAGATATGAATGTCGTATGTTTGGTTTTTTTTTTAGGAAACACATTTTTTACAGCGTAACCGTACAAGTGGTTATTTTGGCAAAGAGAAGGCACGCTCCACAATGTGACACCTGTTGATGGTATAAAAAAATTTAGTGGCGCGGGTCGTGGATTGTATCCAAGAAAAAGAACACTCCCGCTACAGCAACTGGTGGCAGTATATGCCATATCTACCGAGAATATGTTGCATAGTGTGCCAGAAAACTTGATGACATTTGGCAAGCTTTGTAAGCACAAAAACACACAAGCTGAATATTCCTTACTATTTAGAAACTGATAATTGAATATGAAACGTGCTACGTAATAACTAAACGAAATTTATGAATCACGGAGACTAAAACAACCTTCAAAACGGTACTGAATTCGTCGTAATTAATAATAATAATAATTATTATTATTTACTGCAATTGGATTGTCACCCGGTGGCAGTGGTTAACAGCGGTTAAGTAAAACTAAATTACGAGTGATGTCTTTGTTAAATTAATTGGCATTTCCTTGGTTTGCCAGCAAGTTGATGTTCCGTAGGAAAAATTTCCAGATTTTTTTTCGGGCAATTGCAGTTGATCCACTGCCTTAAACAAATGTAATTATAACTCCACACGCAGGATGGTCCAACAGTAAATCGAAAACATGCCCTTGTATCAGTAAAAATGTTCAGGTTTAATCCTGTTAACACGGGCGTGAGAAGGCTACAGGCGTTATTTCTAATTTAGTAACTCTAGTTCATTAATTGTTGTATAAGTTCAGTACATAATAAATTATTTTACAACACCTGTAATGCACATTTTCCCAAACTGTTAACCGACTTTTAGGCCACTATTCTCGTTCTATTCCAGACGGACGCTATCCATATATGCGTGCTACATTAATTTTGGTTTAAGGCTTTCCCCACTCTTAAAGTTTGGAATTTCATTCTCTTCGAAATATCACAGACAGATGTGTTACAGCTGTGTAAAAGGCGACTTTAACTTTTAGCATTAAAATGAAGAGGTCAGTTAAGAGTAAAAAAAGACTGGAAACGCATGTCGTAACATGAAGGACAAACATAAAATAATAATTATTATTCTGCAGCCAATCAATCATCAATTTATTTGCGTCCGATCTGTAGTTGTTACTATATCAGTTCGCCGTCATGTATTAGTTCATTCAAAGTAGCTACATTGTAAAAGAGAAGTTTAAATACAGTGCAACAAAACTCTGTTTGCACAAAGCCATGCTAAGTCCTGGAATTGGACAGCTGGATTGAAAGGACAGCAATGCGGTTCGTTTGTCACATTATAGCAGGGTTCCACTGCGTATAACGTACTCCGTCACTGGGGAATTAACTGTCAGGCAGTGTATTGCCAATCCCGGAGGCCGTACCGTCTACGGCAGAGGTAGGATCGCGGGTTCGGATTTCGTTGAAGCATGGATGTTGATCGCGTGTTTGTTTTGTGTTGTGTTGTGTAGGTAGCGGTCTGTACTATGAGCTGATCATTCGTTCAGATGAACCTAACTGTTTAACTGTGTGCGACCTAGAAACCTCAGCAATGAAGCGGCCTAAGTCTGAGTTAGGCTGCTGCACCACAGAAAAAGAAATGTGTGTAGTTCTTTTTCAAATGAAGCCAACTAGGTGCACACTACTTCTTAGTATATTTATTTCAACTTCTCCACATGTTTCGGGCAACTATGTGCCCATCATCGGGAGAACTTACTGTATCTGTGCGGCGCTAGTATTTTTCACTCTGTATGGGTGGCTGTCTGGTCTGCAGACCAGATACTGTACTTTCAAATCACTGATAATACAGTATGTTCAAACCACGATTAATATTGTACATTCGAATAACTGTTAATACTGTATGTTCACACCACCCTTAACGCTGTACTGTTAAACTCACTGTTAATACCGTAGGCTAAAAACACTCTTCATGCCGTACGTCCAAACCACTGTTAATATTGCACGTCCAAACTACTGTTAATACTGTATGGCCAAACCACTGTTAATAGTGCTGATTAAAACCACTTTTAAAACTTTATGTGCAGCTGAGGTGAATAATTATACGCTGCTTAATTTGCAGGACTTTTCGATTAGTTTCGTGCACAAATTTGGACATAACGTAAAATTTTCGAAATTAATGACTAAGTTTGGCTCGTTTCAATTACCTTCGGAATGTAACGTCATACTTACGTAGCTTTGAACTCTATATGTCTTTTGTGTAAGCGTATGGAAAGTGCGACCTGCTGCTGTTATGTTACAAGCTGCAGCAATGCGAGGATCCGTAACACAGGGCCATCAATAATTCCGCTCACATTTGGAACAGAGGGCGCTCAACATGCTGTCACGCACAACGAAACGTTCACGGGGTCCTGCCTAGATCAACAGGTGGGATCGAGTTTTTTTTGACGACATCCAGGGCAATTTCTTTCATACATCCCATTTTAAAACCGAATTTGGGAAATGTTTTCTGCTGTATAGCTAAGGATTTTTTGTCTTCTAGTGTGCTATCTAAGTGTGTAAATATTAAGATAGATAAAACTAATTTTACCTGTATTTTATGAGTGCATAACTTTTCTCCTTTTGAAGGGACTAATACACATTTGAAGTGTTTAAGAGCAGTGTGCTCAGGATAATGTATTGGCCTAAAGAGAGGAAGTAAGAAGAGGTTGGGGGACTCTGCTTAAGAAAGTGTGTAAAATTCAACCCCTCACCAAATAATGCAGGTAGAGCGTTCAAGTCACGGAGAAAGAGATAGGTGGGTCACGTAGTTGATAGAGAAGGGATGGGAATTGCATACAAATGTACAGAAGGAAAACGTGATGGGTAGATCATGTGGCACATCTAAACATGTGAAGGGCTAATACTGAAACTCATCTTGTAGAAACTGAATATTGAGGTCAGGGACCAGAGTCGGACTTTTGTCAATACGGGAATTAAACTTCGGGTTCCACAAAAGGAGAGGATTTTCTTAACTTTCATCGTAATTACTAGTTTCTTAAAAGAGCAGTATTCCGCGCAGTTAATTATTTCATTCATTCATTAACCCATCACGTGTTTAAGGGGGGCAATATTTCTTTGTGTGTCCTATATTTCTCTTTATGCTCTCGTTAGAGTTTCTTTGGAATGCACTCAGTGTTACTAAAATGCAGGACCAGCTGTAAATATAAAGTGTGTACCTTAGCTAATTAATAATGTTTGGCTTTAAAACAATGTTTCCAATCAGAAGTAACAAAAAATTCGTCAATTGCCGAGGAACACTTTTTGGAGCTGCAGGTACACGACTTTAAAGTCCTGTGTTTTTCTGAATTTATTTATGTCTATAGAAACTTTTTTCTTGCAAATATACTAACATGACAGCGTAATATTTTCAGATTATTTCTCGTAATCCATGAAACTTTTCTCAGTATTCTGAATCAGTCCTTTCATGCGGCACACAAGACTGACTCTTTGAATCACGGAATTCATGTAACAAATATACATACAACTCGGTTTCTACTTGAAACACAACATCCAAAATCTGTATTAAAAAGACTCCCTCTTTTGGGAAATACTTGCTGCTCTCTCCTAGAATCACAAGAAATATAAGAACACGGGCTCTGTCGCCAAAATGCAAAGATTTTAATGTTACAGCAGTTCGATATCACTGTGCTTTATAGGCTCAACACAGCCGCTATAGGACTTAAAAAAATTAAGCGTTTTAATCTTTATCAGGGTAAAAAGAACACCTGGAATGTAGTCGTTTACCTCGAGTCCTGTCACAATTTGTTGTTAACTATGCACAGCTACGTGCTTAGAAAAAATGTCATTTTTGCTTAAATAAAAACATCCCAGTAAGACGCAGTGGCCAAAATGTCAGTTAACTGTTTAGCAAATTATTTTGAAGCTTGCAATACCCTGCATTCTTACAGCCAACCACTTATTTTTATTCCAACTAAATGCACATAATACATTTAATACACGTATTTATCTCCAGTTACCTACTATATGTTTCGGCGTTTGTTACATCACCTTCAGGGAGACCACAGCGTTACTTGCTCAAAATCTGTATGCTGTTTGCAATGCTGTTATAAAGGTTGTGCTATAAAATGTAAAATATACCGTTTTTTTAATTTACAATGCTGCTACAGTGTTTAAAACAATCTGTATTTCGCCCTTCTGCATCTTAAATTCTTAAAAATGCTAGTTAAAACCCTTAATTGTGGTACATTAATATATTTTGGTTCTTGCTATTGTGATAAATATATGTATTTAACGTTATATGTGCATTTAGTTAGGATAACAAGAAGGGATTGGTTAGCAAAATGTACAATAAAATACTTGTAAATTATTTTATACTTACTGAGTTTACAAAAGTTGTTTTAAATGAGCTCTTCCAAGTTCATTGCACAACTCAAAATGTTGCGTTCTGCACATTCACTAGTTCAGTTCTATATTGGCACCAGAGTGGTGGACAAAATGTTTGTGGTTAACAAGCTCCATATAAGGGCAGAACAAGCCTGCACTTTACAGAACCTCCATAAACACCGAACACTTTTATAACAGGCATACTATATGGGAACTTAGGCTACTAACCTCACGTTGGGTTAGGACGTATAGCTTCTCGGTTGAAATGCGTATTGACAGAACCTAAAGTTAAACTGCGTTGGACATTTCGGACAATACAGCAAATGGCTGCTATTTCCTTGAAACCTACTTGTAACGAAAAATTTATCGCTTTGTACGACCGCACCAAATAAATTCTCAGAGAGTAGCTTCTGGATTAATCGTGTAATTATACGTAATGGTGTAAACTGAGTCAACAGAACATTGAAGGCAGGAAATGATTAACTGTGCAACACATTACAGCATCCTTAAACTGCTTAAGGAGAAGAAATAAGCGTACAGGGGATGTAGTAGGACGGACCCTATGTAACATTTGTGGGTGCACTTTGTACAGTCGGTGTACACAACATGTGTAACTTCAGTATTAAAAAAAAAAGAACAGTTTTGGAACACCGCAACATAAAACATTTCAAGGCCTGGAGTTAGTACATGTAAAAGTGTAATAGATATGAGGCAGATTTCATTGTATTTCCAAAGTACGATCAAATTGAACATTAGTATCGTACGGTATTTAACAATTCTACATCACCTACAGTGGCTACTTAATGTCGAGCAGGATGATGGAAAAAGGGAGCAGTCATGGTCTATTTTAAGGCACCATATCGGCAATCTCCTGGATATAATAAGTAAAACCATGCAAGCTATCGATATAGTCTGTTTCAGGTCTGACATCAAAATGGAAACCTCCCGAATACAAGTCAGAAGCGACATCGTCTGCAGAGACTTAGTCGTCATGTAGGAATACGAAGTGAAATTTCCACACGGCATTACGACTTGCATGGCATTTGAGAAATGCTAGGTCTCCTACTGACATCTCGTAGGAAAGAAACAGCGTCACTGGATTCAGTTCTCTACTACTATATTTTTCTAACTTTAGCATCTATTACGTATGGGCCGGAACAGCGACTCGCTACGGGCTGGACGGTCCAGGGATCGAATCCCGGTGCGGCAAGATTTTCTGCACCCTTTCAGACAGGCCCTGGGGCCTACCCAGCCTCCTATACAATGGGTACCTGGACTTTCCGGAGGGTAAAACGGCCGGGGCATGGTGTTGACCAGCCACCTACATCTAGCGCCGAGGTTAACGAAAGAATAGAGCTATACCCCTACTCCCTCTCTAGGCCTTCGTGTTCTGTTTCAGGGTGAACTTTACCTATCTTTACCTTTACGTTTTAGCATCTATTAGGTGAAATTTCCAATAATATCAAAGATCTGTTTGCCGGTTCATTTATGAAGAAGTCGGTAGCTTGTTACGTTACAGGGAAGTTTCTTGCGGTTCGTCTCAAACTACTTTACCTTTCAGTATTTCAATACGACGTAAAGATTAAAATATACAGAATTGTAATTGTGGTTGCTGTTATACGCGGGTGTAAATCTGATTTCTCACTCTGAGGGTAGTATACAGATATTGAATGTTCGAAGAAAAAATGGCGAGGCAGGAACTCGGAACTAAGATGCGCGGAAGTAACAAGAGGATAAAGAAGAGCGCACGAGAAGCTTCACAATTCCTGATTTTCGCCAAATTCTATGAGAAAGTTAAAATACAGAAATATGATATTAACACATAACATGCATGATGGCTATAAGAAATGCATATACAATTTGCAATGGAAAAAACTATGTGACAACTTGGGAGATTTTAGGCATGCATGGGAGCATATCACTGAAGTGAATACAGAAGAAATAAAGGGTTGGGTTGTGAAATGGATCCAGCAGGCTCAAAACAGTGTTGAAGAAAAATACGAATAGCGTAATGGACGCTCAGATTTCATAACATTATGGCAATTCCTGGAGAAAACGAGCTACTTGGAGCTTCTGCATTACATTTATATTTTGCAGCTTAAGCACTGGCACTAGGAACCACCATAAACCTTAGCCTCGTCTTGCAGTTGCAGCTCCAGACTTTTTAAATCGCTGTTACTCACTGGCTTTGATGGAGATGAAAGTTTAGCATAACAATCTGATCGCTTTGCACCCTGGGAAATAACCACAGTGGGCGTTGAGTAGGGAATACGTACATGGGATTCAGGGTTGATGTGGAAGCTGTTGTGAGAAGAAAAATCCCGCTTCCCATCACGCATCGAACCCCAGTTCTCTGGTCATCTAGCACGTAACCTATCAGTATACTGCGTAAGAATCGGCATTTGAAAGGCGGTTGTTGTACTCTGATGTGACGCCGTGGAGTCTGGTAAAGATTCAACAGTGTTTAGGAGAAACCTGCTATTTTTTTCTGCAGAGTGAGGCAGCAGATTTTCCAGTAACGTTATTCCAGCCCAGCCGAACTACACGGGGTCACATCCTAGACTATTCCTTAGTCGCTATATTCACGGAACTACTAGGTTCATATCCATTGTCAAGAAACTTTATCTTCTAAGTGTTACAGGCGTCCTAATTTAAGCCTGCGGACTGACACATGGGTTGTTCAGAGAAGCTTTTCGACTGCGTTATTTATGGAGTGTCGACCAGGAACATGACTGTGGATGATGATGCATTAGAAAGGGCGCCTGTATTGCATAATGATTTGCGTCTATAGAACAGGTGCCTGTAGCACAAGCCGATGTTTATGGAAAAACCCAGTGTCTGTTGCAAACACCCATCTTCGTCTGCAGATCTGGTGTCCGTATCGAATAATGATATTCATCTACAGACCAGGTGCCTGTAGTACAGTACATACAATGTTCATCTGCAGGCCCTGTGCCTGTAACAAATGCTGGTAATCAACTACAGAGCAGGTGCCTGTAGTACAGGTACATACAATGTTCATCTGCAGGCCCTGTGCCTGTAACAAATGCTGATAATCAAATACAGAGCAGGTGCCTGTAGTACAGGTACATACAATGTTCATCTGCAGGCCCTGTGCCTGTAACAAATGCTGATAATCAACTACAGAGCAGGTGCCTGTAGTACAGGTACATACAATGTTCATCTGCAGGTCCTGTGCCTGTAACAAATGCTGATAATCAACTACAGAGCAGGTGCCTGTAGTACAGGTATATACAATGTTCATCTGCAGGCTCTGTGCCTGTAACAAATGCTGATAATCAACGACAGACCAGGTGCCTGTAGTACAGGTACATACAATGTTCATCTGCAGGTTCTGTGCCTGTAACAAATGCTGATAATCAACTACAGACCAGGTGCCTGTAGTACAGGTACATACAATGTTCATCTGCAGGCTCTGTGCCCGTAACAAATGCTGATATTCAACGACAGACCAGGTGCCTGTAATACAGTACACACAATGTTCATCTGCAGGCCCTGTGCCTGTAACAAATGCTGATAATCAACTACAGAGCAGGTGCCTGTAGTACAGGTACATACAATGTTCATCTGCAGGCTCTGTGCCCGTAACAAATGCTGATATTCAACTACAGACCAGGTGCCTGTAACAAATGCTGATAATCAACTACAGACCAGGTGCCTGTAGTACAGTACATAAAATGTTCATCTGCAGGCTCTGTGCCTGTAACAAACGCTGATATTTATCTACAGACTCAGTAACTGTAGCGCGTACTGATGTTCACCGACAGACCCGGTGCCTGTAGCACATACTGATTTTCATCTGCAGAGGCAGTGCTTTTAGCACATAACGATGTTCATCTACATACGTGGCGCCTGCAGCACCAGGCATATGCTCAAACTGCTGTCATGAAATGCCCAATAATTTATACCCTACGCGTTGAGTAAAAACGCATCTCTGCATCATTATAAACTGATTTCACTCGACTCACAGCAATCTCACGTAGGAATATTACGAAAAACTGGATCATCACTACTACATTTTCCGTTTTTCATAACTTTTTAAAGAGTTTCCTTGTATACTTTCACATTCTATTTCTACTCCTCGTCTCTTAAGAAGTTCATTAAAATTTCACGAGGCCTTGCATTATTATAATCTTGGAGTGAGTGTACAAGTAAGGCAGCATGGGACAGCTTTTACACCCCCCTTCTTTCGTGAATCTCATTATTTTAGTCCCTTCAGTGTCTGTGTGTACATTTTTATTCTGCATCTTTTTTACTGCCAGCCGACATTTTAAATCTGTTGTCTTTCCTTGTCTAAGAAGGATACGGAACGGTTGTTTGGAACGATTCGCTGAAGCAAAATGATATATGTATATTTGAAATATTCAAATAATACGCATTATGAATTAACGTTTAAAGCACAAGATAGTCCGCATCAAATGTTCTGCAACATCCCAAAATCCCGTCCAACAATTCATGTTACTGAGATGTTGTAACCATCTTGACTTCTGATAGGATCAGTTAGTTCTAAAGAGAAGTAAATATTTTAGGGAGGAAACAGTTAAGGACATTTCTCTCCTTTACACTGAAACCGAAGAAACGTCACGGTGTTCACAGGACCCCACCACTGCAATAAGCACTCAGGCAGATGCACCAGCCCACAGCCTCACTTCCTATTTCCACCTACTCCTAAATCCGTAAGGTGTCCTCTTCCCTTCAGGTTTCCAAACCGTTGTATTCTAATAATGTCTCATTTCTTTCATGTGGTCTAGATTCCTCACCCATCGGAACCTTAAAGCAACATTATCACCAGACAAACACCTAAATGAGGTTTGATCAAGAATGTTCAGGTAATGTACGTCTCACTGCAACGGGACGTTACTGAATGTGCCTGGACATACGTTCCATCAGACCTCGTACGTGTAAGCGCGCGCACACACACACACACACACACACACACACGCGCGCGCGCGCGCGCACACGCACACACACCACACACACACACACACACAAAACGCGGCCATTATGCAGTGTTATGATGGTAAATATAGGAACTTCCATGCAGAAAGTAGGTATTAGTATACTAAGAATGTCATAACGAATAAGATATTTAATTTCTTTTGCACAGTGTATTTTAGAGCGAGAAAGGGGCACGTTCGCTGTTAGAAAATAAAGTGTAGGCTGTTAGGCGAAGCAAGATGACTGACCTTCAAAACTTTCATGCAACAGAAGAATATGTAGAGGCCAATCCTACTGCTGGTCTAACGGCCTACATGTAGCAGAACTTTAAATTTGAAAGGAGTGTTGAAAGTAGCTACGAGCGGTAATCATCCGGACAGTGTGAGCGTCGCAATGGCTGGCTCAAGATACTAGCATTTCTGTTCACCGTGGCGCATCAAATGCAGTGTAGAGCTCAGCCAAAGCAGGGCAAAATACCAACAGTAGCATCGCTATTCAATTGACAGGATTTGCGAACATTTAATACAGGTAGCGGAGGATTTAGAGGAGGCGGAGTGGGGAGCGGGAGCGCAGTTTGAACTGCCAACATTGTGTGCCCCTACGGAGATGAGCCTACCATTATAACGCCCCCTCCCCCCAAAACACACACACACACACATATTTCCAGGTAATGAAAGCAAATCCCCGCAGTAACTGCATATCGAGCAACATGCGTGGCTGATAACTGAATACTGCACAAATATTAATATTCTCCCCCAGCCCTCTTTAAATCTGGTACACGTGGATTATTTTCTATTCAGACTCATAAAATAATAATGATGATGTACATCTACTTATATTCATCAATTATAGTAAAATAAACCAAAACACACAGCACAGGCTTTGAGCGTATCAACTAAACTTGAAACACAAGTAAAATAAAACTCAGGATATCTGCCATGTACATTGACTAGCAGAGGGCGGGGTTCCCGAAATCTCTTAACTATTAATCAGAACTGAACCAATGCAGCGGAGTCTGTTTTAAAACGCTGAAATTCATTCGGCTAGTCTAGAAATTAGTTTTTATGGGATTCGGGAGTCCATGGCTGTGTCCAGAAGTCCCGCTACTGTATTCTATAGGGAGCAAGGTGATTCTAATCAAAATGTCCATATTATGTTTATTAACGATCATTTTATTATCACCCTCCCATCTAGAGATTGGTCTCCAAAGTTGTCACTACTCTTATCCTCGTACCTCATCCTAGGTCTTCCAACCTCTCTTTTCTTTCAGGTATTCTGGTCATAATTTTGTATGCATTTCTAGGCCTTTCGCTGCTCGCACCCACATACCACGTCCATCCATCCTCCTCGATTGGATCAATGAAATTAAATTTGGCAAGAAGTGAGGAGGTAAATTTACACACATTTTAGGCGCTTTCGCAAAATTCCGAAAAGCGAATATTAGCTTCGCCATATCTGTCCAATTGTCCGTCTCCATGGAACAATTCAGCTTCAAATGGAAGGATTTCCATGATATTTTATATTTGAGCATTTTTCGAAAATGTCGAAAAAATTAAAGTATCCTTAAAACCTGACAAGAATAACGGGTCGTTTACACGAAGACACCATATCGCTGAATTCTTCTTAGAATGAGAAGCGTTTCAGACTAAAGTTGTAGAGAAAATTAAAAAACATTTTATGTTCATTAACTTCTTCCCGAAAATCGTTTCTTTTATGGGATAATGTGGAAAAATATTGTACAGCCGGACGGGCCACAGATGACAATATGGTGCTTGCGAACTGCATGCTGGATGCCTAAAGCTACAGACACGCGCTCATTATGTTTCATATTTATTGCTTTTCCTTACCCTATATCATCTCTATGTTACGTTTATACGTGCATTGCTTGTCTTGTTAACTTCAACAATAGGAAAAGAAATTTAGCCAGTGTTATTCACTGACCGCTACTTACTCCTCACCCAATATTGTACGGGTGATAAAATTGAGAAGAATGAGATGGGCTGGGCATGTGGCGCGTATGGGTGAGGAGAGGGGTGTGTACAGAGTCTTGGTGGGGAAACCGGAGGGAAGG
>Ga0123355_10004410_pt1 | contig 20455 bp, 14 predicted proteins | sample TergutEmb28metaG_3_FD_89872 | JGI IMG/M metagenome (GOLD analysis project Ga0123355, IMG submission 89872) | Embiratermes neotenicus P1 segment gut microbial communities from Petit-Saut dam, French Guiana - Emb289 P1 | ecosystem: Host-associated > Arthropoda: Insects > Digestive system > Gut ...
ACTCCAACCCAACCACACCGAAACACCAACACACATCGAATCAAGAACAATACGCCCAATGTGGTAATTCAACAGAATAGTCGTAAGCTCCTGATGATGGATATATTAATGTCCGAAGCATGTGGAGCGCATAAGAAGTGAAATAAATATATCATGTGACATCAAGTCGGTCTTTTGTTTTCAACCGCTAAGGACTGTTTTATTGCATGGTGAGAATATTTTATCTGATGCAAGTGTTTGCATGTACCAGAATCCCCCATTATGATTATGAACAAAATGTAGCAATTCAGAACCTTCTGAACATTGTTCGTCTGATTGAACACAACATTATTGCTTTTAAAGGTAATATTATTCGTATGGTTAAAATGTGCTTTTTGTGCATATCATTCCTCTTGTTACTATCGCTGATGTTACTAGTTTTATTATATCAAGGAGTATTTTATATAAATGTCAGTTGTGGGGATTAAAGAAATGGTATTTGCCGTTCCTGTGAAGTGTTCTTTTGACCACAGCTCGGGCTTCATATTCCGACACCTGTACTGGCAAAACGCTGAACTTTCACTCAGTTAATATGGCCCATGTCACGAAGACATATTCTTAACATCAGCACTCGATGGGGGTGAGTGGTCACTTCACCCTTCGACCGTTTTACCCCCGAGGAAAGATCGACCCCTTATTCACTGGACAGGACAGCGAGTGGGATATAGAGCTGAATGAAAGATAGGAGTAACGATTTCAGACTGGTGGTCCAAAACACTGAGCTACATCGCAGTTTAAACATTAGATGGTGAACGAAGAGAGGTGTACATTTGAGATCGGAACTTCCGGACGACCCAGGGTAGTGCGTATTACACACTGAGACTGCAAAATTAAAACACGAGTACTATAGTAAACTTTACATTTGATACTCTTGTGGCAGTGACTACGAAAACTGTCTTCTGAGACGTGAAGCAGTTAGTTCTGGTATAAATGTACCAACGTCTCAGAGAGCCTTGCTCCGTCCATCATGAGTGTAGATGACGAAGGCCAGAAGGTTCCTCTAAAAATTAGGTACACTTCTGCCGACTACAAGGCATAACAATCCAGAAGACAGCAGCCTTCAATACCATCAACAGTGTTTTCGTTTTTGCTCCGTAAATCAGCAATTCAGAATAGTGTTGACATTTTTTTTATAGAGCTGCATTCCTACAACAGCGTTTCTCGAGTTCACTTGAGTACTGGAAACAGTAATGATTATTCTCATAACACAGCGTGTTTAACACGGAAAAAGAACACATTCAACTTCCTTGAAACTGAAAATTTGTCAAATCAATTTCGTGTCTCTGATGGCACTGTAAGACGTTCCACGTTTCCTTAAATATTAGCCACATTTGTTAATTCAAATAGATAAACAAATACATTACACGCAGCCAACAGAAAGATAGTAAAATAAAAAAAAATGCAAGGGAAATTATTTATTTATTTAGTATTCCAGAGATCCACCAAAATGGATATAGAACTTGTCATTAGATAACAACAGGCATAGTATAAAATGAGTCTTGACAGTAAGACACATATAGTAGTGATACGTGATTATGATACAGAAGTAACAAATCAAGTTTATACAAGGAAATGTGATCAGTTCAGAACATACAATCAATGCAATACTTACACAATGTAGCTAGACAGAAGTTGAAAACAATTCAAGAGTACTTACATAATAGTAGTGTAAAGTCGTGTTATGTAACGACACTCTCAATGTCTGAGACACTACAGCGTCCATTGATGGGGTGATTGGTGAATGATAACTGAAAAGGATTTGTAAGGATGCGATGTGTGACGTAGTTGAGATAACACATGCTATCCAAGTATTTGCCAGGAGAAACTGAGGAAAGCACAGCTCGAAGTTCCAGCCTAGATTCGAGCGAGGAACTTTTACGGTTACAGATCTACAGCGTCATTGCTACGTCCGTTTGTTTGGTGTCACGACCGACTGCCTACCGGTCTACAGCGAATTTTAACATGTTTTTTTCATTTCGGAGAAACACTGATCATGCCAGAATAGGCATGTTTCACTTAGCGTCTCTTGTTGAACACACGGCAATGCATAAATTGAAAATTAATATTCAACCGCCACAGCGAATATCTGGAATTGCAGAAGGCGACATGAGGTACGTAAAACCAATTTTGATTGGGGATTGTTGAATTCTGGCGTATCGATTACGAACTGCAATTAAAAATGATGAAAAATGATGAGACTATAGGAATTGTCAGACTGCCGGCAATCGAGCTGAAGTGGCTTTAATGTTGAAGACTGTATTCTCACGGGATGCAACACAGTGTACCTTGGCATACATGAACCAAGGTTTCTCAAGACAAGGTCACCTTTATCGCCAAGGTCACCTTTATCGTCAGGATACCGGTGATTATTCTGAAAGTTCAGCACGCATCTATCACACTGCACGTCACACGCTGCTTCATATTCCAGCTGGAGAAGATTTAGAATCTGTTAAACACTTCTAATGTTGCGTAAATTATGTGAATTCTCTTTTTCAGAAGAATCTTAAATTTAACACACTACTAAGTCCGTACTGGAAGTCCTTTTTGAGAAGCTAACAGTTCCTCAGCTAGTCAAGAAATATTCCGCGTTTCTATGGAACCCAAACGCTCATTACCGTGTTCAAAAAACCCATCACTTGTCTCTATTCTGAGGTAGAGAATCCAGTCTACGCTCTCTCATCTTATTTTAGAGACAATTTAATATGGTTTTTCTATCTGCCGCAACGTCTTCCAAGCGGTCTCTTTCCTTAAATATTTCCCTCTGAAATTCTGTATTATTATTCCCATCATCATCATCGTCGTCGTCGTCGTCGTCGTCGTCATCATCATCATCATCATCATCATCATCATCATCGTCATCCTCATGTCTCCTGTAACAGATCATTTCTTCCCGGTACTTCTCTTGAAGCAACGCTGATCTCCACCGCTGAGGCTTCAAGTTCCAGACTGCAGCACTTTCCATTTTACGTGTGATGTTCCTAGTATAGCTGTGTTCTGTGGTGATCTATTGAATGTTTCCCTGGAATGACTTCCAAAATATTCTTTAAACCTTTGTTAGTATTTCGGACACTCCATTTATTATTAATGGTATGATCATAAATTTTATGTTCCACATTCGTTGTCTCTCTATTCATAAACTCTTGTACATAGTATTTTTTCTGCTTTCTTTTGCGCGACCTTTCGTCTGTACATATTGCCACATTTATTAGTATGAATTATTTCTCTTTCTTTGTTTTTAATTATTATATCGGGCCTCTTTGCCACAACTACGCTGTATTTTAACAACACTGTCACATTTTCATGTTCACATACTGACTTAGCTCTGTGTGCGTACCGCTTTTCAGTCGTTTCGTTGCCTAGTCCTTTGCATATTGAATAATGCAAATGTGCACCAACCCTACCGTGTCTCCTTAGCTACTTATTCTTCGTCAAATGTGGCATCCTGGGGTTAGGTGGTCAGTGGTTTCTTTATGTTATTTACATAATCACTATTTACCCTCAATTTATTCTTTCAAAATTTTATTTTTAAAATCGTTCGTATTAACTGCTTAGTCTTGAGCTGCCACTATTGTACTTTCTGTCTCTCCCTTAATTTCTCCAACTTTTAGCCACCGATATTATTGTTCATTATCCACCAGTTTTTCATCAAGTCACGTGGGAATTGTTCATGCATCATTTTCTCTTGCCATATTTCCTTCATCTTCTTAGGTATGATGTTCTTTATTTGTTTTGTTCCTCTCCGTAATTCTCTCTAAGGCTTCTAGCTGTCAGCAACACTGGTGAGTGCTGTGTTGTGTTGGTGCGTTCTAACAATTTGTGTTAGTGGATCTTCCTTTCCGTCCACATATTCCATCAGCTTCGCAACTAATATTATGTTTCTTCTTCTCCTTCTTCTTCTTCTTCTTCTTATTTTTCTTCTTATTGCTATTACTTGGTTTCCCTGTGCCTAAAAGCAAATGCTGAGATGGTTCCCAAGATTCCAAGTTGCCACTACATGCTTCTCATGTAGCCCTCCCGACTTAAATTTAGTAGTAACTAATTTCATGTTTTGTTTACACGTAAAATAACCACTGCCACCGGGTGACAACCCAATTGCAGTAAAGAAATATTACTATTACTACTACTACTACTACTACTACTACTACTACTACTACTGATACTGTTACAGCTTCAAGTACAAATTTCCAAGGGACTGTTCACACCAAGTTCTCTGCCGTAATTATTCCTTAACTTACTGAGATCCATATCATTGTCATTTGTTACTAGCTGTATGTACATAATCTATAACGTCTATATGCTGCGTGCATTTCTTTTCAGTCCCATGTGTGCAACATACCCCGCCTATCCCATCCTCCTTCATTTGATCACCCTACTACGTAATGTTGCTTGATGACACATATCATGAAACACAGTACATTTCACCAGTAATAAAGAGTAATGGTGAATTACATGACATTAGGGACAAAAAAAGTAGACTGAAAAAATATGGAATACACGGGTGCTAATACACCTGATCTATTTGAGTCAGTTAGCGAAATACAGACCTGCCCTTTAGCAAAAAAAAAAAATCGGAGTGTAGAGTGTTTAGGGGCTATATAATAATAATCATGTGCTGCGGGAATAAGCAGTACTCAAATGCATATTAGTTAAGTATAATGAATTGTGTAGGGTTGAAGTAAACAAACAAATATTTATTCACCTGAATCTTTTATTTCTGTATTACAGCAATCACGCTTTAGGAGGGGGTCATAACGGTTACTTAACCACTGAACGCTGAGTGATTGCTATTTGAACTATATCATACGAACAGCACCATCATTTTCCATTTTTTCCGGTGTATTTACGGATGTTTCGTGTGGTTCTCACAATTAACAGGATTTATTTCCAAAACGGAAATCTGTGCGTGCCTACTGTGAGGTAGGAACTGAATATCTGACACGATACTGAACGGGTGATATTTATTATCATTACGCACAGATATGACTCGGGCAACAACATTCTTGCTCACCGGTCGGCAGACCTACCGATTTATTTCTTTTATTTATTTGCTAGAGGCATTATTATATATATAAGGGTCACTGTCTTGTTTGAACTACTATGTAACTAGTATCTTACTACGTCACAAATCCTATCATGCCCCAGTCATGCGTTCGGCTTCTGTGATACTAAGGTTATGTGTTCATTCACTCACCTTCCTCGTCTGATGTGTGTCAGTTGGCTCAGACGTTCGATGCTTTATATTGAAGTAACTGCATGACAATAACCTGCCACACTGAAACAATAAGCTTAGAATACAGATGATAACAACCACGCATCAAATTACACTTTCTCACAAATACCACAACCGTTAACCCACTTGGTTCCTCGGCGCACGCATCACTGGCAAGTTGCGCAAGCGGATGCCAGCCGGTGATCAGCTGACTGGACGCTCAGTTCACACGATGACGTTTCTTTTGCTACAGTACTCTTGGTCGGATTTGGCCTACCTCATTACTTGGGAACTATTTTACGTAAAAGTCCGACTAATGCATTATATGCGTTAACACCACTTTAGTCACACTGTTACAATCCTACATGTTTCAGCCCTCAAGGGGCTATCCTTAGGGAGTACTGATAAGTTTTGTGAGCAGTACTCCCAGAGGATGGCCACTTGAGGGCTGAAACTTGTAGGAGCGTGTATTGCGAATAAAATGGTGTTAGTATATGTAGTGAATTATTCGGATTTTTATGTAAAATCGTGTCATCACTGCACGGATAAAGTTGTGAACTTTTAATTGACTAAAATCAGTAAGTCTTCGTAGTTGCACCGTGCGTGTTGTTAGTATTAAGTCCTTTGTTTGTCCAACTAATGCACAAAAATTATTATAAAATTGTTAAACAGTTAAAATCATTTAAAATTATAACAGTTGCTCCAACATGTTTCGGTTTACATAAACCATCATCAGGGAGCTCTCAGCCCGTGCTTCGCAAAAGTTACAATGTTGACTTCGGTTACATATATCGTTATTTGAAGTTATCGGTATTGTGGCTGCATATTTTTTCAGTCCTGTTATGCGTGTGGATCGTGCACTGTGCAGTTGAATCTGCACAATGCACGATCCATTGTACAGTCCGTTTCTGCTGATTACCAGAATTCTAAAATGTACTGCGCACTGAAGCTTATAGGATTTTCAAGCTTCTTATTTGTTTCAAACGAACAACTTTGTTACGTAATGAATGGATATATATATAAAACTGAACCCTCTTATAAGTTAATACGACGGGGTGCTGATAAGTCCCTAGCCCGACTACTTCCCGATGTCGTAGGACGGAATTGATAGTGTCGTTGGAAAGAGGCGTCTGATCATGTGCCGAATTGCAAGTCTCGTCTTGGTACAGAGGCTGAAAGGAAGCACGTCACGCGACGCGCGCGATTTCAACAACATGGAGATGCGAGCTGTCATCAAGTTCTTTTTTTCCTGCAAGGCCAGGCGCCGAAGGAAATTCACGCCATTCTGACAGAAATATTAAGGGAACATGCACCATCGCATACCACCGTCAAAAACTGGGTGGCCCGGTTTAAACGTGGCGGTTTTGCCACCTGTGATGCACCTCGTCCTGAACGACCCAAAACAGTGACTAAATTTACGAGTTAATTTTGGAAGACCGCCGGATATCGGCTAAATCAGTAACTGAGCAACTGGGCATCTCACGCGAGCGGGTTGGGTCTATCATTCAAGAAGATTTAGACATGTGGAAGCTCTCGGCCAATTGAGTCCCGAAATGTCTAAACGCGGATCACAAACGTCAACGGTGCCAGTCGTCTGAGCAAATTTGGATTTTTTTTCGGCGCGATCCAAATGAGTTCCTGTCGCGACTGGTGACCACGGACAAAACCTGGTTATATCACTATGACCCGGAGACAAAGCAACAATCAATGGAGTGGCGACATAGCGGCTCACTCCGCCCCAAAAAAATCCGAGTGCAAAAATCCGCTGGAAAAGTTCTCGCCTCTAATTTTTGGGAAAAAGACGGCATCCTCTGCATTGATTATCTTTCATATGGCCAAACTATCAACGCGGAGTATTACTCAGCTCTGCTGGTGCAATTGAAGGACATTTTTAAGGAAAAACGCCGCAGGAAGTTCACCAACGTGGTCTTGTTCTTGCACGACAATGCCCCGGCTCACCGGGCACTTGCTACTCCGAAGAAACTGGCTTACCTGGGCTTTCAGTGTCTTGATCACCCACCCTATTCTCCGGATCTGGCCCCGTCGGACTACCACCCTTTCCCTGGACTGAAAAAACAAAAGTTCGCCATTTTTCGTCCGACGCGGAGGTCATTGCTGCCGTGGAGACCTGGTTGGACGGACAACCGTCTGAAGTTTTTTGAGCGGCTTGCAAAAGTTAGAGCAACGGACTAAGAAGTGTATTGAGCTCTGTGGGGAGTATGTTGAATAAATCCCGAATTTGGTCGCTGTAGCTTGTTTCCTTCCTGGTCGGGCGAAGGACTTATCAGCACCTCACGTAAGATGTTAATTTATGCACTCAAGTAAAAAAGAATACTATTACTGTAGACTATAGGAAGAAAGTTGCCTTTGAAACTCAAATCTAGGTAAGAAACAATTTCAGTACAGTCCCGGTAACCGTAACCAGTACAAGATACCGGCATTTGCGTGAACTTGAAAGTCGAACTTTTGGCTAGAATTCAGGACTTTATCTCGAATGTCCTGCAAGAGGCTCACTTGATCAAGTTTTTTCGTGATTTGCCTTCGTCCTAGGGTAAACGCCGAGTTCGTACCCATTTTTCACGTTGCATCATACGCTTAAATAAAAATTCCAAAATTAAACTGTATTTGATTTTTTTTTACAGCGCAAGAGCCCCTAGTGTCCTGGGCCTCCTTGCTGTCGAGGCTACAAGATTACACTGTGAAGCAACACACTCGGTAGGACTCCTCTGGATGAGTGATCATCCCGAAACACAGACATCTACTTGTCGATACACAATACTCACCAGAGATAAATATACGTGCACCGGCGGGATTCGAAACCACATACCCACCAAGCGAGCGGCTGTAGATGACCCACGCCTTAGACCACGTAGCCACCGGCGTCGGCAGGTATAGGGTATGTAACTATTCAAATTATTTACTCTCCTATCTTCTCGAAACCTTCCATTTTCCATCACTTACCTTGCCTCCAACTTACCTCTAATAGAAGGATAGAGGGCACTGTAGTAATACATTAGTCTGATTACGAATAGGACAGAAAATTCAACATAAATTGTAGCAAAATTCCTCATTATTTGCGTTGCTAGAGCTCTATAATTGACATTGAAAGTAGGTGGTTGGTGAAGATGAATACATTACTGCATGTTCCTCTAACTGACATCTAACGCGCTTTTTAGGAAACTGGACTACACTAATCACCAACGTTCTCTAAATTAATTATGAAGCAACTTTTCTGACCGTGACTCTGAATGCAATGACGAAATGTCTTCGAATTACAGATTCCTTTCTGCGTGTTAATTGGAAACGTCTTTTGAAATGGCAGAATTTCTTTTGTGTGTTTGGTGGATAAATTGAAACAACTGATTGTACTATTGAAGCAGGTTTCGAATTCCCATGTCACATGACACTGGCGCTTGAAATTGGTTTTATTAAGATAGCGTTGAAAACTGTCATTAAAACTCAGCCTGAACTTTGGTACAGAGCGTCTTCTCTAATTTACACCAATTCATTTCAGATGTTTTTGACATCGAATGAATTCATTTCAAATTGAATACAGCCTGTAACTGACACCTGCGAAGAGACCACAGTAGAGCTGTAAGTATATTGAGTTTGTATTACATAATGATATTTGATTGTAATTTAATTTCTTTCCCATATACGACAAGTACAGTGTCCCTATCATTCAACACCACTCCTTATTAGACGCATTGTTATAATATCAAAATTCATGTTTCCTGGAATGTGACATCGTGTATTCCTGCTGACTACTAACTTCTTGAGGCACGTACAGGCTCAATTTGTCCATTTTTAGATAGACGAAACTACAGTGGGGAAGTCCAAAACTTGTTATTAGTATTTGCCACAATATTTGTTTTCTCTCTCCCCAAGTACGTTTCAAGGCTATGTTTACTGCAATGTTCCACTGCAGCTACTGATGCCAATCACTTCTGTAACGAAACAGCCTCTGAGGGCTAGCCACTTGGCCGACCGCCAGTGGCAGTCAGATGTTCCAAATAACGTACACTTATCGAGAACTTGCTGCAGTAAGGCTGTGAGTATGAACGAAGCGTACGTACAGACATATCACAGGGAGTACGAGCAGCCTCATGAGCGAGTATATCACATATACTTCGCATATTAACGAACACAGGTCAAAAGTGGATACACACAGTACTGAAAACCGTTTTGTACACTTTGTACCATTTATGAGGTTATACGGAAAAATATTGTAGAACTGGACAGGCCACAGATGACAATGCGCCGCATGCGCACCGCATGCTGGATGCCTAAGGCTACAAACAGGCACTGTATCTGTGTAACACTTACTGCTCTTCCGTTGCAGCAATGATTACTCGAACATGCTTCAATGTTACGTTATACGTCTCTTATGTTAATAATATACCACATGCCTTAGTGATAAAGAGTTCCTTCTAAAGACGGGTATTGAATTGTCACCCATAAGGCCAATTAACAATTGACACATTTTGATACCAAATTTTATAAAAATAAAATTTGTGTTTCCACAGCAGTGGGCCTTACCACACTTTTGCTTATCGCCCACACTGATACTACTACCAACACCTGCTCAACATCCCACAAAATCGTCAAAGGTTTATGTTGTAATACTGATCATTTTGGGAGCTCATGATCCACTAGGAAGCTCTTGCCAACATGCACACAACGTTTAGGTCGCGACACGAAATGTGATAATCCCCGCTATAAGAGGTAGAGTACTGCAGTCCAAATTAAATCAACTATGAGCTTCCTGTAGTTTGAAAACGTAATCGCATTAAAACATCAATTTGTTATTGTTGTAATGCTTGGTGACACATGGCATGTCATTATCACCACAATAAAAGGATAACATATGAAATTTGAGGGTTTCCATAATGATGGGTTTAAGTTAACAGCCGAGAAGAAGAGCAGTGGAGTTACGTGTTTTTCAGCGGTAAATGTACAGAGTGCTGCAGAAAAATCCGAGGGTTTTTAAAATTAAATAGTATACTGAAATTACATCCCATTAAGCTATAATTGTTGTTTCGGTAAAATAAACTGCGAGCCATTGTTTTAAGTGCGTCACTTATATGTCTCCCAATATCTTCACACACTGCTCGAGCGTTCCTCCAAGACTGTTCATCAACCAAGATGCCATATCTTCCGGAATTCCTACAGTTTTTTCCCCCCATATTCTGTGCTTCATTCCTAAATGGTTCTAGGCTGAGACGAACACTTTACATTTAAGATGCGCCCACAGAAAATAAACACATGTGGATAGATAAGGTGAAAGTGTAGGACATGGAGCATCCCCACTCTGGGAAGTGAGGTTCTTGGGAAATATTTCTGGCAGACTGCTTAATGATGCTCATGCTGTGCTGGCAATTGCCCCATCTTGCTGAAATCTTACCGAAGACACATCAATTCCACAACGTAACTCTAGTTCGCAGAAGTTACAAAATATATCCAGACAGCATTCGGGTGTCGCAGTGACTGCCGAATCTTCGCTGGTTTCAAAGAAGTAAGGGTCAGTGTCACCAGAAGATGCGACATCACACCAAAGTCAATTTCTGGCTGTGACGAGGACGCTGTTGGAGATATAATGGTTTTTAAGGTGCCCAGTAGGAAATATTCTGATTTTCTTTTTGTAAGAACGGAATCATCGACCTTGAAATGTTTCAGAAACTAACGCAACATGTTATGCGGTCCGGTGTTCTGTTGTTACTAAAATGGTATGGAACAATCTAGAAACTGACTTTGGCTCTGGTAACCAACCCCACATGTTTGCCAAAATAACGGGAATTGAAAACCGCCAGGTTTTTCTGCCTCGTTCTTGATTTCGGTTACAAGACACACACACACACACACAAACAGAACATAAGGGCTGCGAAATATGAAGGCTGTTGTTTACACTTGCTTCTCATGAACTCATTTGTACTGATTGAAGAATAAAAGACCAACTTGATGTCACTTGCTATTTTATTTCACTTATTATGTGCTCAACACATTTCGGACATTAATATATCCATTATCAGGAGCTTGAGACTATTCTGTTGAATTACCACATTGGGCGTATTGTTCTTGGTTCGATGTGTGTTGGAGTTTCGGTGTGGTTGGGTTGGAGTGGTATCCGTTTTGAAGGCTGAAGCACAACTGCTACACGGATACCACTCCAACCCAACCACACCGAAACTCTAACACACATCGAACCAAGAACAATACGACCAATGTGGTAATTCAACAGAATTAGTCGCAAGCTCCTGATGATGGATATATTAATGTCCGAAACATGTTGAGCACATAAGAAGTGAAATAAAATAGCAAGTGACATTCAGTTGGTCTTTTATTCTTCAACTATCACAATGATGCACGGTCGAATGAGCATAAGATTCGTTTGTACTGGTTTATTCTATGAGTTACAAACTTATGATACAGCAGTATGTACATACATATAAATATTGCACTAAGTTATACTTGGGTTTGATGAAATCAGCTTTGGGCAGACTACTTAGTATGCAGGTAATTCTTTACTTCCACTATTGATTCGGTTTCCTCGCTTTTTTATATGGAAAAAAGAGTTTATAAGCAACAATATATATATATATATATATATATATAGGAGAAAAAGTGCGTCTTGCTAAAAACTTTACTATGCTGGAAAGCAGATAGTATTCCATTAATATCATAGTATTTTAGAAAATATTGTAATAGTGAAATTATTGTTGCATTCTAATTTTACAATTAATTAAATTCTGAAATTATAATTTCGAAACAAGTGGTAGTTCTGAAATGTGTCTCCACTAAGTATACGCGCACTGCTGATTTAAACAAACAAGTTCATATCGGCTCTGCCGGTTAAACAAAACTACATTCACACACCGGCCATCTGCTGGAAATAACTGGATTTGTAACTGTGAATTGTTTTGAAGAGTCTGTTTAGGTTGCAGTCGATAAACAGTTTACATACTTTGTTACATTCACTTATTAGGTTCCCCTTTTCACTGCAACAATAGTTCCTTCCGTGTCAAATATTTGTTTCATCCTATTAACTCTAATCTGCCGTTTTTACATTTAGAGCAAACCTATCGAATTTCGTGACAGGATACACTAAACTATACATTCCACAATCAGTTTTCACAGTCCTCTGTAGATGAGTCAGTAATGGGGTTGTTAAAACTAATGCTGTAAGAGACACATCACCTAAATTTGTGTCTAAACTAAGCGTTGCACCATGCAACAAATTATGTGACACAACTGGGCACTTTTGACGTATCGGCTACTATCACAGTAGCCCGAAAACACGAAAACTTGAAATTGACGTAACAATGTCACGATCGTGAGACAGACAATACTGATATAATAAAAACACAAATTGGGAGTTCAGTAAGAGACAAGTTTCAATCGATGGATATGAAGCTGAATGAATGTCGAGTGATGCTGATCGATACTGATCAACAGGGATAACTTATACTGTGACACATATGTACATATAAACTGTCATTTCTCTAGCCACAATTAAGAGCAAATAAGAACTGCAGACATTGTAACAGAAACTATGGAATATATATAAAGTTTATTCCGTATGTAGGCTACAGGTCAAGTGCATTTTGTTTCAACCTTCCTTCTGTATGCATAGGACTTTTCTGACTTATATTTCTTATTACAAAACACAACTTGAAATAAAGTGCTGAAGAGAGAAAAGCTCGGTTTCCTGATTTATTTTTCCTTCAAGCACAAGCTTTTTTGCATCCCGATTGAGACAATATGAGCAAGGTGAATTAGCTGTAGCCAATCAGAAACCAATCGGTCGACCGTCCGAACAATGATTATGTTTCTTTTGTGACTTGTCGATTCAAAGGAGTGATAACAACGCAAAATCGTATCGCCAAGTTTAGCAGGTTTCAGAGAGTGGAAGAGGAAGTTTCTTACACAGTAAAGTCGAAGGTACTTGTGATTAGGTAGTCAAATATCAGCCTATTACTTAGCCCCAAGAAGTCCAAGCATATTGCTTCACGTATTGAACAAGAATGCTTATGTTTATGCATAAAAGTCCGAACCTTCACGTACACACAGGGTGAATGGTGCTGCTGATGAAAACGGATGACCTGTCAAAATAGACTGTCTTTGCTAGTGACCTATTCAACCATGCATGTTGTTGAACAAAACTGTCTCCTTGTGCAAATTCTGGTTCCGTAAGAAACAAATTGCTGTCACTGTCAAAGTCAATAACAGATTCGAGCAAATACGAAAGTGTGAGAGTCCTAATGTAACGGTGCAACACATTCCTCACAACCCGACAATTATGTCGGGTGTGGATTAATGGATGACACGATTATTGGCTCAGTCTTATTCATAAAAGAAACTTTACCGAAGGTAAGTCAATCCGAAAAAGCTAAAAATTGTTGTGTTGTACCAAAAATAGAAGAACTACAGTCTTTAGTTTTCCTGCAAATGGGTGGTGCCTCACAACAGTGGAGGTCAGCTGGTCGGGAGATTCTGGACCCAAAATTGTCTGGGCGTTGGATTGTACGGGATGCGTCGATTTCTCGGCTTCCACCGTCACTGACATTACCCCTCCGAAAGTTTTTTTGGAGTTATATGAAGGACAAGTGTACCTGAGTGACACAGCAACACGATCAACATTGAGACACCAGACGTATCGGAGCGTATGGGGGAAGAAATGAAAAATGACTTGATGTGATGGGTTCTACGTGGCAGGCAACATCGAAGTTTGCTGCCCAGTAACGAGTCATTTTTATCTTCAGTGATTTTTTTCAGAACATGTTTTGTAATAGACAAGACAAATGAGGAACATTAAGTTCGTTAAATTCTATATACTTGGCTCCGTGCATCATAATTCTAGGTTGAAGAAATCCAACGAGATACAACAGTATGCAGATATTTATTTACTGCTAAATTACTCTACATGTTTCTGGCGTCCATCGCGCCCATCATCAGGAGTACATAAAACAATAGTTGCAGCCCCTGTTACAGATCATACTATCTGGGGAGCTCGCTCCCCAGATAGTATGATCTGTACCAGAGGCTGCAATTACAGTTTTATGTACTCCTGATGATGGGCGCGATGGACGCCCAAAACATGTAGAGTAATTTAGCAGTAAATAAATATCTGTACACTGTTGCATCTCGTTGGATTTCTTCAACCTATTATGTTCGTTAGTTGGGCTTACTGTGAACGTTTTAATAGGAAAGCTATTAATTAAAAATTGCGAAATCTGGGCTTGTCATGGCAGTAAAAATTACACTACAGCCTTCTGATCCACAGTACGTGTAATTTCATGTTTTGAGGAACACACTGCCTCCATCTTCAAGGTAGATGATATAGGCAGAACGTTACTCTGAAATGTTGGTAACGATCTACGAAATTACACGAAGTCATAACCCAGAAGAACACAATCCTCGATTATATGGCAATGTTTAAATTGACATAAATATAGCCACGTTTGTTATAGGCCTACTGGCGTAATGTGAGTGTGTACAAGCTAGGAATTGGGGTTATATCGATTGAAATCCTTTGTGGTAATAATAATAATAATAATAATAATAATAATAATTGTGGAAAGGCAAATTTGCAGATATTATATCAGTGCATAAGAATTTGTTACATGTGCATTTATGTGACAAATGTACATTTTCCCTGTCAAGGTTACAACTACCACGCTATATTTCGAATACAAATTGTTGCTATTATCTGACTTTATAATTCATATTATATACAAAAAGTCACATTACAAAGCAAATGACTCAGCCTACATGTTGGAACACATTTATTTTTAATTTAATGACACTCCTATTAGAAATTCAATTCAATAATGAATAATAAACAATGACATGGAATTTGTCTTTTTATTTTATGAGATAAAAGAATAACTGAAAGACACTCGATACCGCAGTCTTAACAAACAAAACTTTCACTTGCAACATAGGAATTCCGTAAAAACTGAAGCAGAATTGAAATTTTGTGCATTTTAATCTATTCTAAAAAATATTCTACTGTCGCTTATATTTTGCATTTTGCTAAAATGTTGCCGTACTATAAATCAAATAAATAAATAAAGTTCTACTCACCACAAACTCGCTCGGTTTGTAGCCGTTCAGAATGCGAAGACAACAGAACTTACGATAAGGTTTAATAAAATAATCCTTCAGAAGGACAAAGAAGATCATCAACCGATACTGAGGGTCAAAATAAACTTGCATGATAACGACTTGCTGCATTTCGAATAGACTTCTCCACTTAAAGTTAATACGTTTGCTTTTAGACACAAGAATAATTTGATATTTAACGGTGACGTGTAGATCTATCACATCTAAAGTACTAAGTCTGTGAAAGCCTTTCATTTATATTCGCCCTCATTGTAAAGTATTGTCAATAATTATTTTATTTTATTTTATTTTTTGTATTAACTGTACAGGCCCGGACAGGCCCTGAGATTTGCAGGAGGTTGAGACTCCCAGATTTCAAGACATTCGGCACATGAAGGTGGTAAGGTTGTCGGACCTACGCACCGGCCACCTTTACCCTCAGGAAATATTCCCTGTACTCATTTCTCTTAGAGTATGAGTCAATCCTCGGGCCATAGTGCGGCCAAAAAATTACGTCAATTTAAAGTTCAAATGATACCATCGGTAATCGAAACCGCGATCTTCCGGCTTGTAGCGCAGTGCCTCAACCAACTGCGCCACCACGTGTCACCAATACATTTATAGAAATGCAAATTTTTTAATTAATTCCCGTGACACTGGAGTATGGCTTAAAATAATATTTCTTTTTCAAACCTCTGTCTTTATCTGGCGATTTGATGTCAAAAGAAAAAGCGCGTAACAAAGATTTATTTAGGAATAGCGCCTCCATGCTTTGCACAAAAACATCTATGTTCCACTGAATGTCGATAATCGATATTTAGAGAAGCTGCAGCTGGTAATTTAAAATAGAATTCCACTCCTGCTGGCAACCTTGGAACCAAATAAGCAAATAAGCAGAATTCTATCAGAAACCAGAACAATTTGAAATTCGTATTCAAGGCAATGTAATTAAGTAGTGGCTTTTGAATTCTTTGAGAAAAAGACGACACACAGACGCCTCCTTTTTCAGGTTTGTGCAAACTGCAAATATCTATAGCTGTGATTCTTTAAAATGTTTTGTTGACCGTGCATCTTGATATATCCTTATAACATGAACCAACAACATGCACTATTTTCTTTTAATTTATTTCAATAGTAAGTCCATAGGTGTTTCGAGCAGGTTTGCTGCTCATCATCAGGATGATCAACTATGTATAAACAGCAATTGGTAATGACTATACCAATTGTGTTATGTTGACTGGCTGCTGGCAGGATCCTGTTTATACAGAGTTAATCCTCCTGATGAGCAGCAAGCCTGCTCGAAACGTGTAGAGGCTTACTATTGAAATAATTTAATACAAAATGATGCATCTTGTTGGTTCATGTTATACGGATCTATAGGTGTGATTCAAAAACTAATCGGATTGCAACTTGTTATAACTTAATGAAGAACTCTTGAAAGTAAACAAAGTAAACAAAAAAAAAAGAGAGACAAATGACTGCTTAGTCAGGTTCGTGCAGCTTCTAAATATCAGTAGATGTGATTCAAAAATTAATCGGAATGCATTTTACCTAACTTGCAGAAGGCCTGATTAATTACACAGATTTTCAGGACGTCTGAACGTAAACAAAAGTAAACGAAAAAGAGATAAACAAACGTTCATGCAACTTCCGAATATCAGTAGCTGTGTTTCAAAAACTAGGCGGAATGTAACGTGCTATAACTTGAAGAAGGCCTGAGTAATTACATAACTTTGCAGGGCGCCTGAATGTTTGAATGAGAAAAGAGCAATCGATTTGGTACGAAGATAAAAAACGGCAGTCACCCTAATTATTGTACAATACATGCTTTGTCTTTATTTATTTTCTCGGAGGCTTGTACAAGAACTCCAAATAAAACCCTTAATTTAAACTTAATGACACCTATTATTGGTCTCTTCATTTTGTACAGTATATATGACAATCTATCACAGTGACGAAGATAGACCGAGTACGTTATATAGGTGCACGTAGATACTTACCTTCATTTTAAGTACAATATTAAATGTAGTTAGCACCGAGTTCAACAACGATTATTTTACACTTCCTAGTATATACAAAAATAAATAATATATTCTCTATTGGTATAGAATGTGTGATAGAAGAAGTATCATAAATTTGTGTATGGAAAATATGTATAAATTTTCGTGCCCTGAATTCCGTCTTTTATGCCGCTTTAAGGCAAGATTATGTTATGCGCAACAGTATGTACTTTACAGTCCAGAATTTATGACCGCATTCCAAATTATCACTACGTATAGGTAATTTTCCTACAATTTTCACGGGGCCGTACATTTCACCTCGAAAACATCCAGAAATTTACAGAAAAGATAAATTTAATTTTTATTTCTCACAAATTCATACGATGGGAAAATACGTGATAAAATACTTCAGTTTTTTTTTTGACGGCGGGTACCAATTGCTGAGGTGATGGTCTTCTAAATTTTAAACGCTTCCTTCAGACGTTTCGGAGGAATGTGCTGCCTCCTTCTTTAGGGCGACCCAATTGGTTTAGGTTGATGCTGAGCTTTCGCCTAAACCAATTTGTTCACCCACTGTAACCACACCAACAGACGGCGTAAAAACCTAGAGGATCATCATTTGAAGGATAGACAAGCTTTTGGTTAAATATGTTTGTCTGTTGCTTCAATTCAGGTTATCCAGGTTACAAAGCATGACAGGTTATTACGTTCTGTCAATCTATTGTAAAGAAAACAAAGCAATATATCTGAGAGCTCTTAAAATTTTCATGTTCTTAGTAACGCAATTTCAGCCGTATATTGACGGTAAACTGCAGCGGAAAGTGAATAACCCAGATAACAGAAGTGATGGCCTTTCAGAAATCATTATTTCTACGCTGCCATATTTAGCACAATATTACCAAACAATGCGTCCTTCCGTGTCAAAAACACATTCGGGTACAGCACGAAGATTTCGGGTCTCGCTTGGTCTCTGTGTCTGCTACATCAATGAGTATAAACTAATCTTTTCCGATGAAAATGACATTTTTTCATACATAAAATTCATTCAGATGTTCAAAAAACGGAAACAGTCCTGTTTCATAGAACACTCACTTATCGGCATTATAAAGCAGGGAGCCATCTATATTGGCATTGCGTGTAACGAAATTCTGTTACAGTATCCTTGAGGCCTATATCTAAATCTGACCCTCAAGACGCAAGGTTCAGAGGTGAGATTCCCTACTTATTTGACTACGGAGAAGCCAGTATTAGATGTTTCAGGTTCTATTGCACTTTTTCAATACCTCTGATGTTCTTTGTTGTATAGGGACAAGGTAACGGGGGAATGGAGGAGATTGCATAACGAGGAGCTAAATGATTTGTACTCCTCACCCAATATTGTGCGGGTGATAAAATCGAGAAGAAATAGATGGGCTGGGCATATGGCGCTTATGGGTGAGGAGAGGGGAGTGTATAGGGTCTTGGTGGGGAAACCGGAGGGAAGGAGACCACTGGGGAGACCTAGGCTTAGATGGGTGCATAATATTAGGATGGATCTCCGGGAGGTGGGATGTGGGTATATGGACTGGATTGGGCTGACCCATGATACAGACAGGTGGCGGACGCTTGTGAGTGCGGTAATGAACCTTCGGGTTCCGTGAAACGCGGGGAATTTCTTGACTAGCTGCAAACCAGTTAGCTTCTCAAGAAGGACTCTGCACCATGGTGTAAGTAAGTAAGTGGTATAGTAACAACTAAGATCCCAATTTCCCACTTTTCATAACTGTACATTTACGTGTGCGATTTGACATAGCAAATTACTTATTAATTTTTACTAAACTCTCAAAGGAACTTGGTCCTAAACATATATTTGTATTGTGTCGGTGCTTGCACAATATTACGTACTACTGCCTTTTAAAGCTGTCAAGGCTAATTACTAGATTCACACAGTTACATAACTAATTCGTGTAGCATTTGGTAGAAAAATTATCACTTGGAGGAAAGTATACTAAAGTTTTTTCGATTCCCTTACATTTCCGCAAATTATTTTCTTCATATTTTACCAGTAGTGATATAAATCGCAAAGCAAGGCATAGAAATTTATGTTTCGTAAAATCTATTTTCTGAGAACACTTTGAAATATTCACTGGTCTGATAAATATATTCACATTTTGATTCAACTCCAGACTAACAAGACACTCAAAATGAGTAACACTAACCATGAAAATGCTGTTCTTTCGCAGTTGTTTAACTTTGATGACTGTTGATCGGTAATACTGTCGTAAACTTTGGTATTTTTTTCAAGTTCTTCGTCATCTTCATTTTCATCCTGCCCATCCCCGGGCTTCTTTCTCCGTCCCGGCTTTTTCCTTTTCTTATGGCACTGACTCACATCTTCGTACGGTTTTGTTATGTTCGGATAGAAGGATTCCAAATTTTCTGTTCCCTGAAACACCAAGAGAACCAGTCTATTAGTATTCAATGTAGAATTGTTTGTATAAAAAGGAAAATATTTTAAAACTTAATGGCAAAAATTATGGAATACGGAGGGTCAATTTAGCGCAATAGGCCACATTAGAATCCGAAAAAACGTCTAGCGACAAGTTCTTTTGGGTGGTTGACTTACACCACAGAGAATATAGCAATAAACAGAGTGTGTCTAGAACTCCAGCATTCCCGCCACCTTTGCGACTTCCTTCTGTGGATTTGGTACAAACATATTGAATGCTGAATGAAACTGTAGAATTCGATCATCGTAAAGAAAGAAAGAAACAAAGAAAGAAAGAAAGAAAGAAACATATATAGGTAGGTACATATTTAAACACACATTACGTAAATACTCGTACACATATACGTACGTACGAACATACAAAATTACGTACATACATACATACATACGTATGTACATTCGTACATAATACGTACATACATACATATGTACATACATACGTACGTACATACGTACATACATACATACACACACACATACCGGTAATAGAGTGGACTTCTTCATCCAACATAGCGGTTTGAAGCTGCCCTTCCGCGTTGCGTCCTGAAAGCTCTTGAAGTGGTTCTCCCAGTCGTATGTAACCAGACGATTTTCCAGCGTCATGTCTGCCAGCTCGGG
>Ga0123355_10004411_pt1 | contig 20453 bp, 16 predicted proteins | sample TergutEmb28metaG_3_FD_89872 | JGI IMG/M metagenome (GOLD analysis project Ga0123355, IMG submission 89872) | Embiratermes neotenicus P1 segment gut microbial communities from Petit-Saut dam, French Guiana - Emb289 P1 | ecosystem: Host-associated > Arthropoda: Insects > Digestive system > Gut ...
GGAACATGTCGTTGAGGTCATCGCGTGAAAGCATGTCTGATACAAAATCCTCCGGCAACTCGACTTCGATGTTGGCTAGATTGATGCTCACGGCTTCGTTGGGTTCGTGCAACGCAGCAGTAAATCTTGAGAAGATTTCATCTTCGACTACTTCTGGCTCTTCCACTGGCTCTGGTGTTGGAGATGGCTCTGGTTCTGGTGTGGGGGATGGGGTTGGAGATGGGGTAGGCGTGGGTGTTGGGAGCTCTATTGGGTCAGTGTTGGAGCGGCGACCTCTTATAATGCGGATTATTTCGTCGCGTTGGGTTATGCAGTGGAGGCTGTTGCTGGAGGTGAATCTGTAATGATAGATACCACCTATGCTGGGTGACACAACTGAAACTATATGTGTTTCGCCAAGGAATACAGTATCAGCAAAGAAAATAAGTGCTATCACATCTCCAACTTGCAAATCGCCCTTTAACACCTCAACCACAGTGGCATAATAAATATCAGTCGAAAGTGTATCTGAACGTCCACTCGTCAAGCGAATCAATTCGGTTATCTCAATAACTACTACATGCGGAGAGCCATTTATTATATCTGGCAAGTAATCAGATGTAATAATCATTAGGTCAACTGTATACATTGGATCTCGAGGCAGTGTCCGGATATACGAAATAATATGCTCCCTTGTGAGACCATAACTGTCAAAATCCAAATACGAAAATAATGACAGCGGCTGATTATACATTGTGCTTCTGGACGGATTGTTTAAGTCTAGAATAATATCCCGGATAAATGTAAACCCATCATAATGGAAACTTGAATAAACATTACCAAGCCATACTAATGGCAATAAATATAATGTATCCGTAGTAAATTGGAATGAAGGATCCGCAAATATTGGGCTCATTTCATTGTAGACAACATACACAAATATTGTGTCTGCCGCATTGCCTATTACTCTTTCATGCACAATAAACTCATACTCTGTAGCGCGTTGCCCAAAGGGTCTACGTCCCACAAACTCCGCAACTACCACATCTGTGGTCGTCTCTACCACACATTCAAATGACCGATGACGACCAAGACCGGAGGTCATTCCCATTATTGGGCCACCACCAGCGGGGGCTGCTGCCACACCTCGCGAATTACGGCTATGCATGTGTGCTCTATATGAATCGGAGTTACATGCGGTAAAAAGTAAAATATTTATAAGCAATATGCTTAAAATTATTAGTAAATGTTTTTTCTTCATTACTGAGTGCTCCCTTCATTAATCGAATAAATATCTGACATGTTTTATGAATGAATCAACTCATCTAAACATTCGGTATATTTGCCTCAAATGCTCTATTTCGGCTGGGTTTAGAGTTTCATTTGGGGTTGAGAACATTGGTGGAACCCCCAGCATAACATCATTTAAATTGGGTGAGTGCCCCATATATCCCAATGCATGACCTAGTTCATGCATTGCTGTCATTGTCGCGAATTGAACATTAGTCGAATCCCATGTATGAACTCGTCCACTATCCGTAAATACAGCTATTATCGCCGCATCATATCCGGTACCATTGAACCTGTTTACCCGCCGTGTTGCACCTCCAGCCTGGAGGTCTCCTGCATGCGCGTTTACCGAATCGAATGTTGCATTTGAAGTTACTCCATAACGGAAGTCGCGTGGGCAAGTTGGAATAGTCCGATCAATATGCTCTTGAATCGGTCCCCTATTACCCCCATATACCCTAATATTTGCAGTGTCCATGCTTGTGGCTGTGGTAAATAGTGTACCAACGCCCAACGCACTTTCCCATGCACTGCGTGCAGTAGCCATTTTGTTTCTAATATTGAAATTAGCAGGTTGTGTCCCAATTGGATCGACCCAAACACTAATCGTCCCACGTCTCCAAACGCCAAAGAAATCTTCGAATCTACAATTAGGGTCAATATGCCAAATATGCTCTATCCGCCACAATTGCCAATTTTCATTATTATGATGGGACGATAGAGTTAAACCAGCAATCCCATTATTAACATACAATGTTTCGTTCGAAGTGCTACGGATTCGGTATGAGCCATTTGTTTGTGGCAGCAAACGCCAGCGTTGCCTTTCAAAACCTGCTCCTGTTATTCTTGTTTCATGCCTCAGGTTTCCGACAGTTTCTGTGAAGTACCGCCCTGTTGTATCATTTCTTATCATAAAGATATTGTCTTCCACATGGACGAAATTCCATATAGGCATGCTTGCATCGGCTTTACGAGGGAATAACATGTTTGTAGCAGTTGAGCTAGAAACATCAACATATCCATTTCTGTCTAGACATGTCATTATCCTTGTGCCTCTAATCGAAGTAAGAGCAGATGCTTGCGATATTAGAATGCGTTCACTGTTGTTCCCGGAAGTAACGGTAATTGTTGCGTTACGGCGCACACCAGTGTCGTTTCGTGACACGCTAATAGTTAAAGTAGTCCCCGATTGTCTTGGTCCTGATACCGTTATCCAGCTATTTGCACCATCGCTCAAAGTCCACTCCCAACTTGGGTAGGAATGGACTATTGAGTTTGTTGAAATTGCTCCGGAGCTGATTCGCCATTCTTGTCCATCCCATGGGGTGCTGCTTGATGCAAAAGATAAAAACGGTGTTGGTGGCGGCGTAGGTGTGGGTGTTGGTGTAGGAGTAGGCGTTGTCCCACCTGGAGGTGCTGTTGGTGTGGGTGTCGTCCCGCCTGGAGGTGCTGTTGGGGTAGGTGTCGGTGTTGTCCCACCGGGAGGTGTTGTTGGTGTAGGTGTAGGTGTCCCACCTCCTGGTTGAGATAGTGTCATAATTGACTGTGCATCGCTCTGCCGTGCTCCATTAACGCCTTCAACCCTTACTATTGCGCGGATATGATACCTATGACTTGAATATAGTCCACTTATTGTCTTGGTGAATGTATTAGCTTGCGTGTTTACCAGCTCTTCTTCAAAATGAGTTGGATGGTCATCATTACGAATCCAAAATCCGCGACCTGTTATTATTGCTCCTCCGATATTAGACACTGTGCCGCTTACTGTAACAGAATTGTAGGTTATAGAAAGAACTTGAATTGTCACAGTTGGTGAACTCGCTGGTACAATTGATTGATAGTTAGAATGCATCATATCAAAGTCGAGCCACTGTCCATCCACGATTATTCCTCCTGTAGGCATATCATGGATGCTCACGATACTATGCTCCTCAGGGTTTAACCACAACTCATGATTTGGTTCAAACAGCATGTTGCTAACAGGGTCATAATATAGACCTAGCTGTGGAAAGTAATACATGCCTCGTACTTCGCAAAACCACATGTCTTCTGCTAAGTCCAACGTTATGCCCGTTGGTAAAAATGCCTCTAGCTCTGCTGGTGTCATGCCATGCTCTGAGTACGGCTCATGGTCATACAGCACTTCGTTGCTGCCAAATGTACTAGCCGCAATCACGTTTGTTGCGGTCAACAATAGCATAATGACTAGCAAAAAGCTCGTTGCTTTTCTTACTGTGTTTTTCATGTTTATCCTCCCTTGTGTTTTGTCATGTAACCAATATGTAATGATTATAGTAAGCTATTGTTGCATTTTGCAATATATATGCGAAATTTTGTTATATGTCACAATAAAAGGTGGTTATTTGTGCTGGGAAATGGAGGGAAATGCAAATTGAACTGTACAAGCGTAGCATTTATTTCCCCTTTTTTTGCGGGAAATTGTGCAAGTTGCACAAATTGAGCGGATGAAAATTGTCACTCAAGCAGTTCAACTAAAAGTTATGTGACGGTATTTTTACATGGTATGAAAGCATACCACCTTGCAGGTCAAACTTCGTTCACTATATAAACAAAAACCCCCCACGGTTATCCATTTTAAGATAAACCGTGGGGGGGGGTTGACCAAAGACTATTTTATACAAATTTCAGGACTATAATTTTTCAGGACTCCCTAGTCATCCCAGTGCAAGAATAAATCAATAACTGCTAGACTTACTCCCCGTTCTTCAACAGGTCCTATTGCCTGGAGGTGAACTCGTAGAGTATCTATGCCATTCACATCAATGTTAAACCGATGCAATTGGAAATCGCCCCCTACATTAAAGTATTCCAATACCTCTCCATCGCCATAAATCGTAGCTCTCCTGGTGGCGGCATCAGGTACGACAGCCGCAGCTCCTGTTCTGCCTACATAACCTGTCAATCGGTCGCCATAAAACCCGCGTAAATCTATATCTATCCAAGAATCAGATTCCCGCTGCTCTTCTAACTGAACTCCATCGACTGTTCCAAAGGCTCTAACAAGCGCGTTTCCACGTTGAGTTCCTTGTACGTTTACAACAGCCCAGCGTATATTATGACGATGATTTCCTGCAAATGGACGTAGGGTAGTCAATATATTTGCCGGTGGACGCGGCGTTACTGTCCAGGTAGCTCGCAAAAGCATATTTTCATATAAATTAAGAGGCGCGCTTACTGCGTTGCCATCTCGTTCCCAACCTGCAAATGTATGCCCCGTTCGGGTGGGGGTAGGAAGACTTTGCAAAGAACTGCCACGGGGATGGTATTGCGTAGCATGTACACCATCAGGTAACTGCCCTGGAGTTGGGTCGAAGGTTATCTGCACTGTTGCAAGAGGTGGAGGCGATTGAGTCGGTGGAGTTGGCGTAGGAGTCGGAGTTGTTGGTGGCGGTGAAGGCGATGGGGTCGGCGGAGTCGGGGTTGGTGATACTGTCTGGGTTGTAATTATGGCAACCCTATTGACATCATCCCACACAGCAGTCCCGCCTGCAGATTCCGCGATATATCTAAGTGGTAGCATCAGTCGGTTATTAGTAATACGCTGTGGCACATCTGGTGTTACGATTTCGGCGTTGACCACAAATGCACTCAAATCCGCCGGGATGATTATTAATGTGCCCGCACGTTCCAATCTTGCAATGCGGTTAATGGAATCCCAAGAAACTGTAAAGCCCATTCTTTCAAACACACCGCGCACAGGTACTAATACCCGGTTTCCCACAATTACAGGACGCTGATCTGGAAATATAACCAGATGACCATCAACGGTAACATTTATTTGGTTGGTTGCATGTGCTTCAGAATAGGTTCCCCCAATTGGTGCAATTATCAATGCTAATGCCATTGTAAGTGCTAGACCCATAGAAATTAATTTTTTCTTGTGATTTGTTATAAATCCTCTCAAAATTTTCATGATACACCTCCAATTATGGGGTTTAAACCCCTCTTACGTAAAAGTAAAACTTTAATGCCGCCACAAGCCCCCCGCTTTTGGCGGCAGCATTTTGCTTGCTTTAGTGAATCATTATATTGCTCAGCACAACTACCACGCCGTGGGTTCCTGGCTCTTCGATTTCTATTCTAAGAATCGAAACGCCTTGTACATTCAATTGTACAGGGATTGGCTGAACATTTATCCCTTCTATGAAAAACGAAGCTATTACTCGATTATTATCAGCTATAAAACGGATAGTCCTACCAGCAGAGCCCGTCCCGTCAAATCTGCCTATAACCGCATTGAGTGTAGTAAAACGACCACCCAGGTTATGGTTAGACCATGCCACCCCACCAGGGACGTTTATACCCCATATTGAATTTTCATAAGTTACTCCAAGCATAATTGCGTTGCCACCTGTTGCAAAGCCAGGAGTCCCTTCAAACTGTGGTGCCGCTGTCAAAAATGGTACTGGTGAAGGGGTGGGAGTCGGTGGTGGCGTGCCTTCAACGAATGGATGCAGGACTGCATTACCAAGCACTATTACCGCACCGTTCGCTCCAGGGTCATCAATTTCTATTCTCAAAATCGAAACCCCCGCTACAGGAACTGTCACATTGACCGGCGAAAAATGGGGACCTGTCACAACAATTGTTGCAAGAACCTGGTTGTGATCCCCGATAAACCTCACAGCTCGCGCTTCATTGCCGGAACCGTCTAGTCGACCAATGGTTATATTCAAATGGTTAAATCTTCTATCAAGATTATGGCGAGACCAGCCCATGGTTCCGCGTACTCCCCAAATCGCATCGGTGTAGCGTACACCTAGCATGTAAGCTGTGCCACCTAGTGCAAAGTTTGCGGGATTACCTTCAAATTGAGGTGCAGCTTGCAAAAGCGGACGTGGAGTTGCTTCGGGTGCGGGTGTAGGCGAAGGAGTCGGAGTTGGTGCTGGCGTAGGCGATGGAGTTGGTGTAGGAGTCGGTTGGTAAGGTATCGGAACTGTAATATGGGCAATCCTATTAACAGAATCCCATATTGCTGTGCCACCTACCGCATCGGTTATTGCCCTCAGTGGCAACATAAGCCTATTATTTATCATCATTTGAGGAACATCTGGCGTTATAATTACATTGTTTGCAACAAAAGAAGTGGAACCGGCAGGGATTCTGATAATAAAATCACTGCGGGTTAGGGTTGCTATACGATTTACCGGATCCCATGTGGGCTCAAAGCCCATTTCTTGGAATACGCCCCCAACAGGTACTAAAAGGCGATTTTGAATAATTACTGGCATTTGATCAGGAAAATGCACCCATCTTCCGTTTACTGTCACCCTTATAAAGGCACTGGATGGAGCTGGATTAGTGCCGTCGGCATATACCGTAGTTGATGGTATGAGCGCGAGCAGCATTGCAAACACCATCATGATTGCTGTTTTCTTGAATGTTCTTCTCATTTTAGCCTCCTCTATGCTCATGGGCAGCTTGTACATTTAACTCAACGTTTATTATCTGCTGTGATTCCTACAGATATGTATAGATATAAACTTCCAATGCAAATCAAAGGTTAAATTTATCGAAACACGATAAATCGTTTATATGCAATAAAAAACCCCCATGTGGTTTTTGACAATATACCATATGGGGATTTATTTTTGGTTTACGAATCGCTTACAAAAAAGTTGCGATATATTTACATAAGTGATGCTACAGGCGGAAGCAGATTTTGTTCATCATCTGGATAATCATTGTTATCATGCATATATTGTCTGCCCAGCTCCCGCATGGGTTGCGCTGGTTCTGTTCTCATTGGGGCAGGTGCGCGCATCATGTCGCGGCTTGGGTCTCTTCTTACGTCTCTCGCGCTGTCTCTCATATCGCGACCTTGTTCCCTACGTGCGTCCCTGGGTGGTTCTCTTCTCATATCTCCGCGCTCTGGTGCGTAATCCCTGGCATCCCAATCGCGCATTTGCTGACCATGATCCCTGCCTTGTTGGAGTGCGTTGTAACCATAATGATCTTGAGGCATAGGTGTTTCTCTGACTTCGTGATGTTGCTGATACAAATCACGCCCTTGATTATCCCTGACATGCCCGCGCATTTCTCTCTCGGGTTGCATGATGTTATGAGCTGGAGTAGGCATTGTATCACGGTTTGCACCACGTATATCGCGCTCATCACGATGGGGAGGGGCGTATTCCCTAGGATCCCTGTCTGTATCATACAGGGTTTCATGTATGGGTTGTTGCATGGGGTCGCGCCTGTCGGGGCGCATTACATCACGTATGTCATCACGCGCCGCTTCACGCATATCTCTTCGTGGAACTTCCCTGCCATATTCCTGTTCGTGGTGTGCAGGTCTTGTATCTCTAGGTTGGTCATCCCAGTTTCTGTTATCCCTTGGGGGTGCTAAGTAGTCAGCTCTAGGGTCTTCGATACCGACTGTGCCGGTATGACCTACAGTAGGTCCAGAGACAGCCTCTAGTCCTTCCAAATCAGATATAGCCGTTTCGGCTTCTTCTAATCTCACAAACAGGTCTGACATAGCAGTGGACTGTTCCAACTCGTGTATGCTTTTTCTTACCATATTGGCATATGTTTCTTGGAAGGATTTAAGTGCCATTCTCTGTCTGTCTAGAGCCCCTCGTATTTCTACTAACTGTTCGCCTATTTGTGCCTTGTATGCGTCCGCGTTCATTTGTGCGTTGCGCATAACATTATCAGCCGCAACTTGCGCGCTTATGATTGCGTTTTTTATGGCATTATCTTTGTCTTTATAACTTTTTATGACCTGCTCTAAGGTCGAAATATATTTATCAACTTCCTCCGGGTCGTACCCGCGTTTTACATAAGTGAATTGGTCCAAGAGGCATACTCCTTTCGTAATAATTTCTACATTATGATACTAACATGTGATATGAAAAATGGCAAACATGATATATTACAAGATGATTACTCTCTTAGCCGCACGGCATTTGCGGCATTGCGGCGACGGCTATCATCCATTTTTGCATAATGCTTGCGAGTGGTGTTTACATCTGCATGACCTAGTACATTGGCAACTAGATAAATATCGCTAGTTTCTAAATAGAGCTGGGTACCAAAGGTGCTGCGTAGCTTATGTGGCGAGATATTTTTGAGTTTGGTTATAAGACCCGCGTATTTTTTTACTAAATTTTGTACTGCCCGGGTACTGATCCGACGATTTTTTAGTGATAAAAACAATGCTGCCTCATGATCTGCCTGCGCTTCGACTGTGTTTCGTACTTCCAAATATGCTAAAAGTGCTGCTTCGACTTCGTCTCCAAAATATAAAATCATCTCATCTCCACCTTTGCGGGTTACGTGGATACTACCGGTTTCGAAATCCAGATGATCCAAATCCAAGCCAATACACTCAGAAATGCGAATTCCAGTACCAAGCATCAATGTAATGAGCGCGGTATCCCGCAGCTTGGTATGAGCATGAAAGACTTTTTGCCGGGGGGTGAGTTTTTCACCAGCTTCTACTTCATCAAGTAGCTTTGCAACTTCATCAGGCTCAAGGGTTGTAATGGGTTTCGCGTTTATCTTTGGGAAACCGACAAGCTCGGCAGGGTTTGCGGTGATTTTTTCCCTTCTATATAAATGGCGAAAAAAAACCCGAACCGTAGCAAGTTTGCGGGATTTACCTTTGGATTCATTGGTTATCGAAGAATCGGGGTCACTAGGATGGATATAATACGAAAGATGCTCCATAAATGATTCGATATCTACTACGGTGAGCTTTTCAATATCGGAAATTGTTATTTCATTGATAGGTTTTCCATCAAGATGCTCTTCTGAAAGAAAATTGAAAAAAATCCTCAAATCTAAAGCATAGCCAACCCGCGTAAGCGCGGAAGTTTGATCGTTCATACTATTGAAAAAATCCTTTACAAAGGGGGGAAGCTCCTTTAGCAAAGCCCGTAATTTAACGATATTTTCCTGAGTTGTCTTTTCATGATAGCGCATTTGTCACCCCTGGTGGTATAATGCTTGCATTATAACCCAATATGAGAAGGAATGCGCAGGGGTAGCTATCCCTATGCGAAGTGCTTTCTTGACAAGGAGGAAAACTATGGTATACAAAACCGAAGGCGTATGCAGCAAGGAAATACACATCGAAATCGAAGACGGTGTTATTAAAGATGTGGATTTTGTATCCGGTTGCAACGGCAGCTTAAAAGGCATTGCCCAATTTGCTAAAGGCAAAAGCCCTGAAGAAGTGATTCAAGTATGTAGTGGCATACTATGCCATAATAAACCAACGTCCTGCCCAGATCAATTGGCTACTGCCCTTAAGGGGATTGCGTAATTATCGCGCTTATCATGTCATCAGATGATACTTTATCCAAAGCCTTGGAATAATACTCCAAGGCTTTTTTATAGTCACCCGCTTCCCCATGCAAAGATGCAAGGGAGTACAGGCTATTAAGAACATCATCGGACATGCCAGATTTTTCGCGGAGGGCAAGAGCTTCTTCGTGTAGGCTTATTGCCGCCTCGTCTTGGTCGGTATCGGCGATTAGATTTGCTAAATTGTACAAGGTATCGGCATAGATGGGATGGTCCTCTCCCAGATGACGCTTGCTTATTTCCCTTGCCTGTATGTAAAAATGCAAAGCAAGTTCATATATGCCCATCCGGGCAAGTACACCGGCTAGATTTACGGAACGTGATGCAATACCCGCATAGTCAGTGCCTTTTATATGATGCAGAGATTCTGTATAAAGTGCGGCAGCTTTTTCTAATCGGTCTTGTTCGTCATAAACGATCCCTAGGTTGAACAGGTCGTTGGAGATACCAGACCCCGCCGCATGGGAAAACTGCTCTTTAAGCAGAGCTTCTCCAAGAGCGGCGGCTTTGTTAAGCCTGCGTTTTTGATATTCTGTTTTCATGCGATTTCTGAGGTGAGATACTTTTGTCATTGTTTGCATCCTTCTTTGTTATAGCCAAATTCCAAAAGCAAGAGCGGTGATTCCCCCATCGCCAGAGGCGGGGAGGAATCACAACTTTGTTGGCTATATTATCTTTTATCCAATTTCCGGGCTATAATTTGCCCACTTATTTGTACGATTTGTACGAGAATTACCATGAGGATAACCGTGTAAATCATTATGTCTTGCCTATGTCTAAAAAGCCCATAGCTCTGAGCTACCTGCCCAAGCCCACCACCGCCTACAAGTCCAGCCATTGCAGAAAATGTTATCAGATTTATTATAAGCAATGTAAAGCCTGACACCAATCCTGGCGCGCTTTCTGGTAGCAAAACGCGGAAGATAATCTGCATTGGGGTTGCCCCTGCCGCAATTGCCGCTTCGATTATACCTTTGCCCAGCTCGTTGAGTACGGATTCCACCACTCTCGACATAAATGGAATCGCAGCAATAGTAAGGGGAACCACGGCAGCGGTACTACCAACCGATGTCCCCACAATAGTACGCGAAAGCGGAAATACCAGCATTATTAAAATAACAAATGGTATACTTCGCCCGATGTTGACAATAGTCCCTAAAACTCGATTAACAATCGAAAGAGGATAAATCCCGTCTTTTTGGGTGAGATACAAAATCATACCGAAAATCAACCCAAAAACAATGGCAAAAATTGAAGCAAGCCCGACCATATAGACAGTCTGGCGAGTACCGACAGATAATATCCTCCATAAATGTTGCCGATATGCTTCAAATGTACGGGACATACCATCAGATAAAGAAAGAGCCAGGTCGTCCCAGAAATAGGGATTATTAAACATTATTCTGCCTTTCGAGATTTAATAAAATTTCTTTATTGCCTAACCCCCCACCGTAGCCTGTGAGCTTGCCATCCGTTCCAATTACTCTGTGGCAGGGAATTATAATGCTAATTGGGTTATGGTGATTAGCTCCACCTACAGCACGTATGGCTGTGGGTTGCCCAATAAGCTCTGCGAGCTCTTTATAACTTATTGTTTCGCCGTAGGGTATGGTCATAAGAGCTGCCCAGACTTTCATGCGAAAATCAGTACCCTTGGGTTTTATCGGGACTGTAAAATTTTTGAGTTTGCCGGAGAAATACGCGTCTAGTTCCTTTATGCATGTGTTAATAACAGCGGAAGCAGTACCCGGTGATTCATCTTTATCTGCAAAATAGAGTCCGGTGATATATTCATCTTCCGCTGCTAGTAACAGTTGCCCTAATGGGGAGTTGTAAGTTGTTTTTATCACATCTATAACCCAGAAACCCTAATTCCTTCTACCAAAATCGAAGGCATTCCCATGCCGCCTTGCCCCATGGACTGGAAGCGCAGATCTGAACCTATAGCGGTGATATTTTTTAGCACTTCATAGAAATTACCCGCAATAGTAATTTGCTCAACTGGCTTAACCTTCTTACCACCTTCGATAAGATATCCTTCAGCCGAAACGGAAAAATCGCCCGAAATCGGGTTGATACCGGAATGCAAACCCGCCATTGAAGTGATAAGCACACCACTATCAACGGTTGCAATCATATCATCAAACGATGTCTCTGAAGGGACAAGATAGTAGTTTGTACAGGAAGTCCCAATTGCACTACCTAGACCTACCTTGGAGGCGTTACCTGTGGATTTTACTCCGTCTTTTGCAGCGGATTTTAGGTTATAAAGCAGATTTTTTAGGATTCCGTTTTCGATAATCGCTTTTTGCTGCGTGGCAACACCCTCCGCATCAAATGCCATGCTACCCAGGCTTTTTTCGCACACGCCATCATCCCTAAGAGTGATGTGGGGTGCGGCTATTTCCGTTCCTATTTTATCTTTGTTTAAAAGCGAGAACCCTTTTTGCGCATTCTCAGCCATAAATACACTCGAAAAAGCTGAGAATAAATTCCTTGCTGAGATATTATCAAAGCAAACAGTGTACGCACCTGAGGGGATAGACTCCGCACCCAGATATCCAAGCGCGTTGTTTACAGCTTTTTCTGCTAACTCTTTGTAATCAAACTCGGCAAAGTCACGCCCTGCCCAATGTTCCATGCTGGACTTCATTACTCCGTTTTCTTCAACACGCGCAAGCATAACTGCCATTGCCATATTGCTTTTTTGGTTCAAATTAAGCCCATATGAGTTCGCCATTGACATTTCGCTTTCTGAGTTGCTAATCATACAAAAATCGGCAATCTTAACCCTTGGGTCTAAGCTCTTTGCGTAGCTTTCCATTGCTATTGCCATTTTGATTTTATCTTCGGCGGTTGTATTGTCAAGATCTGGATTATAGGTGTTTACTTCCGGGTATGATTCATCGCCGGGGTAGAGTTTTTCGATTTCCTCTTCTTCGATTACACCTGCGTTTGCGGCAGCGTTTTCTAGCATCGAATCAATAACCGACACATCAATTTTTTCGCTGGAGGCATAACCCATTTTTCCTCCGAATGTACCTCTGAATCCTATACCTTGACTGGAGGTGGATTTATATTCGGTTATTTCGCTATTTAACACCCGAACAGAAAAGCCATCGCTTCCCAAAAAGAGGACTTCGTAATCCGTAAAGCCTTTGGCCTCAGCTTTAGCAAAAAGCTCTTGCTTAAAGTCTTGGAATTTCATCTTATTTCCTCCCTCCTACCGTTAGTTCTTTGACTCTGACCATGGGCTGACCTACATTGGTAGGTACGGAACCACTAAGGCTACCGCACATACCCTGCGCAGCATCGAAGTTATTGCCTACCTTATCGATGGCCATAAGGACTTCATGACCTTTGCCAATAAGGGTCGCGCCTCGCACCGGCTCAGCAATTTTGCCATCCCGGACTATATATGCGTCCAGTACCGCAAAGTTAAAGCTACCATCGGCAGGATTTACAGAGCCTCCACCCATCTGTTTGGCATATAGACCGTACTCGGTATCGGCTATAATTTCCTCGGGAGTGTCTTTCCCAGGGAGGATATATGTGTTGGTCATGCGGCTTGTTGGAGCGAAGCGGTAGGATTCCCGTCTTCCGCTACCGGTGGAGGGAGTCCCCATTTTGAGACCATTGAGATAATCAACTAAGAATGATTTTAAAACGCCATCTTCGATGAGTACATTTTTGCGGATAGCCGCGCCTTCGTCATCTACATTGAGGCTGCCCCATTCGCCAGAAAGGGTACCATCATCTATTGCATTCACAATCGGTGTGGCTATTTGCTGCCCAATCTTATCAGTAAAAACAGACGCGCCTTTCGCTACGCCGGTAGCCTCAAGGCTATGCCCGCATGCTTCGTGGAAGATTACTCCACCGAAAGCATTATCAATAATAACTGGCATACGTCCGCTAGGGCAGAGGTCGGCCTTTAGCATGGTAACAGCGGCTTGGGCGGAAGTGCGCCCCAGTTTTTCCATGTCAAGGGAATTAAGAAACTCGATGCCACCCTTTGTGCCTGGGCTTTGGGTGCCGGTTTGCTTTTCATTGCCATCCGAGGCTACTGTGTTGATGATAGCGCGGGTGCGTGCTCTGCGGTCTTCTGCCCATACGCCATTGGAGTTAACAATTAACACATCTTGGACAACAGATAGAAATGTGTTGGAGGTTTGTGTCACCAGCGGGTCATAGGCATAGGCCGCATCAGATGCAATCCTAAGCCTGTCCACGATATCGGACTTGGCTACATCCTTTACAGGGATTTGCACTGTGTCATTGAACAAACTGCGGTCACTACGATCGAGCACAATTACGCTTTTTACGGTAGGCTCTTCTTTCAGACTTGCTTTTACTGCCTGGGCCGCGTCTTTTGCGAGTTTTAGCAGGCTTTCGCGGCTAGTATTGTTTGTGTAGGCATACACCGCATTTGTACCCAGGATAATCCTCAATCCCAAGCCATAATCCACACCCCAGCCGGCTTTTTCGATTTTACCGTTGGTCATGACAATATTGTCTTTTACGGTGTTTTCCATGAAAATCTCAGCCAGGTCGCCGCCTGTGGCAAGTGCCGCAGTCAAGACATCATAAACGAGTTGTTTGTCTAACAAGATAAACCTCCTTTGGAAATATATTTTATCTATTCTACCAGGGTTTTTGAGTAATAGAAACTTTTATATAAAAAAACCGCAAAAAGGCGTTTTTGCCTTTTGCGGTTTTTTTATTGATTATACGAAAATATTTAAAGTGCTTTTTTTAGGTTATCAAATTTTTCGTCAATAGAACGATATTTGGCGATTTGCTTGTCGCTTAACCGCTGGACTCCCTCGGCTATGTCAATAATAAGTCTTTTTGTGTCTATTTGTTCACGCTTGAGAGCATGTATATCTGATTTGACTACTTTAGCGTCTTCAATGATGTCAATGATTAAGTCCTTTGTGTCGGACTGCTCGCGTTTGAGCTGTGTGATGTCATTTTGCATGGCATCAATTTTGGGTTCGAGTCCTTTAAGATGTGTGACATCTCCCTTGAGTTGCGTGACATCTCCCTTGAGTTGTGTGACATCTTCTTTGAGATGTGTGACATCTCCCTTGAGTTGTGTGACATCTTCTTTGAGATGTGTGACATCTCCTTTGAGTTGTGTGACATCTTCTTTGAGATGTGTGACATCTCCTTTGAGATGTGTGACATCTTCTTTGAGATGTGTGACATCTCCTTTGAGTTGTGTGACATCTTCTTTGAGATGTGTGACATCTTCTTTGATGTGGGTGATGTCTTCTTGCATGGTCGTCAATAACGACAGAATTTTCTCTTCATTATTCATAATTTGCCCCCTGTGTATTAGTATCTCCGATAAAGCCCAATCACCTTCCCAAGTATATCACACTCTTTAGTAAGTATGGGCTCGAAATCGCTGTTTGCGGGATCTAAGCGTATAAATTCCCCATCCCTATAAAAGGTCTTTACTGTTGCGGAGTCTTCCATTAGGGCTATAACTATATCTCCATCTGTGGCATCTTGCTGTTGTTTTACTAGTACCAAATCACCATCAAAGATACCTTCGTTTATCATACTATCGCCCTTTACATGAAGCATGTAGCATGTGTCGTTTTTTACATAGTCTATGGGGATGGGAAAGGTATCTTCGATATTCTCGTCTGCGAGGATAGGAACTCCTGCGGCTACTCTGCCTACAATGGGGACGTTTACTAGTTCGCGTGTGTTGCCGTAGAAATCTTCTTCTAGAATTTGTGTCGAACGGTTCTTGGTTGCGGTGCGGCGGATATAGCCCTTTTTCTCCAGTGTCTCTAGATGGGCATGTACTGTGGATGTGGAGCTTAATCCTACCGCGTCACAAATCTCGCGCACAGTTGGACCGTACCCGTTTTGCCGTATTTCGGTTTTAAGGAAATTAAGAATCATCTGTTGTTTTGCTGTAAGGCTACCTGCCATAAATATCTCTCCTTTTTCATTAGAATGGCGAGAGTATAACATATATTCGCTAACATTGCAAACATTTGTTCACAGAGCTGCCATTGTAAGAATTCGTCGGAATTTTATATAAAAAAGCGGTATGCTTTCATACCGCTTTTTTGTGTAAATTTTGTGTTTTATGGTATCATTAATCCATGATAAAAACTGAAAATTTGTACTTCGCTTATCCGAGTGAAGGTCTAGAAGCACTCAAAGGAATAGATATTTCCATTTGTGCAGGAGAATTTGTGGCGATTTTGGGGCATAACGGCTCAGGTAAATCTACATTGGCACGGCATTTGAACGCACTGCTTACCCCAACCAAAGGGGCATTGTGGATAAATGGAAAGGACACGAGTGTCGCGGAAAATTTGTGGGATATCCGCCAGACTGTTGGCATGGTATTTCAAAATCCTGATAATCAGCTTATTGCAACGGTAGTTGAAGAAGATGTTGCCTTTGGTCCGGAGAACTTGGGTGTACCCCCTGAGGAAATACGAAAGCGTGTTGATGAGACGCTCAAATCGGTAGGGATGGGAAGCTTCGCGTTGTCTGCTCCGCATAATCTATCTGGTGGGCAAAAACAGAGGGTTGCAATTGCCGGGGTACTGGCGATGCAACCTGATTGCATTGTACTAGATGAACCAACCGCGATGCTTGACCCTGCCGGCAGGAGAGAAGTGCTAGAGACTGTAACACGGCTCAACCAGGAAGGAATTACGGTAATTCTTATTACCCATTTCATGGAGGAGGCGGTGCTTGCGAAGCGGGTCATTGTTATGCATGAAGGGGAAGTGGTGCTTGACGATACGCCGCGTGGGGTTTTTTCTCAGGTTGAAACGATGCGGAAATATGTGCTGTCTGTACCGCCTGTCACCGCGCTTGCCCATAAGCTGCGCATGTCAGGGCTTACAATAGCTAATAATATTTTAACGATTGATGAATTTATACAAGATGAAACAATAACAGTAACATTACAAAAACTCATAAAGAAAAGCAAAACCCAACATTTGGAGAATCACACCATTTCCAGCTCCCCCATCATCGAAATAAAAAGCCTCACCCACACCTACAGCCCGGGTTCTGTATTTGAGATGAAGGCAATCGACGATATATCGTTATCTATAAATCAGGGTGAAATGGTCGCGTTAATTGGGCATACCGGGTCTGGCAAAAGTACATTGATACAGCATCTCAATGGCTTGCTAAAACCCACTTTCGGGCATATTTTCGTTGAGGGTGAAGATATTCACGCAGATAAATCCAAGCTCAAAACCCTACGCCAAAAAGTCGGATTGGTATTTCAATATCCCGAGCATCAACTCTTTGAGCCGACTGTATATAGAGATGTGGCTTTTGGTCCCACCCGCATGGGGTTTACCCAGGACGAAATCGAAAAACAAACAAAGCAAGCCTTAGCAACCGTAGGTTTAGGCGAAGAATTTTACGAGAAATCCCCCTTCGAGCTATCAGGTGGGCAAAAACGTCGTGCTGCAATCGCCGGTGTGCTAGCAATGAAACCAAAGATACTTGTGCTTGACGAGCCTACCGCGGGACTTGACCCACAAGGCCGCCGCGAGATTCTTTCCCAAATTAAATACATGCATGAAAATCTGGGGCTCACCGTGATACTAGTATCCCACAGTATGGATGATGCAGCTCGCCTTACTGACCGCGTAATTGTGTTAAATAAAGGTAAGTTGCTATTTGACGATACCCCATCTAAGGTTTTTTCCCAAGCTGATACTCTCACAAAAATCGGTTTAGATATTCCACAAATAAGCCGTCTTGCTGCGCGACTTGGGGAAATCAACCCTGCTATCCCTACAGATATATTCTCAGTTGAAAGACTAGCGGATTGCATATTGGGGGTGGCTCTATGACTCGGATTACCATAGGGCAGTACTATCCATCAGATTCCGTTATCCACCGGCTCGACCCGCGACTCAAATTCCTTGCGGTGATTTTTTATATTACGTCGCTCTTTTTTGTGAATCACTTTGCGGGATATGGGATTGCAGCTTTGTTTATACTTATTCTTGTAAAACTGGCACAAGTACCGGTGTTGTTTTTATTCCGTGGGCTTAGAGCAATTCTTTTTATTCTGTGCTTTGCGGTTGTACTTAATCTGTTTATGACTCCTGGGGAGATTTTGCTTTTTTCTGTTGGTTTCGTCAGTATTACAATGGAAGGACTATATATGGCAGGACAGATGGCTACCCGGCTTATATTGTTAATTACAGGTTCGTCGATTTTGACACTAACGACCTCACCGATTCAGCTAACAGATGGATTGGAGTCTCTTCTCAAACCACTTAAAATTATCCGTGTCCCTGCCCATGATATCGCAATGATGATGACAATAGCACTGCGCTTCATCCCAACCCTTGCGGAGGAAATGGACAAAATAATGAAAGCACAAAAAGCCAGAGGAGCTGACCTGGATACTGGAGGTTTAGTAAAACGAGCAAAGAGTTTATTACCCATTTTAGTACCCCTATTTGTATCTGCGTTCAAACGAGCGGATGAGCTCGCTACCGCAATGGAGGCAAGATGTTATCGCGGCGATGTTGGTAGAACCAGAATGAAGATGTTACGGATGTCAAAAAGGGATTTTGTCGCGATAGGGGTTTTGATCATTTATGGAGTAATGCTATTTATGACACGGTTATAGTAAATACACTTTAAAAACCGACCGCTACCTCCCCCCCGCCTCCGGCGGGGGGAGGTAGCGTTGTCAGCCTTTTTTGAAGGGTAATGGCTATAATTTGACATTTAAAAAAGACGGCTGTAGAATATGGCAAATTCTACAGCCGTCTTTTTTGGTTGAAGTTATAGCCAACGACTTTCGAAAACAGGAACCCCCCCTTTTTCAATGTCGTTCGCTATACATAAGGAGGTTTTTACAATGGCTAAGCTTGATGGATTACCCGATGCCGAATTTGATGTTATGCAGATTGTTTGGGGACAGCCTTCACCTATCTCTTCAGTGCAGATTTTTAGTCTTGCCACACCAGAAAAACAGTGGAAACCGCAAACGGTGCTTACCTTGCTTACGCGACTTGTGAACCGAGGTTTTCTTTCCAGTGAGAAAAAAGGCAAGGAACGGTTTTACACGCCCCTTGTTACTCGTGAGGAATATTTAAGCATGGAAACGGGAGTTTTTATGCAGCGGTTTCATAAAAGTTCATTCACTGGGCTTATGAATGCTCTTTTCGCAGGAAAAAAGCCGAGAAAAGAAGATATTTCTGAAATCGAAGAATGGTTAGGGACTGTCATGGATGAAGGGAGCAATCAGGATGAATGAAATATTAATTCGCTTACTGGAAAACTCAGCAGTAATGTCAGTAGCAATTATTGTTCTCTATATATTATCGCGGCTGACACGAAACAAATCATCTTCACGGGTAAGATATGCATGTTGGGTTGTAATTGCAATAGGATTGCTGTTGCCGATTCGACCTTCGATTATTAATGTGCCTTTGCCAGAATCTTTGTCCAATGTGATTATCAGTGAGCCTGCCATAACCCAACATCATGCTTTACCCATTACTGAAGTAATAGCTGACGGAGCATGGCATGCACAAGATTTTGAGCCAGTGCATTTGTACCAAGTTAGTGAAAATTCTATGGTACACCACCAGAATTATCGGGGTATGGGATCCCCAACACATATAGAAGCGCAAGGCATAAACTGGTCATTGCTTTTGACCTTGGTTTGGCTTGCTGGGGTGTTTATCTTCGTTTTGATATGCGCCCTACGGCATTTCCTTTTTATGAAAAAGATAAACCGCTGGGCTGTAACATGTACAGACTCAAGAATAATCAGTTTGCTGGATGAAGTTTGCCAGGAAATAGGTATAAAACAAAGACCGCGGGTATTAATTTGTCCGATAACGCCCACTCCGCTGATAATGGGACTGCTACGACCTCTTCTTATTTTGCCTGATGAACATTACGAGCCATCACGTTTACGGTTGATGCTGCTGCATGAAGTATTGCATATTAGGCGCGGAGATATATGGGTGCGGTCATTGGCACTAATCGCGACTGCCGCACATTGGTTTAACCCCTTGGTTTATCTAATGAACCGCGCCGTTCACACAGAAGCAGAATTGGCTTGCGATTCAGCAGTTTTGCACCACGCAGGAGAAGATGCAAGACGTGATTATGGGCAGGCGGTTTTCCAAACGGCAAAACATACGCAGAAAATGCATTATGTCTTAGCTTCGGCAATGTCTGGTGATGGAAAGAATCTAAAACGCAGACTATCGGACATTTTAGAAAAGAAACGAACTCGCAGAGGTTTGGCGATAGCATGTGCGGTTTTGATGATTGGAGCAGTTTTACTTGCGGGGATGCTGACATATGGTGGAGGCAGTGCTCCACTTGAAGATGACGACGGCAATTTTATAGAAGATATAGGCTGGCAGGGCGATGATGTTGCTTTGGATGCGGGTGCCGAGGATGAAGATGTTGTTGAAAGCGATGACGAAGAAGACACTGAGATTCCGGAAGCAAATGATGATGCTGATCTCATAGACGATGAGCCAACACCTCAACCTGTACATGTCGTTGAAAACCCAATTACCTTAGAGCCAACAGACCAGCTAATCATATATCTGCCGGGAGATCAGTGGTTTAACCCACGTGTTAATACTGCAATAATCACCTTCCGGCGAAGATATCCCGATGTCGATGTTATATTTGAAAGAGTAGGCGATGGCAATGACATCTGGGGTGAGGCATATATCCAACGCGTAAGCACTGAGCTTATGGCAGGTACCGGACCGGATGTTATCTTTACACATTTTTTTGAGGACATTCATAAGACAATGGATAGCGGCATGTTTATGAACCTTTCTCCTTTGTGGCAC
>Ga0123355_10004412_pt1 | contig 20452 bp, 21 predicted proteins | sample TergutEmb28metaG_3_FD_89872 | JGI IMG/M metagenome (GOLD analysis project Ga0123355, IMG submission 89872) | Embiratermes neotenicus P1 segment gut microbial communities from Petit-Saut dam, French Guiana - Emb289 P1 | ecosystem: Host-associated > Arthropoda: Insects > Digestive system > Gut ...
CAACACAAACAAATAGATTATTTTTGGTGTTCGGCTGTATTTTCGTAAAATGTGTTCTACAGAGATTTCAGTGAAACTGGAAGGGAGGATTTTTTGGTCGGGCATGAGGGTATTGTGTTTGGGATTTTAGGCATAAAAAAAACGTGAGCGATTACACTGAGTTCTCATTCGCCAATTGAGGTCTTCGACTACCTTAGGATGCAAATGTTTACGAGTAAAAGCTCACGGTTTCCCGTGAGCGTTCAACTTTACTCGCCTTACATCCTTTTGAAATTTGTCGAAGTTTCAATTGGCAAGACGAAAGCTAACGCTTTTTTTCAAGAAATTTTTTGCGTATTAGCTACGCTGTTTTATTCATAGGTAAAAAAAATGATTTAGTTACTATTAGGTTTTGCAAAGATACAAAAAATTATGAAAACAACAAAAATAGGGGTCGAATTTTCGACCCCTACAAGGCTTAGAATGCAAAAATTACAACCCTATTTCATTCCCATTATAAAAATCCAAAACCTTTACGTTGAAAATAAACTCGTATTTGGCTTGGATCTGCTCGGATTGAGCTCGTTCCAAACTGTTTCTGGACTGCTGCATATCGAAAAACGTTGTCCGTCCGGAAGAAAATGCTTGTTCAACAAATTCAAACGAACGTTGATTGGCACGGACAGCATTTGCAGCTGCAATGTAGCGATCTCTTGAAACGTGTGCGTTGAGCATTGCGCGCTGAATGTCGTTGTAAATAGCATTTCTCGCCTGTGTCACTTGAAATTCCTGATGTTCGATTTGCATTCTGCTTTGCGAAACATTTGTTCTTACCGCAAAACGATTGAAAATCGGAATGTTCATTGACACGCCGACAAAACTCCGCCAATTTTGTTCAATTTGCGAACGGAAAGGAGCGTTTGGAAAATCGCCTCCGAACATGTGAAAATAGCCTGTCGAGGTTGATGCACCTAACGAAACACTCGGGAAGTAAGCCGACCTTGCAACTTCCAAATTTCTTCTTGAACTTTCCAAACGATGTTCTTCAGCTCTCACGTTAGGTAAGGAAACTATTGCATTTTCAAAAATCACAACGGGAATAGGCATTTGCGAAATATCAAAATCAAAATCCGGTGAAGAGATATTGAAATTTTCAACATCTTCCAAGTTCAAGAGTTGTGCCAAATCCAAGAGTGCCAACCTCAAATTTCGTTCGGCTCCGGTTATGTTAAATGCGTCGTTGGCGGCTTGTGCTTTGAGTTCGTAGAGTCTTGAAATGGGCTCTCTGCCGTTTTGCACCAAAATTTCGATACGATGAAGTAGAGTGTCAGTCAAAGAAAGTTGTTGTTGTGCAACTTTCAGATGTTCCTTTTGCACCAGAACATTCAGAAAATGCGACACAACCGTCAAACTTACATCGTTTTTAATGCGTTGATGATCTTCGACCGCAGCCATAAAATCATGCCTTCGGGCGGCAACTTCGTGTGTGATGCGGGAACCTTGAAAAATCGGAACGTTCAAGTTTAGCGACCCGTCTGCGGAATTAGAATTTTGGTTGATATACATGTTATCGGGTCCCAATGTTCGTCCAAAAGCAAATCCGTCGGAAAGGTTTGCATTTACGGCAGGCAAGCGATTATTTCTCGCTTGCCGCCAGCTTAATTGGTTGTTTTGCGAAACAATGCTTGCCTGTCTGATTTGGATGTTGTGTTGCAAAGCATGATCGATACAATCGGCTAAAGTCCATTGTTTTTGAGCCAAACCGAAGAAGGGGGTTGCTACTAGGATAAGGATGAGAATAGTTTTCATAACTTTTATCGTTTTACTGCACCGCGAATGCGGTCACCATCATTAATTCCACTTAAAATTTCAATGCGAAGTCCATCGGAAAGCCCTATTTCTACTGGAGTTCTTTCGAACTCTTGTGGTCGTTCGGCAGTTAAGATGTGCACAAATACGCTATCACCGCTAAATTCGAGGCTTGATTCAGGAATGGTCATTACGCTATCACGTTGTGCAGTAATGATTTCAGCGTTTGCCGAATAACCGGCTCTTACAAAAATATCGTCAGGGATTGTGAGTGCGGCCCGAATTTCAAACATGATGGCACCGGCTTCTTCAACACCTCGAGGTGATATGAATTCAAGGTTGGCATGCAGTTTTTCGTTTTGCAGAGCGCCCAGCGTGATTTCAACATTCGTTCCTTCGTTGATTCGTCCAATTTCTGTTTCGTCGATTCTTCCCAAAAAAATCATGTCGGTCATATCGGCAACGGTAGCAATAGTTGTGCCGTCGCTGAAATTGTTGGATTGCACAACGGATGTTCCTACTCTTACCGGCATGTCCAAAATCAAACCGCTCACCGTGCTTCGAATAAGCGTGGTGCTGTAGTTTGCCGTGCGCGAAGATACGCCGGTTCGGATGATTTCCAAATTATCCTTAGCGGCCTGAAGTTCCTCTTTGGCACGCTTGAAATTCATTTCACTTTGCTCGAATTCTTCACGGGCAATCACGTTGCCTTCGAAAAGTGTTTGAATGCGCTCCATTTCTCTTTCGGCTTGATTGAAACTGATTTGTGCCATGTTCACACGGCTTTCGGCGGTATTTAACATGCCCATTTCGGGAACGACCATCACTCGAGCAATGACCTCATTTCTACGAACATACTGCCCAACTTCTTTGTAAAGATGCGTAATAATACCGTTGATTTGCGGTTTGATTAAAATTTCGTCACGGGGCACGACTGTGCCTGTTGCCACAGTCCTTTGTGTAATCGTGTGTTGCTCCATTTCGATGATTTCAAAAACGATTTCTTGCGGTCTTGATTTCGAATAAAGAAAGTAGAATGTGTAGATTACAACGAAGGCTACAACTGCGAGAAGTGCGTACTTAAAGAATTTTTTCATATTGATTTAGTTTGAAAGTTTATAAAGTTCATAAGGTTTTGATTAAGGCTGAGAGCATTTTTGAGATTTCTTCTGAGAGATTGAATAGTTCTGTGTATTCTATTTGGTTTATTTTTTCCAAGTCCTGAGCCAAGATAATCATTGAGCGAACTTCTCCACAAGAGCCTTTTGCAATAAAAAGAAATTGTTTGAACTCATTATTTGACTTTCTTTCAAATCCTTCTGCAATGTTATTCATAACAGACACAGAGGCTCTCAATATCTGATTCTTAAACCCCCAGTTTTTTGACTCCCCGAACAACTTATAACATTTTATCGTTAATAACTTTGCCTTCTGCCACGCTATGATATCCTCAAATCTATCAAATTTCATACACTTAAATATATTATCACCAACTTTTAAACTTTATGAACTTTACAAACTCATTCGTCTCGAAGTGCATCAATAGCCTTAATCTGCATCGCTCGCCAAGCGGGTAATAATCCTGCGACGATGCTGAGCAAAAGCAACACAACTGTAGCCGAAATTGCTGTCCAAAACTGTATTTGAAATCCTGCGGTTTCACCACCGCCGCCACTGATACCCAAGTCTGCCAAACGCAGGATAAGCACACCAAACGAAATTCCCAACATCCCTGCAATTCCTGTTAATACTGCTGTTTCAGACAAAACCTGAGACAAAATCTGCCAAGGTTTCGCACCAAGAGCTCTTCTCACGCCGATTTCTTGCGTGCGTTCTCTTACCGTTACCATCATGATATTGCTCACACCGATCACACCGGCGAGGAGTGTACCGAGCCCCACAATCCAAATCAAAATATTAATACCCAAAAACAGGTTGCTAAACATCAGATATTCCCTTTCGATATTCATCATGACAACCGCTCTTCGGTCGTGCGGAGCGATGCGGTGTTCACGCTTGAGAATTTGTGAAACCCTTTCTTCCAAATCGCTGATGCGATGGCCTCTTTGGGCAGTGAATGCAATCATGTCTAAGCGGTCACCCGATCGAAACATCAGTTGTTTGGTAGGCAATGGGAGAACAACCATTTCGTTGTCGTTTCCGCCAATGTTCATGTTTTCGGAAACTGGTTCATAAACACCAACCACCTGCAACGACACGCCATTCAGCAAAATCCTTTCCCCAATGGGGTCTTGGCCGGGCAAAAACAGAGTTTCGTACACACGTTTGCCGATGACAGCCACTTTTCGTTGTTGCAGTACATCTATTTCGTTGATATAACGTCCTTTCAACATGTTTGGTTGATGGATTTTGGCATACAACGGTGTAACGCCACGCACATGGGCTTGTGTGGTGTTTTCACCCCTAACTGCCGTTTGTCCCCAACGCATATTTACACCTGTAATATATTCTATTTCCGGTATTTGCGCTCTAATGATGTCCACATCTCGCGTTCTCATCGACCACCACCGTCCTTCGCGAAACCCTTGGTAAGGTTCGGCCGTTCGATCCGTCCAGACAAAGGCGGAATTTGTAGCGATACCACCTATCTGCTGTCTGAGAAGATGATCCAACCCATTTCCTCCGCCAATCAGCACAACGAGCATAAAAATCCCCCAAAACACACCAAAGGCGGTAAGAAAACTCCGCGTTTTGTTGCGAGTAATCGTTTGTAGAATTTCTGTTATTTTGTCTAAATCGAACATATTTTTTAATTTGGTGCGAGGTGGCTTCGACAGGCTCAGCCACCGGTCGTTGAGCCTGTCGAAACGACCTTTCTATTTCGCAGTTAATGCGGTTACAGGTTTTATCATTACAGCATTACGTGCAGGGAAAAATCCCGCCAGCGTACCGGCAATAATCATGGTTAAAGTTGCTGAAATGGCGATAGATAAATCGACCGTAGGATTGGTAAACATTTGCGATGCTCCATCCGCGCCTTGTGCTTGCATCAAGGCATGGATACCCTCAGTTACGCCAATGCCTAAAAGCATGCCTATATATCCGAAAATAGTTGTGATGATGATAGATTCCAACACAACCACTTTCAAAATCGACATGGGCGAGGCCCCAATGGCTTTACGAATACCGAATTCTTTGGTACGTTCTTTCACACTAATCAGCATGATGTTGCTCACCCCCACAATGCCCGAAATCAGCGTGAACAACCCAATGATCCAAACGGCAATCGTCAGCACACGCATAATCATGTTGGTTTGCAAATAATTTTGGTATTGGTTCCACATCCAAACGGCGTTTCTATCATCAGGATGGAATTGCTTTCTCTGTGCGAGTGCAGTTCTAACTTCTTGATTGAAATTTTCGTTGTCTTCTTGCGTGGTGAGATTTTCAATAACCATCACAATTTGATGAATAAACGGACCTACATTAAACACTTCTCGTCCGGTTGTAAAAGGTATGATAAGCGTTTGGTTTCGTTCGCCATCGCCATCCGGAGCGTCAAAAACGCCAACCACCTGAAAGAGGATGTTGTTAATTCTAATATGCTCTCCCAACGGATCTTGATTGGGGAACAAAATTCTTGCCGTTTGCGGATGGAGGACTGCCACTTTTCGACGCTCATCAAGATCGAGTTGATTGATGAATCGTCCGTTGCCTTGCGAAATAGTGGTACCGCTAATCATCGCGTTTTCGGGATATACCGCATGAATATGGACGATGGAATTGCTTGTGCCTACCGAAACCGTTCGGTTATTAAGCCTCAATACCGGCACAATGGTGGAAATATTGTCCGGAAATTGATTTTTAAGAAATTCTAAATCACTCATTTCAAAACGAATCTGACGATTTACTCTGAATCCTTGATGTGGCATTGAAGTCCTGCCGGGCCACAGCGAAGCCGTGTTTATAGTCCGTCCCTCGAACCAAGAAAGCGAAGCATTTATCAGCCCATTCCCGGCCCCCAATAGCACAATAAGCATAAAAATCCCCCAAGCCACAGCAAAACCCGTCAATGCTGTGCGTAACTTATTTTTACGGAAAGTGGTAAATATTTCGTAGAGCGTATCCATTATACTTCAATAATACCATCTTTAATATGGATAATTCTGTCCGTTCTTTCTGCAACCTCCCTTTCGTGAGTAACGATAATCACGGTTTTTCCGGCACGATTGACTTCACTCAAAAGTTCGATAACTTCTTCGGAAGTTTTACTGTCTAACGCGCCGGTTGGCTCGTCTGCCAAGATAATATTTGGGTCTGAAATCAATGCACGAGCGATTGCCACACGCTGTTTTTGTCCGCCCGATAATTCATTTGGCAAGTGATGCCACCAATCTTTCAAGCCGACTTTATCTAAAAATTCCAATGCGATATTATTTCGTTTTCTTCGTGAAATGTTGCGATAATACAGCGGAAGTGCAACATTTTCCATCGCATTTTTGAAGTTGATGAGATTGAACGACTGAAACACAAAACCAATCATTTCGTTTCGCAATCGTGCCGACTGTGTTTCTGTTAAATCCTTGATTAGTCTGCCGTTCAGATGATAAGTTCCGGTGTCGTAATTATCCAAAATTCCCAAAATGTTGAGCAATGTGGATTTTCCCGATCCGGATGCTCCCATAATCGAAACGTATTCACCCTCTTTGATGTTTAGGTTTATGCCTTTCAGAACGTGCAAAGGCTGTGCACCGAAATAAGTTTTGTTTAGTTCTGAAATTTGTATCATGAACCGATATTTTTTTGTTTTTTATACTATGACGGAGTGACCTGCAAAAAAGTTACAGACACTCACAAATCATTAGACGTAAACATATGCAGATTTGGTTGCAAAGTTACAAAAAAAATTACATTTGCACGACTGTATTTGCTTTTGTTGCCAACAATTCGTTGTGAGTAACCAAGATGCAGATACGTTGATGTTTTTCACGTTCTAAAAGCTCCCATACAAATTGTGTTGCTGTTTTATCCATGTTATTGGTGGGTTCATCAAGCAACAAAATTTTAGGATTTCCGAACAACGCACGGTACAAACCGACCAATTGACGTTGTCCGCCGGAAAGATTAATACCGTCTTCTCCAACTCGGGTTAGAGGACCTAACGGCAGATTTCCAAAATATTTTTGCATATCCAATTCTGTGCAAAAAGCCAAACAGCGTTCTAAAGTTTCTTGGTCGTTGGTCAAACAAATATTTTCCAAAAGGGTGGAATTAAACAGTTTGATGTGTTGAGGCATCACTCCAATCATATCTCGCCAATCGTGCAACGGAAAATCCTTCCAGTTTTTTCCGTCAACGGTTAATGTTCCGGATTCCGGCTCATAAAAACGAGAAATCAACTGCAATAATGTACTTTTTCCTGAGCCAATTTCGCCCAAAATAGCTGTAAGTTCTCCTTTTTTGGCTTCAAAACTAATGTTGTTCAATAGCAACGGTCTACCCGGAAAGCGAAAACCAATATCTTTGACTTCGAGTGTGTCTACTTGCTCCGCTCGCGCGGACGTCCACGTCCGTGCGGCATCGGCTTCGCCTTCCAAGCTTGCAAACTCATATAAGCGATCATAAGCCACTTTTGCTTCCTGCAAAGTGATGTATGCACCGGAAAGCGAAGCTGACGACGAAATTACCATTCCGGAAAGCGATATAATAGCCACCAATGCCCCCAAACTCAACTGATCGTTCAGTACGGCTAATGAACTGAAGGCAATAACAGCAATCGTTGCAACTGTTCCTATATTTTGGATATTTAAGCCTACTTTATTCCCCAAAAGCGTTAAATCGTATGCCGATGTTTGAAAATCAGCATAGATTTCTTTGGTGTAACGGGTAAAAAATTCCTCTTTGTTGTTGCCTTTAATCACTTCTGCCCCCTGCACTGTGTCGAAAAAATTGCTTTCCGCTCCTGCATAAGAAACCATCACGTTACGCTGTCCCTCTATAATTCTTTTGGCATATTTCCAAAATACCAAAGCAAACAATAAACTTCCCAAAAGTGTTGTTGCCCCTGCCATCCACCAATAAATAAATAATAAAACCGTACAAACCATAACCGTCAAAATATCTATCAACAGTGTTCCTGCCACGTAGTTTATCGTGCGTTGAATACGTGCGGCATCGTTGAGTCTTGCTGTGATTTCGCCGGTTTTCAGGCTGTCGAAAAACGATTTGGGTAGATAAAGCAGTTGGTTGTAAAAACTGCCCACAATGCGATTGGCAAAATCACGACTTTGCCGAGCCACCAAAATAGTCCGCACGTAGGAAAGCAAATTTCTTGCCAATAGCAGCAAAGCTAAAAAGATGATAGCAAGCCATAAAGTTTGATGTTCTTCCGACGGCAAGATATGGTCGATTAAGCGTTGCGAAAAAATAGCCAACGAAATACCTGCCACCGACACAATCAACCCTAAACCCGCCACTACGGAAAGTATTGAAATATCAGGCGCAAGCAGTTCTTTCAGCCAAGCCTTTTTTCGCTCGCTGGTGTCATTTTCAGTGCGAAACTCTTTGCCACGTTCTACTAATAAGAGTTTTTTACTTTTCCACAAGTCTGAAATTTCCTGCTCGCTCATTGTTGTCATTTCTTTGGCAGGATCGCCAATCAGAAATGCATTGTTTTGATAGCTGAAACAAACCACATAATGTTCCAATCCATCAGGCAAAGAAAGGTGTAAAATTGCAGGATGTTGCAATTCTTTCAAATCGTCGATTTCGGCTTCAAAGCCTTCTGCTTTTAAGCCTATGGCGTTTGCTGACTGATAAAGCCCCAGCAATGTTGTTCCGGTTACCGAAGTTCCGCTTGTAGGTATTAATTTTTCTTGCGGGATATTTCCGCCGTAATACTTCACAATCATTGCCAAGCAGGCAATACCGCAAGAAGCCTGGCCATGCTGACGCACAAAAAATTTATCGTATTTTTCAAGCATTAGTTTGGCAAATGTTTTAAGATTGCATCCATTCTAACCGCACCTTTGTGCCAAAACAACAGTTGTCTATCCGCACCATACAAAAACACTGAAGGAATAGGCGGAGCACCGTACATACGCGACACTTCGAGAAAGTCGTCTATCAAAAAATGCACGTTCTCGTATTGCGATAATTCATATTGCATATAAAATTCAAAAGCAAGTTCTTTATCGGCGTGGGTTATCATTAAAATGATAACGTTTTCAAATTCCGATTTTCGGTTTTTCAGTTGGTTGGTTTTTTCGTGGCAGAATGGGCAGTCGGGATGTGTAAACATGATCATTATGGGCTTTCCGGATAATGATTCGGTGCAGAATTCATCCATTGTTTTTAGGTCGAAACTGCAAAATTCTTGAAATATTTTTATTGCTGCCTCAAATTTTCTTTGCTCATCCAAGCGTTGGAAAACCCGCACTCCAACAAAGAAGAGAGCTAAAGTAATAATGCCGAGAATAACTGTTTTTATGATCTTTTTTTTCATACGATTAGGAAAGTAGAGTAGTAATATAAATCACAGCAATGACTAATAAAATCAACCCAATGCCATAAGTCGTTAATATAAAATAAAGCGACCGCCAAAAACTCTTTTGAGTAAACACCGAAACAAATGCTGCAAGCATAATCCAATAGATAAACTCAAAAATGCTTAAAACTCCCAACGGATATGCCAAATATGGCAGCACATTATCGGGTCCCAGCCAATGTAAAAGCGAGAAAAGAGGTGTATTGATTTGTTGCAAAGAATCAGCTCCCACAATCGAAAAATAATTGATACGAATCATGATTTCCATCAAAAAAATCACGTCTGCTTTGAGGGCAAGGTTGTAAGATTGACCAAATGTTAGATTTTGATCGCTCAACAAAGCTCCGGTTGAGAGGCACAATGCCGTGTAAAACGGCCTTATTAGAAGTATCAAAGGAATAAGCAAATAGCCAAACCTTTGAAAAAATCTTGTTTGCTCAATGAGTTTTGCAACATTTTCGACACCCACGATTTCGCCAAATTCACGATAATACAAGGCATCATCAAGCAGAATATAGTTCGCCATTATCGTGTAGCCGATATAGACCGCACAGTATATTAGAAAAAAATAAAAAACGGAAAAATTTAGGTATTTATTCATTTATAGAGAGCATTTAACAAACAGTGGCTATCGTTTTTTGCAATAGCCACCGAATGTTTGGAACTTCACGATGATGTCACGCCTCGTGCCCTTTTATCTGTTTGAGATTTTTCATTACAAGGTAGAGAAATCCGCATCCCGTTAGAAAAAGAACAGAGCAAACTGTAATTATCAACGGCAAGTTACCGGAAATCCTGTCTCTAAAGATAAAGATAAGCAGAAGGATGAACATCAGCAGTACAAAAGAAGTTATAGAGGTTTTCTTTAATTCTTTTGTAGAGAGAGCCTTTGTCTCGGAGCGACGTTTGATTATGCTCGTGCTAACATATAATGCTGTAAAAGACAGAAACATGGCAACACCCGTCCACACATCAGGCAAATCGAACCTTTCTATGACAATCAAAGATGATACAAACACAATCGTAACAACAGTAGCAAGAAGAAAGATTTTTTTGTACATGGCGCTTTCCTTATTTGTTTAATTACAAACTACTTTATCCACAGCCATGAAGACTGCACCAGTGATAAGACCTCCGACTATACCAATAGGTCCACCAGCCACGGCAAACCCAATCAACCATGGTGTACTAGCTGCAAAAAGAGCTCCCGAACAAACCCAGTCTCCACCATTCACTTGTTCCATTTGTTCAAAATTCATTTTTTTCATAATTTTTTCACGACTATAACCCTGGTCGTCTGGTTTAAGTTCTTAGTTGTTTTGTTTTTCTGAAAATACTTCGCCACGCGTTGCGAGATATTTCCGACTACAAAAATACAACTTTTCACTGACAAAAAATGGCAGGGAAGAAAAAACTTTTAATTTTTTTTCATACTGCAAATATAGATAAAATTTTTGAAACAACCAAATTGCAAGCAGACTCGTTGCTTAAGCTGTTGATTTTATGCTAAAATGAACATCAACAACCTCGTCATTGCTGTAATAAAACGTGTTTCGAATTCGTGAAAATTTGATTTCCGAACCGTGAGATTTCAAAATCTCAATTTTACGGTACAATGTGCGTTCACTAATAGAAAGTCGTCTTGCCAGTTGTTTTGGTGTGCCGGTGCATTCTTGTCTGATGAGTTTTTCTAAAGCTGCTAAGGTTTTGAGTTTTTCAATTCCGTTCATTTATTGGGTTTGTTTGTTTGTTTGTTTTCGGATGTGGTATAAAAAAAACGTGGATGCTACCCTTATGCTTCCACATTCGTATCTTGAGGTCTTCAACTACCTTTACCAGCAAATGTTTCGACGAGTAACACCCACGGTTTCCCGTGGGCGTTGAACTTACCCGTCTTGCTGGCTTTTGTGAAATGTTGAAGTTTCAAGATACCAGACGAAGCTAACGCTTTTTCTAATATATATGTTTTCGCGTATTTTAGTTACGCGGATTTTTCATAGGCTTTTTTTGTTTTACGGGACAAAAAATACAGTTTTTTTTTGATTGACCAAATTTACTTTGAAAAAACACGGAAGGTAGTTGTGTAAAAAGCATTTAACAAACAGTGGCTATCGTTTTTTGCAATAGCCACTGATGTTTGGATAGTTAGCGGCGTCAATTCTAATTTTACTCTTGGGTAGTTTCTGCTTTTTCTTTCTTTAGATGCCAAAGGGAATACCACATACCAGCAATCATTGCCAAGCCACCAATTGTAGGTGTAAGAAATGGCTCTATACCAGCTCCCTCATTTATTGAAATAAATAATCTCACAATGAAAGAAATAGTCCAAGGAACAATTATAGCAAGGAGCACTTTCAATAGTACCTCTCTTGTTTTAATAGATTGTTTTCGCACAACAGTTCTATGAATGATACGAGCTAAAACTGTTAATACCACTGCTGACGTTATTATTATCCACCACATGAACCTTATTCATTTGTAAAAAACATTTAACAAATGGTGGCTACTGTACTGTGCAATAGCCACCGATGTTTAGCAATTGTTGGGCAGTGTTAATCAGTGCTTAGTTTTTTATTGACTCGTACTTCCTTCCTCTTTGAGCGGTAGAGCTCAATGCTTAAGCAGATCACTATACCTGAGCTTATAAGTACAGACGTCAAATGGTCTTTTCCATCTCCATTGTTTATAGAAATAAGCAATAGTACGGATCGAAATATAACCCAAGCGGTAATAATCACAATAGCTAACACCAATAGCCTATTTCTCGTGCCAACAGATTGTTTTCTTACACTGTATCTATTGATAAAGATAGCTAAAGTTGATGCAACTATCGTCATTGTTATTATCCATAACCACATACCACAACAAATTAGTGAGGACAATGGTTCCACATACCCTGGAAACCTCTGACCATTCCAAAAACACCAAGCACTGCCACTGCAATAAAACCTACCATAAAGTCACCAAGTGCTAATAGACAGTCCCCCATGCCTCCGCCATTCACTTGCTCCATTTGTTCAATAGTTAATGTTTTCATAATTTTTTCACGACTATAACCCTGGTCGTCCGGTTTTAGTTTTTTTGAATTTTGTTTTGGAAATATTTCCGCCACAAAAATACAACTTCTCACCGTCAAAAATGACGGGGAAGAAAAAACTTTAAAGATTTTATTTTTTTCATGCTGCAAAGATACGAAAAAAAGGCAAAATGGCAAAGAGTGTTTTGAGTTTATATTAGCGAAACTAAGCGAAGTCGAGGAATCTCCTTGCTATTTGTCCGTATAAACAATATATTCGTGCTTACAGATAGTCACCGGAGCTTGTTTAGACTATCGATTTTATCTTAAGCTGAACATCAATAACCTCATCGCCATTGTAGTAATAGGTACTGCGGATGCGACTGTATTTGATTTCTGCACCGTGAGCATTCAGCTCGCTAATTTTACGTTCTAATGTGCGACGGCTGATTGAAAGTCGCCTTGCTAACTCGTCGGGCGTGCCGGTGCATTCTTGGCGAATAAATTTTTCAAGAATAACTAACTTTTGAAGTTTTTCTACTTGGTTCATTGTGGTTTGTTTGTTTTTAGGTTTGGGTATGAAAAAAACCGAAGGCAATAACTCTACGTTCTATATTCGTTCAATGAGGTCTTCAACTACCTTTTATGTCAAATATATTTAACGAGTAAAGCCCACGGTTTCCCGTGAGCGTTCGACTTACTCGCCTTGACATAATTTGAAGATGTTGAAGTTTCATTGAACAAGACGAAAGAAAGCTAACGCTTTTTTTTCAAGAAGTTTTGCGTATTAGTTACGCGATTTTTATCATAGGCAAAAATTTGATTCAGTTATTATTTAGTTTTGCAAATATACGTTTTTTTTTTAATTATACTTATTTAATTTTCCTCCCTCGCAAAATCCACCGCCCTATTAACATGGTCAGCGTACGGCTTAGTTTTCTTAAACTCTTTCACACAAAAATCCAACAATTTTTTGTCATCGGCAAGCAATTTTTCATCAAATCCTTGAATAAGCGAAAAACTTTTCTGCTTGATGTATTCAATATACGGACTATCCGCCGGAAAACCCTTTGGCGGACGAGAAAGCCGTCCCTCTTTGTCATTGTCCCATTCAAAACCTTTCGCAAGTTTAATCGTTTTCACGAAATCTGCACCGTTGCTTAAAATATCTTCACGAACACTTTTGAGAATTGCAGGTTCAGGCGCATATAAGCCGGTAGCAAGCATTGATCCGCCAAGCCAACTGCAATTTTCAGGCTCCATGTGAAGATAATAACCTACATTTCCCGAATTTTTTCCGCCTTTGCAAATAAAAATTCCGATATGCGTTTTGTAGGGAGTTTTATCGTTGGAAAAGCGCGTGTCGCGATAAATTCGGTATGAACAATCCCTTACGGTTAAACTTCCTATTGCAGGATCGAATGTGGCAATTCCGGCGATTAATTTTTCGGTAAAATCTTTAACTTCTTTTTGAATGGCTTGGTAGCGAGGCTTGTTAGCAGTAAACCAATCTTTGTTGTTGTTTTTTGAAAGTTCTTTTAGGAATGGGATGATATCTTTCATGGTTGATTTTTTTGCAAAGATACAAAAATTTTTGTATCTTTGTACTCTATCATCATGTTTTTAAAGACACCAAACAAATTATGAAAAAAGTTGATGTTATTTTAGGTCTCCAGTGGGGTGACGAAGGTAAAGGAAAAATTGTAGATGCATTAGCTCCGAACTACAATATTGTTGCACGCTTTCAAGGTGGTCCGAATGCAGGCCACACCTTAGAATTTGACGGACACAAGTATGTTCTGCACACGATTCCGTCGGGAATTTTTCACAAGCATATCACCAATATCATCGGAAACGGCGTTTTGATTGACGCTCAAATTTTCATGAAAGAAATCGCCATGATTCGTGCAAACGGTTATGAGCCTTCAAAAAACTTGAAAATATCGCAAAAAGCACACTTGATATTGCCAACGCATCGTGTAATGGACGCTGTTTTAGAGCATCTCAAAGGAAGTGCAAAAATTGGCTCAACGTTGAAAGGAATTGGTCCCACTTATACCGACAAAACCGCTCGTCACGGCTTACGTTTGGGCGATAGTTTAGAGCCGGATTTCAAAACCCGTTACGAAACTTTGAAAGCCACGCATATCCGTCAGTTTGAAAGTTTAGGCTTCGATTGGAAAAATCACAAAATCGAACAACTATCATTCGACGAATACGAACAAAAATGGTTTGCCGGCTTGGAGGAAATCAAAAAATTTGATATTATTTCCAGTGAATATTTCATCAATCAAGCGTTGGATGCGGGAAAAAATGTACTGGCAGAGGGCGCACAAGGCACATTGCTTGATGTGGATTTCGGGTCGTATCCGTTTGTAACTTCGTCGAACACCACAACGGCGGGTGTTTGCACGGGTTTGGGCGTTGCTCCGAACAGAATTGGAAAAGTGTATGGTGTTTTCAAAGCTTATTGTACGCGCGTCGGTTCAGGCCCTTTTCCAACGGAATTGAATGACGAAGTTGGCGAAGAAATACGCAAAGTCGGCAGAGAGTTTGGTGCAACAACAGGACGTCCGAGACGTTGCGGTTGGCTGGACATGCCTGCATTGAATTATGCGATTATGATTAATGGCGTAACGGATTTGGTTGTTACAAAAATTGATGTGTTGAACGATTTTTCTGAAATAAAAATAGCAGAAAGTTATATCGTCAACGGTCAAAAAACAGCAGAATTTTCAACAGCAGATTTAGAAGATATCAAACTTGACTACTTGTCGTTTGACGGCTGGAATCAATCATTAGCCGATATCGACACTTTCGAAAAATTACCTTCAAATGCCCAAAAATATCTGGAGTTTATTGAAAAAAATACGAACACAAAAATCAGTATTATTTCAACCGGCCCCAACCGTTTGGAAACCTTCTTCAATTAAAAAGTTGTCGAAAAACTTGCATTTCTCGAAAAAAAGTCGTATCTTTGCACCCACATTGCGGGGTAGAGCAGAGGCAGCTCGTCGGGCTCATAACCCGGAGGTCGTAGGTTCGAATCCTGCCCCCGCTACATAACGGAATCTCAATTTGCTATTTTATAGAAAGTTGAGGTTTTTTTGTTTTAATCTTGTGCCACACACATCTATTTCTATTTTCAAAATTTTTCGTATCTTTGCACTATCAAAAGGAAAGATTATGAAAATCTATCACGGCGGTTATACTGTAGTTAAAAAGCCTGAAATACTAAAAAGCAAATTTCCAAAAGATTTTGGAGATGGTTTTTATTGCACCAAGTTGGAAGAACAAGCCGTGCGCTGGGCAAATCGCTACGACACCGCTGTTGTGTCGGTTTATGAATATTTACCTGAGAATAATCTTAATGTGTTAGTTTTTGAAGAAATGACGGAACAATGGCTTGATTTTATCGTTGATAGCCGTTCGGGTAAAAAACACGATTTCGACATTGTAATTGGTGCAATGGCTAACGACCAAATCTATAACTACATATCAGACTTTATTGACGGCGTGATTACACGGGAACAGTTTTGGGTTTTGGCAAAATTCAAATATCCGACACATCAAATTTGCTTTTGCACTGAAAAATCGTTGGATGTTTTACAGTTTGTCGAGTCCAAAAAAATAAAATAAGTGCTATGAATGGTAGAGAAGAAAAAACTGCAAACAACTTGTTTTTCCTTTGTTCATTGATTGAGTACATCGGCAGAAAAACAAAAAACCATAGAAATGTGGTTGTAAATGCTATTGGAAACGATGCTTTACAACACATTTTCGATTTGGCAGATGTCTATCACAGCGAAAACATAGATAAATTAACTTTTGAACTAATCGAAAAACACAACATAGAAACGGGAACTTTCGATAATATCGCCAATGCGAAATACGCTATTCCCACGCATTGGGATATAGGAAAAGTCTATAAACGCTTGATAATTGGCGTAAGCAATGTCGAAAATAAACCATTGATGGATGCGCTTTCAAATGTTTATAATTCGTGGCTTTCTCGCAAGATAGAAGATTTTAACAGCAGTATTTATTACGAGAATCCTCAATATCTTTTGCAGTCGTATTTGACTGGGGATAACCTTTAAAGCACCGCTTTATCTACATGATGGACGATGAAAATGTGATTGTCTTGTTGCTTTCTGCTTACATTATGGCGACAAATAGTGGCATTCAGTAGTTCAAGTGTTATTCCACATAATCATACCCCAAAGTGGCAATAATATGTTCGTAGTTGAACTGTAATTCGGCAAACCGACAATTAGTACAATATTCTTTGCAGTTACAGATTTCCTTACTTAATGCCTGGCGGGCATTGATATGACTTTCACCTTCCCACAGCGTTATGAAAGGTGTTGTCAATACGTTTCCAATATGAGTTTTTGGCTCCACTATATAATTACAACACGTGTAAACATCGCCGATAGGATCAATTACAACATGTATCGGAGATATCCAACACCTCCAATTTTGAGGATAATGTATATTGGACAGAGAAAGGGCTATCTTTTCTTCAAATCTATTCTTTATTTTTTCAGAACCTTTCAATGTCCTGTAAACTTCTTGTTCTATGGGGTAAATTATATCCGAATCTACCGTTCTTTCGCTTCTAAATCTAATATGATCGAATTTATCAAGGAATTTACCTGTGGTATCTTTTCGAACTTCGTCTGCAAACGACTCTTTATTTTTGGAACTCAAAAGATACTTCAAGCCTATTTTTGTACTATTGTATTTTTGCTTATTTTGGTTTTTTGTTTCACAAAGCAGATTGATTCCTGCATGCCATGTTTTCTCTTCTTTTGAGAAGATCTTTCCTGTTATATCAAGATCTTTTTCGATCAACCGACTCACGCGGATATAGTCATTAAAAATGTGTAATAAATCATATTTTTTCAAACTCTTTTCCAAATGGAGTCCATTTGTTAACAGCCCAAATCTGACCTTAGGATATTGTTTTCTTATACTCATAAGCTCCTTCATGATATCTTTCAGATAGGGAGTTTCCAAAGGCTCACCTCCACCCGATATTTCGATATGGGTCACTCCATACTGTAATAGTTGTTCCAATATATTTCGAAAATTTGTACCCGAGAGACTGTCGTCGCCTTTTTTTTCTTTATACATACAATGCCCACAGGAATTACTACATCGATAGGTGGGGTAAATAATGGCTTGTTTTGGGGGATCTGTTACTGGTGTCTTACCATAATAAGATTTCTTAAGTTTTAAAAACTCTTCCCAGTTCTTTAAATTCTCTTTTGTGACAATATCTTTATATGGTAAAACTACTGAACGTTTTTCCCAAATACTTTCGAATTCTCTTTTTAATCCTTCAAATGCTGGTTTCTTTTTTCCCTTGATAATAAATGTTGGTAAAGTGTCTGCTTCTGGCTCCGTAGTATAGGTTGTTACCACCATATCATTATCAATCATTGTAAAAGAAAAAGGTAAGTCTACTGTCGAAAAGCGTACATAGGGCTGATTTTTTATATCTTTTATATTTTCGATTAGATTATTTTCTATTTCGGTTATGGTCAATTTAATTTTATTAACCAGGTTTTGTTGGGGTTGATCGGTAGAAGGGTCTTTCATTCCTTCGCCTACAGACCTAAGTTGTTGGGAGTTTGAATTTGATGGTGAAAGCAAGAGTATTTTGAATTTAGTCCCTGCGTTGCACCATTCAGCAAATAATTTTACTTGTTCAGGATCGCTAAAAGCTTTGGCTAACGATTGCCCCATAAAAATAACTTCCTGTGGAGGAGATGTATATTTATGAAAAAAAGCTTTCCAATTAAAATCAGACCGCTTACCGTAAAACCGAACAATGCCACCAACGCTTTTTTCGAAACTAAAAAATCGGACAATCTTATTCCATTTTTTGATACTAAAGTATATCACTACAAGTAGTACAGCCAAACCGAAGGTTACTATCCAAAAAATCTGAAATCTATTGCTATCAATAAAAAACAGGGCAATACCAACCAGTGCAAGTATCACTGACGTTATCCAATTTACGTCATAAGGGTTAAGACGAAATTTATTTTTTTTCCATAATTTTATGGTTTTTGACTGTTTAGAAGTACAAATATACAAAAAAGTTTGTAATTCTACAAACAAAGCCTACAAAAAAACCTCGACACTAACAACTTAAATTTTTGTCGAGGTTGATTTGTAGGTTATGTCATTTCTATTTTCAAACGGATTGCCTTTCTTTGATTTTTCAACTCAAAAAAAATGCGTACCTTTGCAAAATGATTTACCCAACAAACTTCAAAGAAAAAATAGCCTTCTCAACGGTCGAAACAACCTTAAAAAACTACTGCTTGTCAGCATTAGGACGACAACATGTAGATAATATTTCTTTCGAAACTGACTTTGAAAAATTGTTTGAAACGCTTTCGCAAACCGAACAATTCAAAATGATGTTTGAAGAATTCGGAAATTTCCCCTCGCAAGATTATTTCGACTTGACAGAAACGCTGAAAAGCCTTGAAGCAGAAGGAAATTTTATTGAACGGGAAGCGTTGCAAAATCTACAATTATCGTTGCAAACGATTGCTCGAATTTTGGTTTATATTCATGCTTTGGATGCAGAACGTTTTTCGAATGTTGTGATGTTGATTGACGATGTTTTTTTGCCGGAGGAAATTTTACAACAACTGTTTGAATTGCTGGATTCGCAAGGACAAATCGCAGACAGCGCATCCCCCGAACTTCGTGCCATTCGACAATCCATTCGCTCCAAACAAGCCGAAACCGAAAAACGACTGCGCCAATTTATGACACAGTCAAAATCAGATGGACTTGTTGCCGAAGATGCAGAACCTTCAGTGCGAAATGACCGTTTGGTAATTCCGGTTTTAGCCGGACAAAAGCGAAAAATCAAGGGTTTTGTTCACGATATTTCGAACACCGGACAAACGATTTTTATCGAACCGGAAGATATTTTTGTTTTGAACAACGAAATTCGGGATTTGGAAAACGACGAAAGGCTCGAAATCATTCGCATTTTGAAAGAATTTACCAATCAAATTCGTCCGCATATTTCCGAACTTCTGAATGCGTATAAATTTTTAGGAGTTGTTGATTTTTTGAGAGCAAAGGCTCGTTTGGCAATTGAAATGAACGCTGTGATGCCGATTTTTTCGCCGGATGCCGAGTTGGAATGGTGGGACGCTCGACATCCGATTCTTGAGAAATCCTTGAAAAATCAAAGCAAAAAAATAGTTCCGCTCAACATTCGTTTGGATTCTGACGATAGAATTTTGATTATTTCCGGACCAAATGCCGGTGGAAAATCCGTATGTTTAAAAACTGTCGGCTTGTTGCAATATATGCTGCAATGCGGTTTACTGATACCTTTAAGTGAAACTTCCGAAGCCGGAATTTTCGATCAATTATTTTTAGATATCGGCGACCAACAATCTCTTGAAAATGATTTGAGCACGTACAGTTCGCACCTCACAAATATGAAAAATTTGATTAACTCCGTAAATCCGAAAACATTGTTTTTGATTGACGAGTTGGGTGGCGGAACAGAACCTCAAATCGGTGGTGCAATTGCAGAATCCGTTGTGGAATATCTGAACAAAAAGAAGGCTTTTGGTGTGATTACAACGCACTACGCAAACCTCAAACTTTTAGCAGACCGTTTGGATGGCGTTGTGAATGGTGCGATGTTGTTCGACACAGATTCGCACAAACCGCTATATGTTTTGAAAACAGGAACTCCCGGAAGTTCTTTTGCTATCGAAATGGCTGAAAATATCGGTTTGCAAAAATTTATTTTGGATAATGCCAAGCAAAAAACCGGCGACTCACAATTGAATTTCGAACATCAATTGCAACAATTAGATGTCGAGAAAAAAATCCTCGAACAAAATCAATTAGAGGTCAAATTAGCCGACGAGCTTTTATCGAAAACCCTCGAAAAATACAATAAACTCGCCCATTCGCTCGAAACACAAAAAAAAGAAATTTTAAATAAAGCCAAAACGGAAGCCAAAAAAATTCTTGACGATGCGAATAAATTAGTCGAAAAAACTATTCGCGAAATCAAAGAATCCCAAGCGGAAAAGACTGCCACGCAAGCCGTTCGCAGTGAAATGGAAAAAATGAAAGGCATC
>Ga0123355_10004413_pt1 | contig 20451 bp, 16 predicted proteins | sample TergutEmb28metaG_3_FD_89872 | JGI IMG/M metagenome (GOLD analysis project Ga0123355, IMG submission 89872) | Embiratermes neotenicus P1 segment gut microbial communities from Petit-Saut dam, French Guiana - Emb289 P1 | ecosystem: Host-associated > Arthropoda: Insects > Digestive system > Gut ...
AATATTCCATGTGGCTTTCATTTTATTTTTTGACTTGATAATAACTTCTTTATAATATAATTCTTTCACTTCCTTTGTAACTTCAGATAATATTTTACAATAGTGTTTATAATATAACATATTCCATTTCAGTATTTTTCCTCATCTTCAGATATAACTCTCTCTTTCAATTTCAAGAGGTTTTTATCCCTTTGGTTATCCAAGGTTTAGAAATTGTATTGAAGTGTTTATGTTTCTTAATAAAGCAAAAGTGAAAAATCCTTAAATATGTTTTAAAAATTTATTGAAAGAAATGTTGGCATTATCCTGCATAAAAATTTCTTCCCACTTTTCATAACTTAGTAGTAATTGAAATTCCGGTATACTTTGGTCATTGATGTCCCTCTTTGTGGTGATATTATTTCTTTGTTTTGTAAGAACAGTATTTTCTGTCACTATTATCTGTGCCTTGTGATCAGAAAGCCCATTGATATGGAGGTTTATAGTATAGCTTTTAGTTTTTGTTATGAATATGTTATCAATAGCAGTAGTGGATGCATTTAATTTACGCGTAGGAAATGGTACTGTTCCTATTAGGTTATAAGTTTGTAGTAGTGCATCTAATTGTTGCCTTTTCTTACAGTTTTCTAAATAGTTAATATTCACATCACCAGATATCACGAATTTAGTTTTATTACTGTACCATGTGTTCAAAATACTCTCTAGGTTCTTCAAAACGTTGGCAAAAAGTTACCTGTAGGTGACCTGTAAATAGCTAATATGATTAATTGTATAGGAGTTATATTTAGCCTTACAGCACAAACCTCATTATATTTCTCCTTACAGTATTTATCAAGTGAAATAGAGAAGAATTCAAGATCTTCATGAATAAAGATTCTCACCCCTCCATTCTTGAACTCGCGTCTACAAAATTTAGATCCTAATTTAAAATGGTCTGTGGGTAAACTATTTCATAATCTTCCAGGTGTTGTTCAGTTAAGCACATGATGTTAGGATAGTCTGGAAAAAGTGAGTTTAATAACTCGTCCACTTAAGATTTTAATTCTTTGATATTTTGGTGGAATATTTTAAAAGGGTTTTTACTATTAGTTAGCTTTATTGTGTGTGTATCATTTTTCAAGCTGTGTACCTTATTTACCATAAAAAATCATTGCCTCTTGTACTTGGGGTTTTTTAGTTCCTAGTAGAAGTTCCATGAGTCTCTACTGTCTTATCTACACTTTCAGACTGAGTGTTGTCTGTTATGTCCTGTGTTTGCTCAAGGATCACAGTTTCATCTTTATTAACACCCTTTTTTTCAACATCACATTCTAGTTTGTGTGATACAATCACCTTGTTAATTTGCCTAACTTCTTCTTCATTCTTATCTTCACTGTTATCGCTTGTTGAATCATCTTCATCCTTGTTGATCCTTTCATTACTATTTCTATTATTACTGATGTCCTTGTTTCCTTGATTGGAGTTCCTACCATCAGCTTCACTCTCATCTCCATGGATCCCATACTTTTCACTCATTACTGCACTTTGCTTTAGCTTATTACCTAGTATTGAGTATATTGCTTGAATTATTTTAGTTGAGAACAGCAATTTTCCTAGCTTATTGAAGTGTTTCTGTTCCAAAATACACTCAGATGACACGCCCAAGACAATTTTAATTCCATTATTTTGTTGATAAATAGGCCTTCTTGCATAATGAAGTCAGTAGTTATTATTTCTTCTTCATACATTTTATTAGTCTGCTGCCTTAATATGCAGTAAAGTATACTTGGTATGTTAATAAAAATGAATGACGTTCGAAGAATGACATATAACTAGGAATTTCATTTCATTTCCAGGACCTGACCAGGTGCTCCCAGCCGCAGGTTTGTCAACATCAAGTGCCAATGGCCGAGTTAAAATAAGGTTTGAAGAGCATGGCATTGGTGCCATTAAACCCATTTCTATACCTGGACTTCTGCAAAAGATAGCTCAAGAGTACTCCAGTCATCCAGCTCTTGCTTCTAAAGGAGAAGATAATCAGTGGAAGATAATAACTTACAAGTATGAACTCTGTCATTAATGTGCCACAGTAGATTCAGTACAAAGTTTATGTGATACCTTGAGTGCATTGTTTAGGTACTCATAACGTATTAACCTAATTGCATGACTTCCTCAGACATTAAAAGTTAAATGTAACAAACAGAAATAAAGAGAAAGTTGTGTTTGAATATTTTAAAACTGTGTTTAGTTTTTCCTTTCAGGGAATATGAAGATTCTGTAAGGACATGTGCCAAAGCATTCCTCAAACTAGGTCTGAAGAGGTATCATTCTGTCTGCATCTTGGGCTTCAATTCACCAGAATGGTACATTTCTTATTTGGGTGCAATTTATGCTGGGTAAGGAAAAAAATTTGATTTTTTGTTTATCTGTTAGTTGAGAAGTTTAATGGTATTAAAAAATCTCTAGTTTGAAGATGATTTTTTGGTTATATAACAGTATTATTATCTTATCTGACACAATATTTGTTGCTTTCTTTCATATTGCTTACCATAGTAACATAGCCCACTTACGTGACCACCTCACATGTGTCAGCATAGCAGCAGGAAGTTCCAAACACTTCTTCTCATATAAGACAAGGACCCTATAAATTGTTGCATCCTTCATACACTGATATTATATCATTCATTGAGATCAGGTGATGAATGTCAAGTTGGTAAGAATTGAGAAGAAAGTGGTTGCAGCCTATGGCAGCATTGGTAGGGAGAAGTAGAAACCAGCCACAAAATGATCTCAGTCACTATAGCTAATACTAAAGTTCAAATAGGCTCCCTTCTGAGTACAAGTTTAAGTACAATGTTACACCATCCCACTTAGTGGCAAAATTAACTTCTGGTTTTTATTGTTTCACAGTGGTGTGTCTGAAGATTTTGGTCTTCTGGGACAGTGTTTTCAGTTGGTAGTATGCATACCACTGTGGTACGCAGAGGGTCATCTTGTGGTGCACATAGTTATTTTGGAATTATAATTTTTGTCATAATTCATATTTAAAGACATTGCATTGCTAAAATTGTTTAAGTGTATTTAAATGAAAAGAGAAACGTGTGTGAAGTATTCTTAAAGTTAAACCGTGGAAGTACAGTGTGTTAATATTTCCAGTGCCTAGTGGTGTGTGTAAATGTTTGGTTTGTGATAGTGGTACATGAGGAAAAGTAGATTGAAGAGTGCTGTCTTGGGATATGACACTGCTTCCCTTAGAAGCTCAGGAAACCGATCATCTAATGATACAGCAATCACATACCAGAAGAGTGTAATGCTCAAGTTAACATGATTATGATCTAGGAGTATATACTACCAAAATAAACATAAACTGTTGCAAAATGTGTATACAGGTAGTAGTATAATCGTTTACATATTCCATTGTTCCATCATGGTTTGCCATGTTTGTCTCGTCTTTGTTGTGCATGTTACCAAGTCAAACATAAAGTGCTGGCAAATTTATCTGAATGCAATCACTCTGTGCTGTGTGCTTAATGGTGCAACTGGAAGGAAATTTACTGTAAACATTTCCTCATATAATGAAGGCTGCAGTATCAGCCACTGAACTTCCAAAAAGCTCTGTTAATCAGAAATTCACTAAGAACCCCAGTGTTTCATTATTCCATCTACTGGCAGCACCCAACACCGATTTTGTGCATTTAACCATTGATGATAAGTGTCATGATGGTTGGATTTGTCTTAAACATATCACACGTAGCAATACACGGCAATGAAACAGCCAACCTACTGGCAAAAAAAGGAACCACACTTCAAAACAAACACCACTTAACTTTGAAACAGTTAAGAGACTCATAAAACAAGAAAAATTCTCCCAGGAAGCCATTGCCTCATCTAACAAGGCACTGTGGCAAAACATTAAAACTACATGGGAAAACAAAAACAAACCCAGAAAACAAGCAGTCACAAATTTCCGGCCCAACACAGGTCACAACTGTCTTGCAGCACACCTCCACCACATCAAAATCTTCAGCTGTAACTACTGCACAATATGCAAACTGAAGAACACAATAATGGACAAAGATCACCTTCTTGTGTGCCCAAAACTGGACCATACTTCTAAAGAATTATCAAAGCTGTATTGGGATGCCAGAAGATTAATGGAATAAATCCAAGATCTGCCATTAGACAACAACAATATTGCAGTTTTGGTTGTAGGTTTGTTGCATATATCATCAAAAACAAGTACAAAAACCATGGTTGTGAATCACAGTGAAATTTTATAATTTGTCTCAAACATTTCAAGATAGTAAATTGTTAATTTATGTAAATATTATGCAGGGTTTTCATAAAAGAATGGTACAGTGTTAAATGTCAGTAATAAGGGAGTCATGCAATATAAAACACTGAAAGTGTCAACACTGGATTCCATCACTCAAATAGTTTTTTACACACTGGGTGTCCCAACCTAATGCTCACTCAAGGTCTCAATGTCTCAGTGCCTGCCTGACTATCATTGGCACAGTTGCACACTGTTGATAATGTTTAAGAACAAAGAAAAAGTGCAATATGTCGCGTGGTTCACAGAAACAAAATCGTTAGTAAGTGTGCAGCGTAAGTACAGAAATGAATCTAGAAGGACACAACCACGATAACAAACAGCAGCTGCTGGTTTGAACGGTTCAAAGAAACAAGGAGTGTTTGTAAGAGAGAGTCAATGGAAGACCTGCAGTTATGGAAGCTTGCATTTTACTGTTCTTGTTTTTCCTTCGGAGGGTACATCAAGAACGCTGTGTACACCAAAATAAATAAGAGATCAACACCTGAAGGACAGAATCTGCGCAGCTATTGAAACTGTCATGCCAAAGATGCTTTCTTTAGTATCGGAGGAAGCTGAATACAGACTAGACGTTCATAGCATGACAGATGGTACCCATATTTACATCATATAGCTCATGTGAAATTCTGATGTTTTTCTGGTAAAATAAAACATTTTTTTCTTTTCTCCTAACTAGGTTTTCTTCAGTGGACACTTTAAATCCTACCATTCTTTTATGAAAGCCCTGTGCTTTGGGGTTGTGACTTACATTCATGATGTGATAGTACAATGGAATGGAATCTAATATAACAGTTGCAACTGTCAGTTTTATGTAGTGCACGTAAAGAAGGAAAATACAGTAGAAAATGAACGGGGAGGGGGGATATTGACAGGATGGGCTGTTGACACTTTTAAAAGAATCTAAAATTCAATTAGAAATACTTGTAGAACAGTGGAAGGACTTGTATTTGGAAACATCTGTAATAGTTCTTGACAAGCTTGGTACTGGAAAGGGTCAGGCAGTGACTGTGTAAATAAAAGTATAATTTGTCTCTGAGGGAGGTCTCATTTCTTCAGGGATGTGGCGCTGATTCACTTGCAGATTGGTGTGTGATGTTTCAATGTTATGTGATGGTCTCATCTTCAAGAATCAATTGTCCAGACTCTTCAGCCATCCTCTTCAGATGCTACTGCCAGTCTTGCAGTGGTGGTTAAATGCATGTAAACCCCTCCCCCTAAAAAAAAAACACACAGACACATGTGCGCATGCGTGTGGGCACATTTAAAGATGTGGCAGGAAATTTGATAAATTTTTATTTAGGTTTATATATATGTATAATTAGTCTAAGTATATGTTCAGCAAAGGTTTAAAGTTGTGGCAATGAAGATACTATTATTTGGGATGTGTTAGTATGTAATCTGGGTAGGAACCTGCTGCCCCCAGCTACATGAGTATTCATCTGCTCTCGTGATGATGGAGGTGGCACCGTCCTCCGAAGTATTGGTAAATTTCTACCAAATTGTAGATAATCAAATTCTAGAAGGCAGTAAAGTTCAGTGTAAGATCTTGTTTTTAGTATTACACATTAACAGTAAAAGTTATTTTCATTGTTGTTTTCTGGGTTATGTCACGACGTATTCTGGTTCATTGTGTCATAACACAGGAGCCTAGAATCTGAGCCCTCAATACCATTAAAACCTTAAATCTTATGAAGTGTTCTTTTTTTCCCAAATCTGTATGGTTTCCCAGTTCTGTTAGAAAATTTTTCACTGTTATATTTCTAAATATTCTGCAGTTTAAAATTTATGAAAAGAAGAAGGAAGACAGCAAATTCTTAATTGTGTTAAACTGCTCTGTTATTACTTGTTCTATTCCTAATTTTGATATTTGCTGTGTATTTCAGAGGCTTTGGAACAGGAATTTATACAACAAACTCTCCAGAGGCCTGCCATTACTGTGCTGAAAAAAGTTATGCGGATATTATTGTAGTCGAGGACAAGAAGCAGCTAGATAAAATCCTGAGCATCAAAGACAGACTTCCAGCACTTAAAGCAATTGTGCAGTACCATGGCAAACCTGAAGTTGAGGGAGTTATCAGTGTAAGAAATAGATGTAATGCAGAACGTTCTGAATTCTTGTTTACTTTACTTTGCTGGCCATGTGCAGCATTTCTGTAATGGCACATGGGGTTGGTCCAGCTAGCTAAGCATGGCATTTTCTAATACTAATACCTTTAGCCCTGAGTCAAGTGTTGAAACAGTGGGCAGTTTCATGAACCGTGTATTCAGAACTCAGCCGACCGCCGCAATAATAACAACAACAACAACAACAATAATAATAATAGTTCACCGAAACAGAGGGCTTTTTAACAGCAATACAGGACCAAGTCTTACTAACAAGAAACTACAAGAAATATATTTTGAAGCAGCCAGACACTGATGAGCTGTGCAGAAGATGTGGAAAAGAATCGGAGACAATCCAACACATTACTGCAGCATGTGAGCAGCTAGCACCTATCGGGTATGTAAAGAGACATGATGGACTGGCCATAGTTATCCATCAGAAACTGGCAGAAGCAGCCGAATTGATTGACAGTAAAAGTCCATATTATAAGTACACACCAGCCAGTGTACTGGAGAATGAAAATTTCAAGCTGTACTGGAATCGCAGCATACGTACGGACAAAACAGTACCTTTTAATCGACCTGACATAACTTTTATGAATAAGAAAACAAAGAACACCTTTTTGATAGACATAGCTGTCCCAAACACACATAATCTCGCCAAAACAATAACCGACAAACAAAACAAGTACCAAGAACTGGCGAATGAAATATGTGCCCTGTGGAAGCAAATGGCAGCACAAGTGATCCCGATAGTAATATCATCTACGGGAGTAATTCTGGAGTCACTATCACAAAGTCTAACAAGACTTAACTTGCACCCAAATACATATATACAACTGCAAAACCTGTAATTCTTGGCACATGTTCAATTGTAAGAAACTTTTTAAACCACAAATAAGACCACTAAGCCTAATCCTGTTGATTACTACATCCCAGGATAGGTGAATATTTCCCAGCCAAAGCTGAGAAGTGAGAAATTCGATGATGATGATGATGATGATGATGAAGAAGATGATGATGATAATACATGAGTTAAAACATACCTATTAGCCTGTGAAACTTGGGGACTTAAAATCCGGTATTGTGGGGCTATACACTAATATCCTAAAATTAAAGTAGGCTGTCAACTCTAGTAGTGGAAATAAGTTGATCTGTAGCCCATGTAATTTGACAAAGCCATTGGAGCTCCAGTAGGCGTTCCTTGTTGATTAAGTGGTTATTTAATGATTGTTTCAATCTGAAATTGGTGTTTAGTAGCTGTGTAAACTGAATTAGAGGAGATGTAGGGTTAAGTGATGATTGCCTGCATTCACTCACTGTCATTTCATCTGGTAACGGGTTGAGGTAAACCATGACACACCTCAGGCAAGGATTCAGTGCAAGTCAGACGCATTACAACTGTGCCAAGAAAAACATTCATGCCATGTGTGGCAAGGATGAGAAAGGTGGAGAGCACACACAGAAGGAAGTATGATTATGATAATAGCATTTCATAAGAGCCTGGCTAGATTCAGTAAAAGTGTTTAAATGTGATTGTTGATTGTAGCTTCCTTTCTAATAAATACAATTACCATTTCCATTTGTGTTTTTTCCATTTGCATTCAGTGTTGTGTTGTGAACAAATGTAAAGAAGAAACTGACTTGATAAAACTACACATCGCCTGGTTGCAGGACAAAATTCAAACATAAATGTGGCTACTAAATATTTTGAAAGTGGGGTAAATTCAGATATTTGGGAATGACTGTGATGTATCAAAATTTTGTTCATTAAATTATTTGTAAATTATTAATATCTGTTGTTGCTCCTTCAGAGAAATGTTTGGTGGGAATTCCACAGTAATTCTCCAAATAAGCATTTTAGATTTTTGTCTTTTTTGTCTTAAAATATAAAGGAGTGTTCTGGGTTTTATAAAAAAAAAAATTGGCATTCCTAGTTTTAGGTGTCAGAAGTTGGGTTACAAAAGAATGTTGACTATCTTTGAGGTTTAATAAGAAATCAAAAAATGCGAGAAATTGAATTTCTGAAATGTGAAACCAAGGCGAGTGTTTTTTAAGTTGAACATTTGGTCTTCAGCTGTGTCATATGTTGAAACTAACAGAGGGGACCACATGCCAGATTAATGTGAAATGTACAGTAAAATGTGCTGCAAAGATCTTTATTGCCTAACTGAATTTACAAAAATTGTTTGAAATGAGATTGCCCATGTTCACTGCAAAATTACAATAATGGGACACCGTTTACGCAGTTGACTGGAATCAGCAAGACTTCTGAATTCATGCAGCATAATAATTTAATTTTGGTTAACGGTCTTTTGGGTCACGTGTATTTCAGCGTTCTTCAGGGTGAAAGAGATGGAAGGGGAAATTTGAACAATTGGAACAGTTGTGTTCCATTTGGGTTGGAGAATTTGGCACTGTGTGATGGTAGCGTGGAGATGTGGTGCAGAAGAGGAATTGTAGGAAAAGGGGTGCAGTCGAGCCCCACCCCAAAGTTTCCATTTGGCTTCCTTGTTGATGTAAGGGTGTTCAACTGTTGTAATCGCTTTCCTGATGTTTCAGGGGTGGTGTGTGTGTTGCTAGGGCTTGAATTTTATCAACTTTGATGCTATCTTTGATCTTTGTGGATTATAACATTAAATTAACACTCCCTTAAATTTTTTTTCTTTCATGCAGTGGGAAGAATTGATGACAATAGGACGTAAAGAGCCAGATGCACACCTGCAGAGTGTACTGAAAACCATTGGTGTCAATGAGTGCTGCTCACTTGTTTTTACTGTGAGTATTATATGTATACTGCAGCATGATACATGTGCTAGACAGACAGAGTAATTCTAATACCAGACACGTGGAGCCCGAAATCTACTGTCTGCTGAAGTGATGTATTCATTACAGTATTACACACGTTTTGTATTGATATATTACAATTTTTGTTTCTTAATTTATAGTTACTTGTAATAGATGTGTTGTTATTGTCATTGCTTATACATGACCAAGTATGGTGTAATTATTTCTAGACAGATCACTTGGTGAATTTGTGTTGCCAGTACTGTTGCACACCATCACTAGTGCAGTAACCAATGTCTGTGTTGTAACATACTGCATAAGACTCCCAGAAATTGTCTGACCTTCACAAGGTATGATATACTTTCCAACAAACTAATACTTTCCAACAAACTACATTATATCAGCTGTGGCTCAGGTGGTTAGTCACAGACTGGCGCCAGAGGCCTGAATTCAATCCCAGGCCATGTGATGTGGGATTTGTGATGGATGACATGACATTGGAATAGATTCTTCTCAGAGTACTTTGGCTTTCCCTGTTAGTATTATTTCACCAGTGCTCCATGATCATTGAGTCATCTGTCATTTACTATACATAATTTCAGTGGTGGATAGCATCATCAAATATAATTCACTAGTGTGGTATCCAAATCAAGATGCAAATTTACCTTCTGATTAGTGCTCACTCGTACAAGTTATGCAAAATTAGGGTTGTTATAAAATTATATTTGTTTTGCTTTGTTTGTGTCTGCTGGCACCTAGCAGGATCTTCAACAGCCGAAGTCGGTGGCCAAGTAGTTATTTGTCTGTTGTGGCACTTCGTTCTATCCCTGTATTGTGGCTTCCACATGCACTTTATCTCCATGAGTAATGTTGCCAAGGCATGGGACAGAGTTACGGAGAGGTGTGTGAATGATGCGTGGGTTAAACTTTGCCCTGAGTCCACCCATAATTTCAAAGGATTAAAAATTGTTGTTCCTGCAGTTAGTAAGGAAACCTTGGTCATGGCTAGACATGTTGGCTTTATTGAATAGGAGCACAACAGTATTCATATTTATGTATTTTCACCATATACCATCTTTTACATTCCTCTTTTGCATAAATAAGAAATGATCATGTGTGTAATGCTTGTAAATAGCCATATATAGCCATTTAATAATGTCATGTGAGGTAAGCTAAGAACGTTGAGGAGCATATCTTAAAGATTTTAGTTAATTACTATGGGATAAAATACTCTGTTCTGTGTTGTTTTACTCTACATTGTGATTTGCAGTACTGTAACGCCCACATTAAACAAGGGCTTTCTGTAACCTTATAAGTTAGGTTCATTGAGTCATAATCTTTCTGAAATTGCTGTTACTTCCAGTAACAGTGCAGTGCTGAGAATTAGTGTGTACATGTAAAATATATATATATATATATAATTTGAATAGATTTTATCCTGTCCAGATAGATCCCTTGCTGTTTTATAACAAGCCAGGCAATGTATGTATAAATGTAACTTTGAGACGCATTTGCAGAACCATTGTTGCCAGTGACAAACAATAAGGATTAAATATTATGAGTATGTGTGTGTGGCCTTAGTTATCCAGCATACAAAGTGCATGCATCATATTATATTGTTGTTTGTTGCCTCTCTAGTTCTACCATGTATTTCCACGTTTCATAAACGGCATGATTTTCAGAAAAAAAGTAATTGAGGGAGATATTATCATAAATGTACATAGGTCGTAATGTAAACTATGCATTATTCTTGTCAGTGCAAATTAGATTTTCTCTCCAGATTTTAAAAAATCTTAAGATATCAAATTTCGTGAAAAACCGTCCATTGCGCACCAAGTCATTTCGTGAAAAACCATCCATTGCACACCAAGTCATTCCATGTGGATGGATGGACAGATGGATATGATGAAGCTAATAGCTGCTTCTGCATATTTAAAAACACTTGCAAGAGCGAGATAAACTGAAGTTGTTGAAAACCTAGAAAGGTGGGCTTAGTTAAACAGTACAATTTTCTGTCATATGAAAAGGTAACTTTTGATTCTACTTCTAATTCTTTTACAGTCAGGGACAGTTGGTAACCCAAAGGCCGCCATGTTGAGTCATGACAACTTTACATGGGATGCACACGCTATTGCAGAATACGTGAAAGTTAACAAGGCAGCTGAATTCCTTGTTAGTTTCCTACCTCTTAGCCATGTTGCTGCACAGGTAATGGCATTATTTTCAGTCCAACATCCAAATACTTTTACTTATTGCATCCTGCTGTGTTGATCAAATTATGAAATAGTGTGTGTGTGATGTTACAGACATTGCCTACTATAAGTGCAGTAAAGCATGAGTGAAAACCAATACTTTGAATGACAATATTTTAATACTGATATATTTCAGACACTCTGCAAGGAATTGATTATATGTTCTGTATCTGCCTTTTAACCTGATGAGGGCTCACAAGAGCTGAAACATGTAGCCATTTGTCGAGTGTACACCAATGTGCTAATAAAATAAGTTGTGATGAAAGGTACATTGTCACAAAACTTCAAAGATCCAAAATTCTTATCTGAGAGGGAAGTGCTAATTACAAATAACACAAACAAAATCTGTTATTGAACTGAGGATTCTCATGGTTGTACATGGTCACAGGCATGACTGGAATTTTTAACACTTTACATCTTTGTAAGCTACAAGACGTACACAGTTTCACAGACTAGATCTGCCTCCATCTTCACGTGAAATAGGGAAAATAGAGAATCTTCTCTGGTGGTTCTGTTAGAAAGAGCTAGTGTCAATCCAGTGGCTGTGAAAATCTTGCATGTTATTTTGTACTGTGTTGAAGATTTTGGACTTTATGTAGCAGTTACAACTGCAGCAGTTGGACAAATCTTGTATGTGCTGTTTGTTGCAGATTGTGGACATTCATATTACTATGGCAGCTGCAGCAACTGTGTACTTTGCCGACAAAGATGCCCTTAAAGTAAGCATGTGATGAATAAGGGATACAGAAAACTAAACCATCAAAGTTTAATTTTCATCCACTTGCTTAAAAAGTAGCCTAAGCCCATTAATGTGGAACCTTGACTTATATTTTGTTCCCCTGCTCCCCCATACACAGCTATGAAGCAAAGGTACAATGTGCCTTTTTATGTTTTGGTTTGAGTTGTTTAATGTATTGAGAATTTTGACAGACACTGCAGGTGAGTTGACTTTAAAATTTATTATTCTTCATTACTTTTGTGTATGGGAAGCTGTAATGTGCTGTGCACAAGGCTATGCTGTTTGAAAAAATGTACTTGTGAAAGTCAATATGCATGATAACATTGTTATGAGAGCCAATTGCCATATTTTCTTGCTGTAAGAAACGCACCCTGTGCTTGCTTAACCATGCGTAATGACACATGGAATCCGACTTATGACATAGTATGCTGTCGTAGGTGTTTACAATATCTCTGAAAAATATATTGCTACATCTTCAGGTTATAAGTTACCCCGGAATGTTGGTAGTCACCAACCATACCACATGGTGTCTTAATGCAGGACACCACAACCTGAATCTTTGCTACTGTGAAAACTTCAACTCTCATAAATCATATTGACTGACTTCCTATTTGATACTAGTTTGTGTGTGCACTTAATTGAGTGTTGTTGCATAAATCAGCACGATAACTGCACCAATCTATTTCACATTTTGCCATATGCATCTATTTTGTACTTCTCAGGGAAGTCTACTGAAAACACTTCAGGAGGTTCGTCCTACTCGAATCCTTGCTGTACCACGAGTGTGGGAAAAGATTTATGAGAAGATGCAAGAAGTTGGTAGGCAGTCAGGTCCAATTAAAAGAGCTGTTGCAACTTGGGCAAAGGGTCATGGACTTCAGCATCACCTTGATAAGATGAATGGGTGAGCTGGGACATAAGCTATACATGATTTATTTAATTGCTACAAATTGCATCATTGTACAGTTCACACAGTTCTGAATTTCTCAAGTACCAGTATCGCCATGGTTTGTGAACAGTGGGTCCTGCAACCCCCCCCCTCACTCTCTGCATGCGTGCATGCATAGTGTTTGGGACTGCATTTGGAAGCATAAAGGCAGTAAGTCCCTGTATACTATTAAGTAAAATTAATGCAGACATTTGTAACCTTTAATTTAATGTTACTTGCTTAATGTTATGTATCCTATTGTGTTTATATTTAAGGAAGAAAATGAAACTGATACTGAAACTGAATTGTTCATGTCTTCACAACTTTTATTAAATCTAGATAGTAATTATTAATTCTTTCAGCTCTGAAAGTATTGTTTTATGCTGTGTGCTGTAGTGAGTACACATGGATGTGTGTTTGCACCAAACTGAATGATGCTTGAAAGACTGCCATAGCCAACTCACCATTTCCCTGAGAATGACATGCAGGCATCTGAGTTAGGTGTGTGCATGTGTGTGAAGGCCAGGAACAAAACTAGATAAAATTGATCAAAGAATTTCAGAACAACTTACAGTACAAGCACTGTAGCGCGGTATCTCCCTATATGTTGTGTACAATGTTTCAAAACAATCAGCAACGTAAAGAAAGAGAAGAACCTCAGATTGCCTTCAAGCTTACCATGTAAAGTGGAAGCTGTAAGGTAGGGTTTTTTGAGCTTCTTTGAGCACTTATGACTGGCTTGTTTTTGTCACCTCTTCCTCCCCTTCACACTCATAGGAAGACAAAAACAAGTACTGAGATAGAAGGAGATAGAGAGAGCTTTCTGTTGGTCCTCTGATGCCATTCTCAGAGTCCATGGCATTTTCTCCAGTGTCATTCAGTTTGATGCATGTATGCTGCATGCAACATCTGTCATATATTGCACTTTTCAATATTTTATTTGATTAAAATGAAACACTTACAGCTTATTGATTTTCATAATATTTTTAGCGTTTTGTCTTTCATCTCCAGACACTAGTGTATTAGGAACGCACTATCTGTAGATGTCTCAAAATGTTACAACATTGTGCTTTAAATTTTGGTGTAGTGACTTCCATGTGATTCTTTTGATGTTACAGAATTGAGAGGAGCACATATTCTTACGTGTTGGCAAAGACATTAATATTCTCTCGAATAAAACAAACTTTAGGTTTGGATCGCTGTGTCACTTTTCTCTCAGGAGCTGCACCAATTTCTGTTGAGGTCAAGAAGTACTTCATGAGCATTGACATACCACTCATGGATGTAAGAACAATAAAGCATGTATTTTAAACAGTGTGTATCAAAAGTATGAATTTATTCACCCTTTAATTGTACCACCACGTGTAATGGTCACAGGCTGTGTTCTTTGGGTGTGTTGGGGTTCAGTGATGCTTCAGATCTGTACCAGAGCCAGGATAGCAGCATAGTCAATATAATGACTGGGTTACTGGCTAGATAATATGAGGTTCAAATCCCAACAGGGGAAAGAGATTTTTCTTATTTCCAAAATGTCAGACTGCCCACCCAGCCTCTTATTTAATGGGTGCTGGTGTTCTTTACTGGGGGTAAAACGGCCGGGGCATGAAGTTGACCGATTACCTCTGTCTAGTGACAAGGTAAAGAATAAGTAGAGCTCTACAGGTACTCTGGTATGGCTTCATGGCATGGGCAGGGACAACTTCATCTTTGTACTTCTTTTATAAGAGCTATACCAAATTTCGAATGTTTCATGAAGACTGCTGCGTAAGATATATAGTTCTTGTTTCTGTAATGAATCATCACCCCAGAACTGCTAATTTTGCAGACATTCATAAATAAAATGTCTGAAGAATGTAATGCTATCTTACTTTTAATTTTTAAACCACTACTACTGGGCAAAAGAAGAGAGAAAAAGAGAAGTGGAATTAATATGAAAAATGATATGAGGAACTGGACCACGTAATTTACATAATTTCATTGGGTAAGCCTACTTTAAAAACATCTAAACATGGTGGTAAGACATACACAACATGTACTATTAAATGTGTATGAAAACTACCGTCTGTGATTTTCAAAGAGTAAGAAGTTTCTACTTGGCAAGGATAGGATTTTAGCTGAAAACAAAAACCTTGAATTGTGTGGTTTTGAATCATACATGTCACTGGTAGCATTCGAGTTGTTGGTAATGAAATATTCATTGTAATGTGGGTCCTTGTCGTCGCCACCACCACTGCCACCAGTTCTGGTAGATTGTCAATTACATGTCCATCAACATGATTGCTGTGCTTTTTCTTATTCATTTACATTACTAGACCTTGTTCAATCAATAACATATTCTTGTTCTGCCCTTGACTAATTTTTGCACCTGAATTAGAACCAAACTTGAACGCACATCAGTTTATTCTGTTATGTCTGCTGATGCCATAGTGCTTGAATGCATGTGGTATGAATTTGAATCTTTTTACACCTGTTTTTCCCTCTATGAAGACTAACCATGATGACAGACTTCAGTGGCTAAAGCTTCATACCCATAGGTGTATTGGAATGTAATAATATTTGAATATGGTGTTGGGTCAAAACTGACACTTACCTTGTTTATCCTTGTTGTTGTTTGTTATTGTAATTGTACTGTACATGTGTGTTTCTGTATTTATATATTCATGCTGATTTCAAATTGTCCCAGCAGTTGCAAGCCTGTATGTTAATAAACCAAACTCAACCGAATTTAATTTAAAGTATGGTTGTGATGTCTATAAAGTTGGCATCATCAATACTGTTGTTCAAGCTCTTACAGTTCTCTGCCATCTATGGACATGCAGTTGAAATTAACATTTTTAATGCAACAGTCTGGATGCATTCTGTTTTCTTATTGATGGTTATGGTTAAAAAAATGTTTCAGGCATTTGGGATGACAGAAACTACAGCCGGACACACTATCAGTCGTGAAACGGACTTTAGGCTAGAGGCTGCAGGGAGGAAGAGGGAAGGTATTCACTCAAAGATTGTAAATCCTGATGAGGATCAACAGGGAGAGGTGAGACACAGTTTTCCGCTATGTTGTGTATTTTGTAAAGGTAATGTAATTTTTTTTTACAGTTCCTTTTAATGCTCCTGACAAAGTGGCATTAAAGAAACTACCAAATTACTATTCATGATACTTTTTCAGTTCTAGATGTGCTTATCAAAGGGCAAGATCATTATGAATGATGTATTAGGAAGGTTTTGGAAGGAAGTAACCATTTTTTGTAACATATTATCTCAGCACTTGCTTGGACAGAATGAGGAAAAACATGAAAAAACTTAGTCAAAAATGCTTGTCTTTGGGTTTGATAAATGCAACCGGTATCTTCTGATTACAAAGTAGGAATGCTAATGTTCAGTCACAATAGTCAGTAGCATAATGACTGTCGTGGATGTTCATAGGTACCAGTTTAAAAAATTTCCACTTTCCACACGCAATAATTCACGTCTTTTCTTGCTTTCATCCTTACCACCTTCCTCCCCTCTTTTTTCCCCACACACTCACTATTCCTTTTTCTTTCCTTCCTCCCTCCCTCCCCATTTCTTCCTCCTTCCCTTCCCCATCCCCTCCCACCCCTCCTTTCCTCCCTCCATTTGTCCCTTCCTCCCCTCCCTCCCACTGCCTCTTTAGGTTGGTTGCTTCTAAATTGTATTTTACAGGCCTCTCAAATTCTGGAGGTGAATCAAATTCAAAAGACTGTTCTGTACTAAATGTGTGTTGAGTAATGGTCTGAGGAGTTTTAGTGACAACTTTGAATGCATATATTTGGAGAATGATCTTAAGCAAAAGCAGATTGTGAACTTGGGGAAAGAGGATACATTATCAGGAATGTAATGTGCACTGTATGTTTACTAAAGCTTGGTGTTATATATATGTGATTTGGTAATTCTGATGCTGCAGTGAGTGAAGCAATGAATAAATTGTATTTTCATTCACTCTTGTCTGGGTTAACATGTTCCTAAAGTACTTCATGTCTAAATGTGCAGTGCATAGGACATTCTGTTCCTCTGTGAGAACTGGAGCACATGTACACAGATATGAATGCACGCTATTCTGGCCCCTTGTTCTCTGTCTGTGGTTTGTAGTTTTGAGCTGGCATTCTGTCAGTATTTGTTTCAGTGAAAAGAATTTTGCATACAGAAGAGTGACCTGAGAGGTGTGGTACAGCACATACTCTCAAGATTATAGTGAAAAACGTCTAGATGCACAGCTGCATAGACATTAACTGTAAAGAGATTCATGGAGGGCACTGTTGGATGCCTTCATCACAGACCACGTTGCTGCTGTGTTAAGTTTTTAGGTACTCACAGTGGTGTTTCTGAAGATTCCAGTCTTGTGAGTTGTGACACTGTGTCATTGGGTGAGTAGTTTGTGATGTTTTGAAGGGTTTTGGTGTCTTTAGCAGTGCTGGGCCCTGAAGACAAAGGCACTGTAGTCCTTGAAACATTGGAACTTGCTGACTCAGTGACAGTTTACATCCCAAAAGTCTTGAATCATAACTTGCTGCTGTTATATTCGAACACAGAGCTGATGAGCACAGCACCATGCAGAAGTGTGTAATTTTAAGAACTAAATATTTCTGTGTCAAGATGTACTTGTTTAATCAGTGCTGTATGTTTCAGCTTAAAAAAAAAGATTTATTGATAATGCAGTGATAAAATATGCATATGCTGCACATTTAAATGCTATCCTGTCATCTTCCAAGCATGCAAGAAAATTTATCATTAATGCAGTGTGCCAAAATTATTAATGATAGAAGTATTTAAGGGTAAAACCAGATTATATGTGATTAAACGTTGTAATTAATACACCTTTTTAAAACTGACACAGTAAGGGAAATGGTTTAAGTTAAAATCCAGAATGTAGTTTTTAACTTGGTAGCTTGTGTAAAAGCAGGTTGGTTGTATTGTTATTTTGATTAGGCTTTTTTTGAGAGTGTAAATACCTGAATAGAGAGAAGAATAAAGCTAGATAGAACATGTTACAAAAAGAGAGAAAATCTAATTATGAGGAGTATCAAGAAAGGAGAAGGGAGACTAACAGAATTTGTAAAAGAAAGAAGAGAGAGATTATGAAGAAACATCTAGAGGAAATTAGTCAGTTAAATCAACAAAACAAAAGGTGTAAGTTTTACAAATCAGTGAACATTATGAAGAGAGGTTTCCAACCAAGAATGAGTGGATGTAAAGGGAAAGATGGGAGAATGATTGGAGAAGAAGGGAAGATACTGGAAAGATGGATAGAATATTTTACATGAATGCTGATTGAAAAAAAAGAGGATAGAGGGGATAAAGTTGACTATAGAAGAAACCTCATAGCAAAGCCAGATCATGGATTAGAACAGCCACAGGACCTACACTACAAGGGATCAGACATGCCGTACAAAGGACGAGAAATAACAGGGCTCCAATTGTAGTGGAATTAATAAAATATGGAGGAGAAGGAGTAATGGATGCAGTCCACGAATTAACCAAATTGCTATGGACAACAGAAAGTATGCCCCAGGAATAGAATACAGGAATAATATGCCCAATATATGAGAAAGGGGACAAACTAGAATGTATCAGCTACAGAGGCATTACACTCTTAAACAACACATATAAGATATTCTCTAGCATCATCCTAAATGAAAGACTGTAAATCGTCAAAGAAAAGATAACGGGAGTACCAGTGTGGATTCTGTCGAAATAGAAGCACAATCGACCAAAATTTCATACTTAAGCAGGTGATAGAGAAGCATAATGAATATGGGTTAGACTTACATATGCTTTTTATTGATTTTAAGCAGGCCTTTGATAGTATAAATAGCGAAAGATTGTTTGGAGCAATGGACAAAATGGGAATACCACAGAAGCTAATCAGGCTTATAAGGATGACTATGTGTCAAACCAAAGCAAGAGTGAAAATTGACAATCAAATAAGTGCTCGCTTCGAATTCCGTACAGGAGTTAAACAAGGTGATTGTCTGTCAACAACTCTCTTTATACTAGCACTACACAATGCTACACAGGAAATAGGCCAGAGAGGCACAGTCTATACACAGTGAAGCCAAATCTTTGCATATGTTGATGATGCAGTGATGGTTCCTAGATCAGAAACTGGGTTGAGACAAGTATATAGAGAAATAGAGGAGAAAACCCAACAAATGGGACTAATAGTGAATGAGAAAAAGACTAAATATATGATTGTGTCTGCAACTTAGATTGGACAACAAACTCAGAATTGGAAAGTAGGAGACAAAGTATTTGAAAGTGTGTTGAGCTTCAAATATCTTGGCAGTGTAATACATAAAGAAGGAAGGATTAGTGAATGTGTAAAAGACAGAAAACAAGTAGGGAACAGAGCATATGCAGCTAACCATCGTATGCTAAAAAGCAAGCTTATGAAGAGATCTGGTAAAATTCAAATATATAAAACGCTGATAAGACCAGTAGTAACATATGGATCTGAAACCTGAACCCTTACAAAATCTGATGAGAATTTGTTAAGGATTTTTGAAAGGAAAATACTGCAGAAGATCTCCGGGCCTATCCAAGATGGGGATATCTGGAGAATTAGAAATAATGAAGAATTGAATCGATCCATAAACAGGGAGGATATTGTGAAGTTTATAAAAGCTCAAACAATAAGATGGCTGGGACATGTAAAGAGAATGGAAGTGGGAGTGATGCCAAGAACGATGATGGAAGGAAGACTGTTTGTAGGAAGAAGAAAAGGAAGACCTTGTTTGAGATGGGTTGATGATGTGGTAGCAGACCTGAAAGTAATGAAGATAAAGCAATGGATGGAGAAGATGAAAGAGAGAGAAATGAAGAATGATTGTTGAGGAGGCCAAGGCTCACCCAAGGCTGTAGTGCCAAGAGGAAGGAAGGAAATACTTGAATGGTGCAGTTGTCTCTGTGGCAGTCGTAATATACAGAGATGCTTTGATCACTGATTGTTCTGTAGGGTAGTTCTTGTATTTTGGTTACATTAGTATTCTGCCACTTTCATTTGAGTATTCTACTATTATTTTCTTAAGTTCCTGTGTTCATGGTTTAAAACTGTTTGTAGATTTTTATATATCTGCAATTCTGCATATAAAGTATGTGTGTTCAGACTTCTTGATGTTGTTATTAGTGAGCAGCAGAAATACGTAATCTGTATTTATGTGTTAGTACATATTGGTATGTGGATGTATAATAGTGTAGTGACCACGGAGTATAGGCGGTTGAGAGTGGACCGAAACCGACCGCTCCGTTAGTACTACTTAAAGGGGAAAGGATTCCTACTGTCACCGATGGTCCGTTCGGGTCAAGCAGGAGGTAG
>Ga0123355_10004414_pt1 | contig 20451 bp, 14 predicted proteins | sample TergutEmb28metaG_3_FD_89872 | JGI IMG/M metagenome (GOLD analysis project Ga0123355, IMG submission 89872) | Embiratermes neotenicus P1 segment gut microbial communities from Petit-Saut dam, French Guiana - Emb289 P1 | ecosystem: Host-associated > Arthropoda: Insects > Digestive system > Gut ...
TCGCAGTCTGAAACAATTGAGCGCGAGGCGAGAACCGGCGGCTTCAGGCCGGTTTTCGGCGAAGGGCGAAATGATTTCAGACGCGACTTATTACTCAGGAAGGGGTTCGCCCTGAAACTGACCGCACCGAGCCGTGCCGAAGCCGCTGTAAGCCGGTTGCAGAATGCAATACATGCTTCACCGTAACACCTGTACCATCGCACCACCAATGCACTACCCGCATCACCCGCCGTAACATATGAAAGCGGGCAAATGCATTCGGACACGGCCGACCGAATGTTGACGCCCACGTGCACACCTTTTATGTAAAGCGGCAACGCGGAGCGAAAGCTCTGCACACCCGAAGTTCCCGGGGCTTCGGTTACTTATAGCGAACGACCCTGAGAACCGTGAAGGCGAGGCGGAAAATCGCGAGCTTCAGCGCGTTTTCCGACGAAGCCTGAACGGGCTTCTCAAGTACGTTCGCTATACTTAAAACGAAACAAACAGAGCAGCAATCGCGAAGCGAACAAAAATGCACCGCAAGGATTTTTCATACCCTGCGGCGCACTTTTGCTCGCTTTAATTTTTTACGGGAGGATATTTCAAATGAAAGAATTTGCATACATTCGCGTTTCATCGAAAGACCAAAATGAACGCCGGCAAGTTATCGCAATGAAAAGTCGCGGCATTCCGGCGGAGCGCATATTTTTGGAGAAATTAAGCGGCAAGAATACTCGCCGCCCAAGGCTTCAGGCACTTATGCAAAAGGTGCGGAGGGGTGACGTTGTTGTTGTGGAATCCGTAAGCCGCTTTGCGCGAAACACGCGGGATTTGCTTGAGCTTGTAGCGCGGCTTGCAAAAAAAGGCGTGGAGTTTATCAGCCTGAAAGAAGACATCGACACAACAACCCCGACGGGACACTTTATGCTTACGGTTTTTGCGGCGGTTGCGGAGCTTGAACGCGAACATATTTTGGAACGCCAAGCGGAGGGCATAGCAACCGCCAAGGCGCAGGGAAAGCACCTCGGGCGTCCTGCAAAAAGGTGTCCCGAGAATTTCGCTGCTGTAGTGAAAAATTGGGAGCGCGGCGGAATCAATTTTAATGAAGCGTTGAAGCAAACTGGGCTTAAAGAATCCACGTTTTACAACCGCTTGCGGGAAATGCGCAACGGAAAAGACGGACGGTAACTGTAAAAAGGTGTACCTTTTTATAGTTCACGCTCGCCCAAAATTTAGCACACAAAAAGAAGGAAGTCAAGACAAATCTTCCAATTTTTCGCGATGTTTTGACAAAATACTCCAAAACAGGGGCTAAATCAGACCGCTATAAAAAGGTACAGGTTTTTATAGTTGACAAAAAACATCGACAATGTAAAGGAGGTGAGCTGAGTGTACATTTTAGATGAGCATTTGATGGCAAAATTAGACCATATCCAAGAAAATACTGTACAAACTATCTCCGGTTGGCAACCCGCATATCCCTACTGTACCAGCTGTGAGGGAACTTGCTTTGGTTGCTCCGGCTGTGGTAATGGTTGCGATGGAACCTGCGCCGGACCGACAAGGTAACACACGATGAGTGCATGGTTAGAAACCAATTCTACCCATAAAAACTATCCGCACACGTTTGAGCGTAAGACTTGTAATGCGAATCCACGATTGAGGTTTAGACTTAATTTTATCGGTTTCACGGGGCAGTACGCATTAAATTCAACCGTTAAAACCACCATTCATGCGGGTTCAAACCGCAATCGTGGAATCGTGGATTCGCACTTCTAGCGGTATCTTTAATTTTAAAGGGAGAACTTGATATGAACAAGATGAGATTTAGCCCTACCTTATGCGTAACTCATAACTGTAATTTAAGCTGTGCATACTGCTATCAAAAACATGATGGAGAAAGAAAGATGTCTTTAGATACCGCAAAAAGTTGTATTGATTGGATATTTAATAATATCCCTGAATATGCAAGCGGCGGTGTTGAGGTCGCCTTTATTGGTGGAGAACCTTTACTGGAATTTGAACTGATTAAAAAAATATTTGAATACACTACAAAAAAATATTTAAATATACCTAAAATTTTTTTTGCAACCACAAATGGCACATGCCTTACAAATGAGATGAAAGAGTGGTTTACTGCTCATAAACAATGTTTTTGGCTTGGACTTTCTCTTGATGGCACAAGAGAAACCCATAACCACAACAGAAGTAACTCTTTTGATAGCATTGACTTTGATTTTTTCTTGAAAAACTGGAATTTGCAAGAAATCAAGATGACAATCTCTGAATATTCGTTATCGCGGTTAGCAAAAAATATTAAATTTGTTCATTCCTTGGGTTTTAATAATATTGGCGGAGTTAATTTAGCAGAAGGTTGTTTTGATTGGGAGGGTGATGAACATATAAGGACGCTAATTCCTCAACTTTCGGAATTAGTTGATTTCTATGTGAAAAACGACAATATACAGGTAAATAAGATGCTGGATAAGCATCTTGGTTTGTGTCAGGTAAAAAACAACAACCAACAAAAATGGTGCGGCATTGGGAAAAACGTAACATTCTTTGACACAGATGGAAAAAGATACCCTTGCCCATATATAACACCCATGACATTTTCTAAGAATGACTTGAACATCCTTGCTAATGCAGATTATGACAACGACGAAAACTTCTTAGATGATTGTTCCAGTAGCTGTTATATATACCCGCTCTGTCCGACATGTTATGGTGCAAATTATCATCACAACAAGTCGTTTAAGGTACGCAACAAAACACGTTGTCGCATCCAAAAACTTATCGCATTGTTTTCTGCGGATTTACATGCAAAACGAATTGCAAAAAACTCAACTCCGTATGAAGAACGCGGCATATATGACACCATTGAGGCAATTAAAAAAATTAAGCTGTTATATCTGTCGGAATTTGAAAAATTTTTTACAACTGCTCTCCCGTAGAGCAACAAGAACTATATATAGCGAATAACCTTGAGAACCGTGAAGGCGAGGCAGGAAATCGCAGGCTTCAACGCATTTTCCGACGAAGCCTGAACGGACTTCTCAAAGCAGAATTAGTATAATGAAGCCGTTGCCTTGTTGCGTATGTAATTCACGTGCGCGACGGCGAAACGGCTTTTTTCACGCTCTGCGATACGGGCGTTTTGATTGAATCGGAAACCGCCGGCACAAGTCTCGTCGCGCTTGATTGGACTATGTTTTAAACTCCCGCCCCTCCCTACGTTTTTGCATCCGCTCCGCATAATCGTCGGGATACTCCCGTTCGGAATCGTCGGGGGCGTCATTTCGAACGTAAAGCCACGCACAAATTGCCGCCGTAAGCGGAACGGTAAGAAGCATTCCGAAACTGCCCACCAACGCGCGCAAAAATTCCACGATAATCATTTCCGTGTTGAAAAGAATCGTGGGGGAAGCGGTGTCTGCGGTAAGCAGCAAAATAATCGACAACGAACTGCCTATGTACGCTAAAATCAAAGTGTTGAGCATTGTGCCCAAAATGTCTTTGCCGATGTTTATGCCCGATTTAAAAAGGTCGGCGAAAGTTTTGCCGCCGCCGGCGTCCTTTACTTCCTGCAACGACGAAGCAATCGACATTGCAACGTCCATTATCGCCCCGACCGCGCCCAAAATTACGCCCGCAAAAACAATCGCGCGTAAATTTATCGGGTATTCGGTTGGCAGAAGAAGCAAAAATTCGGTTTCTTGGTCGGGTGCGCCGGTCAAATGCAAAATCGCATCCATAAGCAGCATTAAAATTCCCGCTAAAAGCACACCGCCCAAGCACCCTAACATGGCGGAAAGTGCTTTTTTATTCGGGCCGATTACGATTAAAAGCGTGGAAACAACAGAAAAAACACAAATAATAATCGCGGTTATGTAAATATTTCTGCCGGAAAGAATCGCGGGAATAAACACCCAAAACACAGCCATGCAGGTAAAACCAAGCGCAACAATGGCATTAAATCCTTTTTTTCGGGCAAATAAAATAATCAGCCCGAGGAAAACAGCCCCCAAGATGATTATATGGTTAATTCGTACATATCCGGCAAAATGATAAATACTGTTCCAATCGTCATACACGATTAGAATCCTGTCGCCGACCGACACTTCTCTCTCGTTGACGAGAAAAAAATCCGCCAAAAGTTGCCTGACAATCACTTCATCGCCGCGTCGTTCGCCTCTTGAGATAAGCGCGCCGAAGGTTATTTCCGTATCCACGCCGCCGACACCCCAAGCCGCGCCCGGTTCAGACTCCGCCCTGTCGATAATGTCGGTAACAACGCCGGTGAAATAAGGCATTGCATGTATTCCGGCGGGGGTGTAAAAATCTCGCGAAGCAACGCGACTCCCGACAAAAAGAAACAACGCCGATGCCGCCAAAACGCACAAATAAAAAATTCGTTCCCGTGACTTCACATCACGCCTCCAAAATTTTTTACAAGCGACCTCTGAAAACCCATCTTTTCGCATATGTCGCTTCTCGTAAAATGGCCTAAAGCCGCCATTTTCCTGCGATGCGACACAGCTCAAAGTTGGTTTTCGGAGGTCGCCTACATCTGTTTCCAAAATATTTTGCGATATTCCGGCGACGGCGGAATACCGTCGGCAAGCTCTTTAGCCCACAAAACGCCACCGGCAGCAGCAGGCGTTTTAAGTTCGATTATGCGACAATGCCTGCCGCTCAACTCGACGGCAGTTTTTAAAAACACTTCGCTCATGCCCCTGTACGGAACTTTGTGCCAAACACTGCCGACCTGAACCACGTTGATGGGCAGTTCGGGCGTTCCCATACCTTTAAACGCAAGCCGACGAATGCACCCCGCAACCGATTTCCCTACAGAACTGCCGGCGTCATCAAAAATACTTTTCGCAACTTCGTCGCCATCAACGGCGGCTTTCGCACCGATTTTAACAATGTCCGTCATATTCCGGCGCAAAAAATCGTATTCCGCAATGGTTTCAAGCATATTTTCGTCGGTAATCCCGAGCAACTTTCGCACAAGAGGAAACATCGCCGAATCCGGACCGCAACGAAAAGTAAATTCGTACATCGCAACAATAATTTTTTCGAAAATGAAATGCCCGCCCGCGCTGTCGCCGGACGCGCTGATACCGCCGATTTGCAAGGTTTCACCGCACTCATCAACCCCAACAACAACCGTACCTGTGCCGTTTACAGCACAAATTCCCACGCCGTTTTCAGACGCCGCCTTTATGCCCAAAAGACCGTCGTTTCCAATCCCGAAATTCGAAAAACCAATCGCCTTGACCCGCCGGGTTAATTCCTCAACTTGGTACTTCATATCTGCCCCGGCGAGTCCGAACCCCGCCGCAACAATATTATCCAAGCCAACACCCTCGTTTCGTGCAAAAAGCTCGTCGAGCTGTTCGCGCATAACACGCTCCATTCCGTCGAAGCCGTCATCGAAACGCTCATGGCTGCATGTTCCGGCGCGGAAAACATCAACGATTTTGCCCTCTGTTGAACAAAGCAAGTATTCCGTTTTTGTATTTCCGCCGTCCACCCCAAGAAAATATGTTTGCATATTTTTGTCACCCGCTGAATGTCGAAACCGACATTCGCACTCCCTTCATCCGATTTTTAACCGGCTGTTGCTTGTCGCCCCGCACCCGACCGCCTGCGACGCGGTTTGCGATGAATCGGCTTGCGATTTTCGTTTATAAAAATCTCCGGGCTCTTGTTATTTTCCACCGTTTCGCGAGTAATGACACAACGTTCGATTGTAGAATCACTCGGCACGTCGTACATAGTGTCCTGCAAAAGCGACTCAACAATTGCACGAAGCCCGCGCGCACCGGTTTCGCGCTCCAACGCCTTTTTTGCAATGGCTCGAAGCGCGCCCTCTTCAAATTCAAGGCGCACATGGTCAAGTTCAAGCAGATATTGATACTGCTTCGTGAGAGCATTTCGAGGCGAGGATAAAATAGAAATAAGCGCGTCCTCGTCCAAATTATTCAGCGTTACAATAACGGGAACACGCCCGATTAACTCGGGAATAAGCCCGTAACGATGCAAATCACGCGGCTGAACATGTTGCAAAACATCTTCGGCAACCTTTTCCTCTTTGGTTTTAACCTCCGCGCCGAATCCTATAACTTTTTTGTTCATTCGCTGCTCAATAATTTTTTCAAGTCCCGAAAAAGCTCCGCCGCAAATGAACAATATATTTGTGGTGTCAATTTGCAGGAAATCTTGGTGCGGATGCTTACGCCCGCCTTGCGGCGGCACAGATGCAAGTGTACCTTCGAGAATTTTCAGCAAAGCCTGCTGAACGCCCTCACCGCTGACATCGCGCGTAATCGAAGGGTTATCCGACCTGCGCGAGATTTTATCAAGTTCGTCGATATAAATAATTCCGCGTTCGGCGCGCTCAATGTCAAAATCCGCCGCTTGAATCAATCTGAGCAAAATATTTTCAACGTCTTCACCAACATAGCCCGCTTCGGTTAAGCTCGTTGCGTCGGCAATGGCAATCGGTACTTCCAGGAAGCGCGCAAGCGTTTGCGCCAGATGCGTTTTTCCGACGCCCGTAGGTCCGATGAGAAGCACGTTACTCTTTTGCACCTCAATGTCAACTTCATCGCCCATGTGCTGCATTGCGATACGCTTATAGTGATTGTACACCGCAACGGAAAGTGCGATTTTTGCCCTGTCCTGCCCGATTACGTACTCATCAAGAAACTCCTTGATTTCTTTGGGCTTGGGCAGGTTGTACGTTTCGTCAAAATCGGGCGGGTCTTCCATGCTTTCGTCCAAAATTCCGCAACACATGTCAACGCATTCATCGCAAATGTAAACGTTTGCGCCTGCGATAATTTTGTCAACCTGCTCTTGGTTTTTCCCGCAAAACGAGCAACGCGCAACGTTTCTCGCATCAAATTTCGACGCCATTATTTCGACTCCCTTCGCGAGATGATTTTGTCGATAAGACCATACTCAAGAGCTTCATCGGCAGTCAAAAAATTATCACGGTCGGAATCCGCAGTAACTTTTTCAACGGATTGACCTGTGTTTTCCGCGATAATGCGATTGAGCTTTTCCTTCATTTTAATGATGCGTTCCGCGTGGATTTTAAAATCTGACGCCTGACTGCGCCCGATGCCGCCGGAAGGTTGGTGAATCATAACTTCGGCGTTCGGAAGCGCGAATCGCTTTCCTTTCGCGCCGCCGGAAAGTAAAAATGCTCCCATGCTTGCCGCCATACCGACGCAAATCGTTGAAACATCGCATTTGACGTGATTCATTGTGTCGTAAATGGCCATGCCCGCCGTGATTGAGCCGCCGGGGCTATTGATATACAGCGAGATGTCTTTGTCGGGGTCTTCCGACTCAAGGAACAATAATTGCGCGACAATAAGGCTCGCGCTTACGTCGGAAACCTCGTCACCCAAAAAAATTATCCGGTCTTTCAGGAGGCGCGAATAAATATCGTACGAACGCTCGCCTCTGCTTGTTTGCTCGATTACGTACGGCACTAAATTTGCCATCAGAACATTCCCCCTTCTGAGCTTTCTGCATCCGTTTCGTCCATATCCGTTGTTTCCGGGTCGAACTCTTCATCCTCGGATTCTACGGCTTTTTCCGTTATAAAATCAAGTGCTTTTTCACACAAAAGCGAACGCTCCAATTCCTTGCGGCGAGCGGGGTGCATATCTGCGATAATTTTTGCTAACTCGTCGCCCTCTCTGCCGGTTGCGTCTTTTACGCGCGTTTCAAAGGCTTCATCGTCTACAACAAGGCTTTCTTTTTTTGCTACGGCTTCAAGCGCGAGCATTCCCTGCACGTCTGTTTCCGCTTGCTTGCGCCATGAGGCTTTTAAAAATTCTTCGGATGTTTGCGTAAAACGCATGTAATTTTCAATATCCATGCCGCGCATTTGAATCGAATGCGCAAAATCACGGAACATATCGTCAAGGCGTCCGAGATACATCGCCTCGGGAATATCAACGGTTGACACGCCAATCAATTTTTTCAGCAAATGCGCCCGCTTCATGTTTGTGAGGCTTGCTTCCTTGTTTTCTTTAATGCGTTTCGCCAAATCATCCCTGAACTCTGCAAGGGTATCGAACTCCGAAACGTCCTCGGCAAACTCGTCGTTAATTTCGGGCAGTTCGTTTGCCTTGACGTCCAAAACTTCCACTTCGAACACGGCGTCTTTGCCGGCAAATTCGGTGGCGTGATAATCGTCGGGGAATTTCACGTTCACCTTGAGGTCGTCGCCGACGGACGCGCCCGCGATTTGCTCTTCGAAGCCGGGTATAAACTGCCCCGAACCGAGGGTAAGGTCATAATCCTCGCCTTTGCCGCCGCTAAACGCCTCGCCGTCGATGAAGCCTTCGAAATTGATTGTTACAACGTCGCCCATAGCCGCCGCGCGATTCACGCTGACTTGGCGAGAATTTTTCTCTTGCTCGGCTTTAAGAGCGTCTTTGATGTCTGCCTCGGTGGCCTCGGTGTTGGTTTTCGGATACGCAAGCCCTGTATATTCACCGACTTCCGCTTCGGGACGTACAAAAACAATGGCGGTAAATACCACGCCTTCTGTTTCGCTTACGTCGCCGGGGTCGATGTCGGGGCGATGCACAGGCTCAATTTCGTGTTTGTCCAACGCTTCTTCGTAGGCGTCAGGCAAAATATAATTGAGCGCGTCATCATAAAAAACTTCCCTGCCGTACATTTGCTCGATTATTTTGCGCGGAGCTTTGCCCTTGCGAAAGCCCGGAATGTTGAAATATTGCTTATTGCGATTGTAGGCAAATGCAAGCCCCTCGCGAACGCGCTCCGGACCGACGGTTATCGTGAGTTTGAGTTTGCACGGCTCGAGTTGCTCCATTTCACTTGATTTCAAATTTTCAACTGTGCTTTTCTTTTTCTTTGCCATTTACGACGCACCCTTCGAAATTTTTTTGAGAGTATAACATATTTACAAACTTTCACCAAAATCCGCGCGGAATTTTTGCACAATTTTTTCCTGCCAGTTGCCGATTGTTCTCAACCGACCGAAGAAAAAGCGCAGAACACGCGGTTCTTCCTCAAAAGTAAGCCCGCCGATAAGTTCGCGATTTTCATAAAGCCACGTAAGACGGTCTGCGACGTATTTAACCTGCGAAAGCGTGAACACGCGCTTGGGAAACGCAAGACGCAAAAGCTCCATATGCGCGAGAGTTTCGCTGCCGTCGGGGTTGCGTTGTTCGGAAAGTGTTCCGCGTTCCATGCCGCGAACTCCGCTTGCAAGATACATCGCCGCCGCAAGTGCGCCCGCAGGATATTCCTCTTGCGAAAGATGCGAACAAAATTGCCGCGCATCAACGTGGCATCCCAAGCCGCCCGGCGGCGTTACAACCGGCACACCCCGGCTCAAAAGTTCCTTACACAATACTTCGACAAAAATAGGCGTCTGGCTCACAACGTCCGGGTCGAGAGATTCTTGCAGACCGATTGCCATTGCTTCCATTTCGCGAACGCTCATGCCGCCGTAGGTTAAAAAGCCTTCGTACAGCGGAATCATTTCGCGCATTTTCATAAACAGCTCATTGCTCGACGTTAAAATTCCGCCGCCTCGCGCCGCACCGAGTTTTCGTGCGGAAAAATAAATTACGTCCATAAGTGTGCCGATTTCCCGCGTGACATCACGGAGGTCGGCATCTTTAAATTCGGGGTCGCGCGTTCTTATAAAATGAAGGTTATCGGATAAAAGGCTCGCGTCGTAAACGAGGGTGAGTCCTTCGGCGCGACAAATTTTGCTTACCTCGCGCATGTTTTGCATGGATACCGGCTGTCCGCCCACGAGATTGGTTCCCGCCTCAATCCGTACGAATGCAATTTTATCCTTGTCAATCTCCGAAATCAATTTTTTCAGCTTGTTGATGTCGAGGTCGCCTTTGAAAGGCAGGTCGGAAGAAATTTGCAACCCTTCATCCGTTATGATTTCCTCAACTTTGCCGCCCATCATTACGATGTGCGCTTTAGTTGTTGTGAAGTGGTAGTTCATTATCGCGGTTGAACCCGGCTTTACCAACAAGCGCGCGATGATATGTTCGCAAGCGCGACCTTGGTGCGCGGGCAGAAAATGTTCCATATTAAACATGTCCTGCAACACTTTTTCGAGGCGGTAGAACGTTTCGCTTCCCGCATAGGAATCATCCGCCTGAAGCATTGCGGCATATTGATTTTCGCTCATGGCGTTTACGCCGCTGTCGGTAAGCATGTCCAAAAAAATATCTTTGTTGCGCAAGAGAAAAGTATTGTATCCCGCTTCTTCTATTGCGGCGGCGCGTTCTTCAATCGGTTTTAAAAACACTCGCTGCACCATGCGGACTTTGTGCATTTCTAAAGGAATGTTTTCGCCGGAAAAAAATTTTACATTTGCCATTATTTCTTTACCTCCAAAATTTTTACAAGTTCCGGCGAAACAGCTTCGCCGTTTTCGTCAATTGATTCGAAATCCATGCGCTTGTACGTCCAGAGCGCACGTCCCATACGGTGCTTTTCAAAAAGAGCGTTCGTGTCGAGAATATAATTTATGCGGCTTTCAAGGTCGGCGTTGTTTATAACGCCGTATTCGCCGCAATAAAGCTCCTTGTTGTTCTTTTGCGAAAATTCTAACGCTTGCTTCATGCACATTTCAAGATACTCTATATTGAAAACGGTATCCTCAGTAACATGCGAATACGGGATTTTCTCGGGGAAAATCTCGTTAAGCCTGTCGATTCCTACAATTTTGCCGGGATACGGCTGATTTATGCCGGTATCTTTGAGCGTCGTCCACCGAGCGCGTTGATGTGTTACAAGCATCGGCTCATAGAAGTGGAAATTATACAAAACACGCGGATTATCGTAAATCTCCAAGGTTTCAAGCCCGCGAACGGAATTATAATACGGACCGCCTAATAAAATGTAACGGCTCGGGTCAACAGCGTGAATCGCCTCAATCGCACGACGCGCAATTTTGTTCCAAGTTTCGCCGTGCGGGTCGATGATTTCGTTCATCAATTCGAAAACAACGTTGTCGCCCTCGCCTTTGTAACGCCGCGCAAATTCTTCCCAAAGCGCGACGAAACGTTTTTGCGCGCCTTCGTCGGAAAAAAGAACATTGTCGGCAACGGCGTTATAAAACGCATATCCCGGTGCTTTGTGCAAATCAATCACAAGATTAAGCCCCGCCGCCTTGCACCACGCAAGCGTTTTATCAATTACCTCAAATCCGCTTTGCAAATATTTTCCGGGCGCGTCATCGCTTTCAAGCACAGGATAATCCACCGGAAGCCGAATATGGTCAAGCCCCCATGATGCGATTTTTTTCACATCCGATTCGGAAATAAATTCCGCGATATGCTTTTCCGCGTAAGAACACTGGGAAATCCATCCGCCCAAATTTACACCCGAGCGGTATTTGTCAAAAATTATTCCCATTTTCAAACCCCTTTCGTATGTATACGGCAAGTTTACAACAAATAAAGGAAAAATGATATAGCAGTTTTTCATGTTGCGCGGAAAATTTACACAGATGACTTGTGCTGTGCAATTTAAAATCCTATCAGTAACCGCTCAGCTACCGATAGGATTTTTTAAAAAATTTTTTTAAACTGTCGGGGACTCCGTCCCCGAACCCCCGGACTTCGCCCCCTTGACCCCTTCTTAAAAAATCGCGCGAATGCGCGATTTTTTGATAATTTTTGCCCCGCTTTTTTTAAAAAGCGGGTGGGGGCTTGGGGGCGAAGCCTCCAAAGAATAATTCATAATCAGGTGTTCAAATTTTGATTTTTATCCGATATAATGTATAATGGCTTATGAAAAATTCCCCGGGGGGTATTTGTGATGAAAAATACTGTTTTTGCGGTACTTGTAACATTGATTATCCTGCTGTTTCCGACGGTTTCGCTTGCGTCTTCGCCGCAGGCATCTCCGCCGCCGATTCCGAACCTCGACGACATCGAGCTTACCGTCGAGCTTCAAGGGCTTGATAATTTATTTGTCGGCGTGGAGGCTCGCGGTCGTGTGCTGTTCCAACTGGACGGGGCACAATTTGCACAGGAAATTTATTACTGGGATTTCTGGGCGGGAAATTTACCGCCGGGGCTTTTTGCGGAAGAACCTCGTCGCATAAACAGCCAACTCGTTGAAATTCGCATAACCGGCGAACCCGCCTTTGCAACTTCAATGAACCGAAACATCTCAACGCCGTTTTCGATTCCGGTTCGAAATATTCGCCACGGTCAGCTTTTGCCGACAAACTCGCTTCGTGCAGTGCGCGAAGGGTCGTTTTTGGCGGGCGCAACGTCGCGCAGCGCGGATGTTTCGCCGTGGTTCTTCACATTCGACCTTAACCCGCACAGCTCGCAACATCGCGATATGTTCGTATATGTGCGCATATTTGATGATTACAGGCTTACCGGCATTCGCTACGGCAGAATGACTTTGCGGGAAGAAACGGACTTCGTGCGCTATCGGCACGACCGTTTCAGAATTAACACCTCGTTTTTAGAGCGGTTGGCGGTTGGCGAATGGGATTTGGAATTTGTAATGAATCGCGGCGCGAACCCTGTCGTAACCATGCGAATAATTGATTCGCGCCGAATCGAACTGCCCGACCCGTATGAACCCGTCGGGCCGCCGCCGTGGGCACCCGAAGCCCCGCCCCACCCCGATGTCGGCTTTATGTTTTTAACGGGCGGCGTTGCGGTGGATTTAAATTCGCTTCATTGGGGTTTAAACCGCGCAAGAGTAGCGCCGGAGTTTCACAGCGGCGTTGCGACAGCAACCGTTCGCGCCGATGTTTTGAACAACTTGGCGCAAACACGCCCCGGCGACAGTTTTCAAATTATGACGCCCTTTGCGAGAATCAATATCCCGACGAATATTTTTGATTTGACCTTCGGTGCGCGGGCGGCTGTGTCGCGAAATAATCTTGCGTACAGCCAAGTCGATTTCCGCATAACCGTAACCGACCGCACGTCAGACCCGCGATTTGCGCAAATGCTTACGGCAACGCATCCCAACGGCGAACTTTTAACGTCGCTTATCGAGGTTCGCGTCGAGCTTATTAACACTCAAACCGGTGCGGTAATTTTAACCGCGCAGGAATTTTCTCGCCCGATTGAAATAAATTTCGTTGTGATGGATAATGCGGGGCATTTGCGCCCGGCAGGTGTGTTGTTCCAATTGCAGTGGATTGAATTTGTGCCGAATCGCACCGCGTCGCCGAACGAGTTTACGTTAAGCACGATTTTCCCGGGAACGCTCGGCGTAATTCATAATCGCGCCCATTTCCGAGATGTTTACACCACACACTGGGGATTTTTGCAGTCGTACACGGCAGCGTATTCGGGATTGTTGCTTCCGATGGATAATCTTCAGCCCTACACCCCGATTTCCCGCGGCGAATTCGCACAGCTTCTTTCCTCTACATTGCAGCTTCCCCGCGCAACGGCGCACCGGTCAGGTTTTGCGGACGTTCCGCCCTCGAATGCATTCTTCGACGGCGTGAGTCGTTTGTTTGAAGCAGGGCTTTTAGGACCTTATGTATCCGGGTCGTATTTTTATCCGAACGCGATTATCACTCGCGAAGAAATGGCGGCAATAATCGGCATGGCAATTCGCCTGAACTCGCCGACCGCTGCTCCGCGCCATGCAGGCACATTTGCCGATGCCCGCGACTTCAACCCGCACCACATTGCAAATGTCCAATTGGCCGTTAATTTCGGCGTAATGGCGGGTTATCCCGACAATACCTTCCGCCCCGGATTACCGTCAACCCGCATATATGCTCTCGAAGCCACAATAAATCTTGCTCGCCTCCTCGGCGTCATAGATGAAATTTAACGCTTGACACGAGCCGTAACCTGTAATAGAATACCCCTCGGCTCACGCAGTTGTGGCGGAATTGGCATACGCGCAAGACTAAGGATCTTGTGTCAGCAATGACGTGCAGGTTCAAGTCCTGTCAACTGCAAAGCAAATACGAGATTTCCGCGCGTCGGTAATCTCGTATTTTTTTTTGCAACACGGCGAATTCAAACAGCGCAAATCAGGCAGCTTCAGCGAACGCACTTTATTACGCGAACGAGAGGCTATAGTGAACAAAATTAAGAAGCGTCCCATCGGCGATGCACTGTGAGCGGTTCGCTCATTGTGTTTGACCTGTCATTGTCAAATAATCCCGCATCCTTGCGAAAAATGCGATTTTGACGTACAATACGGGTCGAGGTGATAGGATTGAGCTATTCAATCGGAATTGACGTCGGTTCAACCACACTTAAAACAGTTGTACTTAACGCCGAAGGCGACATCATAGAGAAATCGTATCAACGGCATCTTTCGCGCGTGCGTGAGGTGACGGCGGAGCATGTCCGGAGTTTGCAAAAAATTCTCGACGGGCAAATGCTTAAAATTTCCGTTACGGGGTCGGCGGGGCTTGGAGTCGCGGGCAGTGCCGGGCTTAATTTTGTGCAGGAAGTTTTTGCGGCCGCCGGTGCGGTTAATCGCAAAATTCCCGAAACCGATGTCGTTATCGAGCTTGGCGGCGAGGATGCGAAAATTCTGTTCCTGCGCGGCACGCTTGAAGAACGCATGAACGGCTCTTGCGCGGGGGGAACCGGCGCGTTTATCGACCAAATGGCAACTCTTATGAACGTCACGGTTGACGAACTCGACGAGCTGTACCCGTTACATAAAAGAATTTACCCGATTGCGTCGCGTTGCGGCGTATTTGCCAAAAGCGATATTCAGTCGCTTATGAATCAGGGCGCGAAAAAAGAGGACATCGCCGCAAGCATTTTTCAGGCCGTCGTTGACCAAACAATCGGCGGGCTTGCGCAGGGACGTCCGATTAAAGGCAATGTTTTATTTCTCGGCGGACCGCTTTCGTTTTTCAAAGGCCTGCAAGACCGCTTCATTAAAACTCTCGGGCTTGATGAAAAAAACGCCGTGTTTCCCGAGCTTGCGCCGTATTTTATGGCACTCGGAAGCGCGTTTAACGCGGAAAAATCCGCCGAGCCGATTACATACGACGAGCTTGTAAATCAGCTTGAAAAGGCGCAACCGGCGGAGAAAATCGAAATTGCGGATTCACGCCCGCTTTTCGCAAGCGCGGCGGAGCGCGACGAATTTTCGCGTCGTCATTCTTCCGTTGTCGTGCCGGATGCAAACCTTGAAACCTACAGCGGCGCGGCATTTTTGGGCATCGACGCCGGCTCGACAACAACGAAACTCACGCTTATTGGCGAAAACGATGAAATTTTGTACCGGCATTATTCTCCGAACGGCGGCAATCCGTTGCCGATTATTCGCGAGCAATTGCAAAATATTTACGCCGCTGCCGGCGACCGCGTACATATTGCAGCCGGAGCGGTAACGGGCTACGGCGAAGAGCTTGTACAGGCCGCCTTCGGCATCGATTGCGGAATCGTTGAAACAATCGCGCATTTCACGGCGGCGCGACATTTCAGCAACGACGTGGATTTTATAATCGACATCGGCGGGCAAGACATCAAGTGCTTCTACGTAAAGGACGGCGCGGTTGATTCCGTTGTGCTTAACGAGGCTTGCTCGGCGGGGTGCGGCTCGTTTTTGGAAACATTTGCGACATCGTTGGGGTACTCCGTGGCGGAGTTTGCCAACGTCGCGCTTGCGGCGAAAAATCCCGTAAACTTGGGTTCGCGCTGCACGGTTTTTATGAACTCATCGTTTAAGCAAGCGCAAAAAGACGGTGCGACAATCGAAGATATTGCCGCCGGTCTTGCCATGAGCGTTGTAAAAAACGCGCTGTACAAGGTAATTCGCGTGCGCGATGCCGACGAACTGGGGCAAAACATCGTTGTGCAGGGCGGCACGTTTTTGAACGACGCTGTTTTGCGATGCTTCGAAACGGAAATCGGGCGCGATGTAATCCGCCTGCCGATTTCCGAGCTTATGGGTGCGTACGGTGCGGCACTTTTCGCCAAACAAAACGTGCCGAAAGTTTCCGCGATTATTTCCCCGGAAAAATTGGAAAATTTCACACACAAATCAAAAGCAACCATTTGCAACGCTTGCGCAAACAAATGCTGCCTGACAATTAACACCTTCGCCGACGACGAAAAATTTATTTCCGGCAACAAATGCGAAAAAGGCGCGCTGCGCCAAGCGCAGAGTAAACGCCGGGGACAAATGTCAGGGGCGGAGCATTCCCTCGAAGCCGGAGGTGAAAACGAAATCGGCGCGGAAAGCCGGCTGCCGAATCTCGTTGAGTTCAAGTACGATTTCATTTTAAATTATCCGACGTACGGCACCGGTCGTAAAAAAATCGGCTTGCCGCTTGTGATGAATATGTACGAAACAATTCCGTTTTGGTCTACGTTTTTTTCGTCGCTCGGTTGCGATGTGATTTTGAGCGAGCCGTCCACGCGCGAGTTATATATGAAGGGACAGCACACGATTTCATCCGACACAATTTGCTACCCTGCAAAGCTCGGTCACGGACATGTTGAGTCGCTGATTGAAAAAGGCGTTGACGCAATTTTTTATCCCTGCCAAACATATAATATCGACGAGGGGATTTCGGACAATTGCTATAATTGCCCCGTTGTTGCGTATTATCCCGAGGTAATTGCCGCAAATATTCCGGCAAATATCTGTAAATTGCACATCGGATTTCGGGATAAAAAGAAATTCACGTCACGAATTTTTGCAGAGCTGAAACCGCTTTTGCCCGGTCTTCGCAGGGGTGAAATTAAACTCGCGACGCAACGTGCGTTTGAGGCATACGACGCCTACAGCCGTCATGTTGCGGAGTACGGGGAACACGCGCTTGCTTACGCGAAAACGCACAACCTGCCGGTAATTGTTCTCGCGTGTCGCCCGTATCATATCGACCCGGAAATCAACCACGGTATCGACAAATTGTTGGTCAGTATGGGCTTTGTTGTTGTAACCGAAGATGCGGTTGCGCATCTTGTTACAAAGCAGAATTTGGGCGTTTTGAACCAGTGGACATATCATGCGCGGCTGTATAACGCGGCAAAGTTCGTTACGAAAAACGAAAACACGGAGCTTGTGCAACTTGTTTCCTTCGGATGCGGCATTGACGCAATTACAACCGACGAAGTTTCTGCGATTTTGCGCAACTCCGGCAAACTGTACACGCAAATTAAAATCGACGAAATTAAAAATCTTGCCGCCGCGAAAATTCGTTTGCGCAGCTTGCAAGCCGTTATGATGCGACCGGGGCGCACCGCCGAAACTTCTCAAAGTGCCGCACATGAGTTGGTACATTGAATCCGTTCCGGTTTTGCTTGAGCATTGTTTTTTGACTTTGCTCAGCATTTTGCCGTATCTTGCCGTCGGCATCTTGGCCGGAGAATTTTTGAAATTTACGTCGTGGACGAAAATTATTTACAAACGAGTTAATGCTTCGCCGATTGCGGCGGTTTTTTCGGCGGCGATTATCGGCATGATTTCACCGCTTTGCACTTTCGGAACGGTTCCCGTTGTTTCACAACTTTATAAAAGCGGCGTACGAATTGCGCCGCTTGTTACTTTTCTTGCGGCGTCGTCCCTGATGAATCCGCAGCTTTTTGTTATGACTGTCGGCGGAATCAGCGACTTCGGGCTTGAAATGGCGTTGGTTCTTGCCGCGTCGATTTTCGTAATCAGCTTCGCGCTCGGCATTTTGGCATACGCTCTGCCGGAGAAATTTATTGTGCGCAGGGATTTTACTCGCGACAGCGAAGATATTCTCGGCCGCGCGAAAAAAATTTTCTCGGCAAAGACGTATTTTTTTAATTGCGCAAAGATGTTAAAATCCGTAGGATTTTACGTGCTTTTGGGCATTTTCATCGGTGCAATTATCGAGCTTTACGTCCCGCAAATTTGGATTCACGAGGCTCTCGGGGCGCACAGAGGCGTTCGAGCGGTTCTTTTTGCCGCCGTTTTGGGCATTCCTCTTTACGCTTGCGGCGGCGGCGCGATTCCTCTCGCAAATTCCATGATTCAAAGCGGCATGGGCAAAGGCGCGGGTTTGGCATTTTTTATTGTCGGCTCGGCAACGCGACCCGCTCCCCTTTCGGCGATGGCTCTGCTTTTTACGCCGAAATTTTTGGTGGGATACACGGCATTTTTGCTTGCGGCGTCCGTTTTAATCGGGATTTTTTATATTTGACTTCTCAGGAATCAATTTTCAAGCTGCCGGGGGCTTCGCCCCCGAACCCCCACCCGCTTTTTGAAAAAAGCGGGTGGGGCGCGGGGCAACGCCCCGCAATTCATTTCAAAAGGAGAGATTCACATGAAAAAATTTACTGCAATCGCGCTTGTTTGCGCACTTATTGTCGTTGGGTTGACGAGCGTTCCCGCGATGGTTGCTCGGGCAGACACGCCCGAGCTTGTTTGGATTGTTCCGCCGACGCTTCCGCACGAATCCGTTGAATTTTGCAGCAATTGCGGATTCACGGACGAAAACGAGCAAATGATTGACCCCGTAACGGGACGTTTGACCGGCGAAAGGCACGGCGGACACGGCATGGGCAGACCGTTTGTGCTTGTGTACGACCCGGAGCGAAATTTGCTCGGCGAGCCGTCGCGTCATATCGGTTACACCGACGCGGCCGGAATGTTCCCGTTTGACGAGGCGTTGACGCGGTTTTCACTTTCCGGGAACTTGCACGCCGTTGAAACTGTTGATTCGTCGCGCCGCAGATACGCCGAAACGTTTTGGGATTTCGGCGACAACGCGCCGTGGCAGGAATGGTGGCTTGAGCCCGAGGCACATTCCGGGCAATTTGCCGTTATGTATGACGGGCAATTCGTCACGCAGTTTGTTTTTTCCGGCGGCGGCTCGTTCCGGCCCGGATTTGACGTGATTCCGATGTATATGTTCGATTGCCAATACGGCAGCGGTTGGCGACTTATCGACACCGACGGCAACGCAACGACATCCCGCTCCTTCAACGAGATTCATTTAATCGACACAAATCATGCCGTTGCTGTTCAAAATGATGTTTACGGCATGATTGACCGAAACGGAAATATCGTTGTACCGTTTGTGTTCGAGCATATTGTAAACATTGACATCGACACGATTTTTGCGAAATATAACGGACAGTACGGAATTCTTGACGCGCGGTCGACAGGAATCGTAGCGGCGAGGGAAATTATGCTCGCGAACGAATCCGATGAAACGGACGACACGGCTGAAACCGCAGATGAAACCGAAGTCATATCGAGAGGACCGCTCGAAATACCGCCCGCCGTCATACCCCACGAAATGCCTTTGCCGCCCGGTCCGAATGTATTGGAAGATGTAGGAGAAGTCAGATTTTCGTGGCTTTTTTCGAGCTGTTAGAACCTGCGGTCAATAACCTAAATGCCGGAGGAAAGTGCCGATTTTTCGCCTTTCGAGGAAACTTCCGACAACGCCTCTTTGCCCGAGGCGATTTGTGAAAATATATTCGCAAATCACTTGACAACGAAATATTGTTCGCATATATTATGTGCAAGCGAAGAGGCAACGCCCCGACGCTGAACACATAACGGAACAATGCCGCTTTCCAACACCATGTATACAACCGCGCGACGGTGCTTGGGGCAAAGTTCCGACTTCGGACGTCCGAATTTTTTTCATTGCTCAAAAACAAAAAATCAAGCCACGACAGGCAGAATCGCTCCGGAGGGCCGTATCCGGGTTTCCGCGCTTCTGTTTGCCGTGGTTTTTTTGGTGTGAAAGCAGAGACATATCAGACTTCATACCCCAATTGAGCAATTTTTAGCTTTGACCATATCCTTGTTCTCGTTAGTCTGCTCACGGGCAACAGGCGAAGCAATTCATTCACAAGGTCTTTTCCCCACTTCTCTCCCAACGGCATAACATAAACGACAAAAAACTCTACATAATCTACTTTACGCTCATTTGCTAACGACTCAGGAAGCCAGTGAAATGCATCTATAATATCGTATGCCTGTTCAAAAGAATGTTCCTCCAATAATTTTATAACCACGTCTGAAATGTACACGTAAAGCCTTGAAAAGGCAGGGGCAATTTTGATTTTTGCACTTGTTTCATTATGCAGTCCGATTTCCGACGCAACATCTTTTAAAGTTTCAGATACTTGTACATTACTTATAAAAGATTCATTGTCTCCGCCGCTTGCCAGATTATCCCTAAGCACTCGCAGTAGTTCTATGCAGTCCGGTTGGTTAATTCTCAACCGGACTGCTGTAAACACCACATAAACATTGACAATGAAAATCTTGTCCATTACAAATTTTTCCCCTCCCACTCAAATCCTGATATATCACACCAGTCTCTCTTCAAAAGAAGATTGTCAACTGTCTTTGAATTATATAGGTGTTTAGTCCCATGTTATAATGGTGCAAATGAATTGCCAAAGGAGAACAAAAAACTATGGGACAAATATTACACGGATGCGCCAAAACGACAGAGGCAACCCGCAGAGCAATACA
>Ga0123355_10004415_pt1 | contig 20448 bp, 13 predicted proteins | sample TergutEmb28metaG_3_FD_89872 | JGI IMG/M metagenome (GOLD analysis project Ga0123355, IMG submission 89872) | Embiratermes neotenicus P1 segment gut microbial communities from Petit-Saut dam, French Guiana - Emb289 P1 | ecosystem: Host-associated > Arthropoda: Insects > Digestive system > Gut ...
CAAATACAGACATGCAACAACACAGGCTGACTGAACCAAAATTCTTCACTGGTTTGAGCTGATATCAAACTCAGATCAGAAAAACAGCCAATCTGCGATCAATTGTGAAATAATGTGTACAACATTTCAGTAAGCCTTTGTACAATTATAAACATATTACATTAAGTTAGTACTGTCCACAAGAAAACAAGAACCATATAAAATGCCACTTCAAAAATTCTACTTGCAATTAACACCAAATTGGTTATTTTTACAGTACATACAAAACCCCCTACTGGGACAATTCATTAAACCACAGAAACCAGAGGTTGTGTTTTCTCACAGAGAACACATCCGTATATACAGTTTCTTGAAAGACCAGATATATGATCACAGCAGAGGTAAGATTTCAGAGCAACTAGAAACCAGCTATCATAACACCATTATACCGTAGCAACCCAAATATACAGGTGAACAAGATAAACACGATGTGAAATGCATGTCATTACTAATAAACCTACACTCTCAAACAGATGAACAAGGGCCCAAAGCATAATGAAATATATTCTATGTCAGTTATGGCCCCAACTATTTCAACACATTTCATGTTATACTCCCTCTGCTCACAAATTATCTGCTGGGCCAACCATTTTCCCACAATATCAGAATGTTGATTTTACTGTATTCAAAATGGAAAAAAGAGACCAAATCAATTATTGCTGCATATTTTCACTCTGCAGAGCATCTATGTGCTACATTTAAAGTTTCTCTGTGACCCTTACAGCTTCAGGATGCTGAGGCTCCCACATTTCTACACAATCAACACACAAAGTGGCAAGGTTGTCAACCTTATGCACCAGCCACCTTTACTCCCAGGAGACATCCCTGGTACTCATTTCTGTCAGAGTCTCAGCCAACTCCAGGGCCATAAGGCGGCCAGAAGGATTAGGTCAATGAAAATCCCAATGACTCCATTGGGAATAGAACCCACGTCCTTTCAGCTTATAGCGCAGTGACTTAATTCACATACGCAGGAGAAAATTTTGGCCTATTTATGCACAGACAGCAACAGACACCTGACAGGACTAACAATGGCACACAGCACACTTCAACCTGTCAAGTGATGGAATCAGCAATGAATGCAACAGAACAGTCCACAACACAATATTATTTTTTGCACTTTTGATCAACAACCTGCGAGACTGAAATCTTACACACATCTTCAAGAATGCCACATGTTGGAACAGAAGTCTCAACGTCCAGCCTTCAAGATCTACACCCTAATTCATGTGCTTCTGGCTCATGACATGGCTCTGGCAGTTAGTTGCAGGCCTCCCAACACAGAACTCTGAGTTCTATTCCTCGCCAGTGCATGTCATTTGTGGTGAACAAAGTGCCAGTGACATGGGCATTTCTCTCTGTACTTTGGTATTCTCCTAGCATTATCATTTCATGAAGGCTCCAATTTAATATTTCATTCATCTGCCACCAACACTATACCAACTCAGCAATTGACAGCAATGTTAAACAGAACACTTTTTCTCTCATGTGATTTTCACCTGCGAGTTAAGTTCAAAAGTAACCAATTCACGTGTTTGGTAGAGTGTCCAAGAAATGGGAAGATATTCTCCCATCCTGCAATGTCACAATCTACCAACCTGTACAAGTTACGCAATAACAAGTATATACATGCAGATTGCATGTCAGTTCACTTTCACAGTTCCTGCAAACCAAATGCACCCATTAAACGCCCAAAAGAAGTATATTTATCACAACATGGCCATTCAAGAAACTTCTCAAAGAGTGTCATGATTGGGGGGGGGGGGCCACAATAAGGCAAAATTTTATTATTCATCTAACATACATGATACATAAAAGTGCCATGCTGTACTCAAAAGAAGCAAACAGCTGGTACACCTATTTCCAAACAATAATTCAGATATACATCAAAAGAAGAAAACTGTACGGTCAGCATACACGGTTCTGAGTACATTCATTCCCATACGTGACACAGGGTTGAAATTACACAGTCATATGTGGTGTGACCAAATAGTTTCTGGACTGACCACAAAATAACTCTACTGCAGCTAACACAAACTGGTACTGCTAGGTACAGACAGAGTTGAGACTGCTGAGTCATTTTCTGTTTGTAATAAGTGTGTGGCATGTGTGATTATTAAATGCTTGCTAAGCATGGTGTTTTTGTTCTATATGCGATTGTGGCAGACCTAGAAATTTACAGACTTGGAAGAGTAGTATGTATGCAGTAAATGTTACTTTAAACTAGGAAAAATACCTGCAGAAACTTTTGAAATGTTAAAAGCTGGTTTTGGAGAGCAGCCAATGGGGAAGGACATGAATTTTGGGGTGGTTTTCCAAGTTCAAAAGGCAGTGACCTCTGTTGAAGATGATGAATGCTCTGGACATCCATCAATAAGCAAAACTAATGGCAATGTAGATCAGTGTTGGTACCTGTCCTCAAAAATATAAGAACTACTATGTGCAAAGTTGCTAAAATGCTGGAAATTTCATTTGCACCAGTTCACAGCATTCTGAAAGAAAATCTAAACACATGTTGGGTTACTACCAAATTCATGCCCTCCCTGCTAGCAGGGAGTAGAAGGACACATGCCAGGACCTTCCACACCCTCCCTACTGACCACATTCATTGCAACATTCTTGTTCCTTTTAAAAAAAAACTGAAGATGACTTTAAAGGTGAAGGAGATTTAATAACATCATCATGAATCCAGAAAAAATGCAGGATACCCTTGATGACTTTCAAACAAAGCACTGCACACAATGCTTCAAGCAATGGCACAACTGTTGCCGTCACTGTGTAAGTCCCCAGCAGGCTACTTTGAATAACACATTCATCAGAATGTTAAGTGTTGTTGTTATAGAGAAATACATTTGGTCTGGAAGGTACCTGATCACACCACATATTAATTCTCAAACAAATGTTAAATACCATATCAACACAAATGAAAGAGATAATTCATGGCTTTAAAAAAACATTTTACCTTGATTATAATCCAATAATAATACCTATCAAAATGTTCACTATTTCAATTCACACATCAAAACATAACAAAATCGGAAGCATGACTGTGATTGTACCGTGAAAGAAGTAAGAACTTTTGGACTACCGCACTCCATACGGAATCTCCAAGCTGCTAGCTAACAGCTATAAATTAGCTGAGAGGAGACAACGGGAGGGGTAGATGAAGTGAATACCTGAGCAAGAGGCTGGGAACCGAACACGGGTAGCAAATGGTTATTTTCTGTAATAGTTATGTTCCACCTGTCATTTACATATTAGCTGCCATTTACTCCAGGTGGTTCTATACAGTACGGAAGAAGATGGGTTTCTGTCTTATTTGTGTTCCCTTGAATATAGGTTACACTGTATTTATGACAGTTCCCTCTCTAAATCTGTTGTTCAGTTTTTTTCCACGCTATTTCTGAGCCCTATGACTAGCAAATGCACTTTATTGAACCACCTATTTCCTATTCTGTGTGTGTGTGTGTGTGTGTGTGTGTGTGTCTGTGTGTGTATTTCATCTATGTATACAGACGTTATATTTCCTATAAGGCTCCATGCAAGAATAAAAATAATTTCTAACTGAATTCATGGTCAAGCAGGTACTACTACACTCTCACAGCCCTTCTTATTAATTACTTGTCATTACAACAGTTTCATTTATTAGGCTTCAGAAATGTGCACAGAAAATTATCAATACATAAAAAGAAATATATTTCTACCTCCACAGAATGATATATTCAGCAAAATTAGGCACATTTTTTCTTGTATTTCAATCCCCCCCCCGTTCCTTTCAAGGAAGCCCTGCTTTCTGGTCCCTCTTCTGACCTACATAAATGCAGTTACATTTTGACACAATTTCTCCAATGAAACATATTCATTTTAAGATTATTCTCCTTTCTATGACTATGTCTCTCAAGCGTCTCTTTCCCTGAGAGTGTTTCAATAAACATGTTCCACATTTTCTCACTTTTCCCATGCTTTATAACTGCTCAATAGATTAGGAAAATATTCTGTCAATATTTCGGCAATATTGTAAGCAAGGTTTGAAAAATTTTGGAATAACAAGTGCTGTGTAACTTTGTGGTGCTAATTAAAGGCAAGCTCCAAATTATCACAGAACTGCCGTGGTTTTAAAGGGGCGCATCAGACAGGTCAGGTAATCTGACAATAAAGCCATATAAACTATGTCACTAGAAAATTACGATCACGAAATTCTCGCTCTTTCAGACAATGATAAATTATAAAAATTTAAAATTGGCCTGTAATTTGTAACACCAGGTCTAATACAATACACAAAAGATCAATAAAAAACAAAATAGTCACATGTAAAGACAACGAACACCCTCTGTTGGTGTTAGTAAAAACCAACAAAAGAAAACACATAACATTAGAAAAACAACAGACCTAACCTACATCACATTTGAGTTCCTTTCCAATCATAGGGAACTAAATAGGAGATATCTCCAAACTAGTTTGATTGCTGGAACAAGGCATGTAGTCTGTTTCCTTTCACTTCCTGAAGTAGTACACGGCTCAAATCATAGACTACTTGCCTGTATCCAATAAATCTAGAGTCCATCAAAGGCATGAAGTGCCAAATTTGACTTATCAACGTGCTCTTCTTTCAACCCTTATCTATGTTCCTTTAACCTAACACCCAGAGGTCTGCCCTTTGCACCAATTTAGTGTATTGCGTTGAGCTGTGTTATGACAATGGTGAAAGTTCTTGTAAATGCTGCTGATATTACTCACACATATTGCATTTTGTGTTTACATTACTTCTAATGAAGCATAACCTAGTTCACTTCAGCTAGCACCAGGTCACAAGTATTACAATAAAGAAAATCATTATGGAACTTTTAATGTCAAGACAACAGCTCTGTCACATCTATAAATACTGTTTCAAAATGTGAGGCCTGCTAAGAAGCAGTATGTCAGCACTGTGAAGCTGCTATGTACACATGCTCGCTGATGTGATCTTCTCAGGCAGTCACATGCATGATTACAATGGAGACACAGTGTCTAAAGAGGCAGACTCCAGCTTTGATGGATACAGCATTATCATTTTGTGGTTACCATAAAATCCTTAAGTCTTCAAAAGGTCATTTTTCAATTAACAGAAGTCACCTGTCAGTACAGTGTCACTCAAGATTGTGTATCACATATGCATGACCCCTGTCATTCTCTCTCTCTTTCTCTCTAGATAAAAGGTGTTTATGACAATATGTGCCATTCTCCTGCCAAATGAACATAGCAAGAGTGATATGAACCGATACTAGCATCATGGTATTAGGCACAAGTAAATCTGTACTTTTTCTCAGCTAATCTTGTACTTCATTCTGCTGATACAACCATATTCTAGTCACATATGACATGTGGAAATTAATAATACTGTGATAACAGCTGTGTTGACCAACATCCACCATTATCATATTTACAGAATACAAAAAATATAATAACTTTTGTACTCATTGAACATCCCTGCAAGCAGCCAAATTCTGTCTGAAGACAAAAGTTGACATCAACTTGACATCAACATTTTATTACACAGAAGAGACTAAAATATATGCAGTTGTGCCTCACAGATTCAAATGATTTTTATAATAAACCAGTGTACATAGTGGATCTTCAAGTCTCACCAGCTGGGCTACAGGAAGTTCATGTTACTGTTATCAGCAGCTGGTATGTAGAACTTCCGTAGAACTTCTGTCTTTACACTGTTCCACTAACAACAGAACTCCACATGCACACGTATGTGTGTGCATGCTCGCACACAAACATGCACACCCACACACACACCATCTGCTTTCTGTTACAGGAACACTAGCCTGCCTTCGATAATGTCTTGAAAAACAAAACAAAGTCCTCAACTCTATAGACATATATATAAACACAATCATCTTCTGTTAAAATAAACAACACAGGCAATAATCATGTCATGTAACAATGGCATGTTTGCGTAACTACTGCTGCCAAAGAAATGCAACAATGTATTCGTTCTGTGTTGCTGATGTACATGCTACTGTGAACAATGTAACGTGTACTAAAAGTGTCACCAAGGAAGCACAGCAATGCATTCTCTGTATGGTTGCGCTATGCCCAATATTTTTGTCCCATTTTAACCACAGCTGGTGTTTCTAAACAGATTTTTATAAAGCGACCAATACTGAATTTCACTGAAATTTGTCCAATGTGAGTTGCACTGATGACAGATAATTTCACAAATTAAACAAATGCACCTGATAAAATTCCAATAACATTGGGGGGTGGGAAGCAAAATTGACCTGGGTATTTAATTTACAAATGAGTCAAGTTAGGAAGTTGGGAAAGATTCATTTACATGCGTTTCATTTTTTTTGTCATTACACTGTCCAAATGATCATAAAAAATATTTCTATTTTTCATTTGCCCCTCTTCTACTCAGTAGCCAAAAAACTATTTCTTAGGTAGAAAAAATATTTGACGGGCATTTGTCCCCCCACCCCAACTTACATCTATGCCATCTTACAGGAAAAAACCACAATGCAACATCACTGCTTAGGAATGGAAAAAAATTAGTAACAAAATAACCCTGATATCCAGATGACTTCTAGATATTCTTTAAGGTCAACTGCCATTCTGGCCAAATTAATGAACAAATGACTTACTAGTATCTCATTTTGAGCACACCTGTATGCTGTTAAAGCTACTTATATGTTAAGCTGTATAAATAACAAATACCTTATTAGAGCTGAAGATTCCAAACAGGCCAACCCTCTTCTTTACCTTCCCTGCTGACACGGTGCCTTTCACTGTCATGGCTTCTGGCCTCATGGATGTAATGGCAACAGTGTTGACTGGGTTCTGTACTTCACCACTCTTTACTGCACTAAGATCTTCAAATGGAATATCTTCTGGTAGTGGAAACCCTGATTTATACCTTTCTATAACCATCTGTGTGTCCTACAGAAACACAAAACCAACACACTGAGCAATGATAGAGAATCACATTCAATGCTGAGAGGTACCCACGTTGGTGACAGTATTTGTAGGGGGCAGATGAAATACAATACATATTATGAGGGCAAATCTGGGACAGGCTGACTAGTACAGAGCTTTGGGTGGTAGCAATGGTGAATGTGAACTGGGGGGTGGGGGGATCCCAAGCAAAACATCTGCTATTCCATTTCAATTAAAAAAAATAATAAAATAAATAAATAAAAATAAAAAAAGAGGACACAGGGACATAAAAAAACATACTGTGAGGGAGGTAAATAAAAGGTAAAGTGATCCTGTTACAGGCCCGGTGTGGCCCAGAAGGTGGTAGAGGTATAGCTCTACTCTTCCGTGACCGTGGCACTAGAAGGGGGTGAGTGGTCAGCAGCATGCCCTGGCTGCACTTTACCCCCAGGAAAGATCCGTTACCCATTTTACAGAAGGCTGGGCGGGCCCCAGGTCCAGTCTGGATGGGGGGAAAATCTCGTCCCCACCGGGATTCGATCCCAGACCGTCCAGCCTGCAGTCAATCGCTATACCGACTGAGCTACCCAACCCACAAAGTGAGGGTGGAAGAAATCAAAATATATGAATGAAACACACAGTGCCTGGTTGGTGGGGAGAGGTCACCGCATAACGTAACAATGGCGGCACAGAAGGGAGTATAGGTATAATTATACTCATGCCTAACCTCAGGGCTATATGGTGGGTGGGTGGTCAATGCCATTACATGCTTTATCCCAGGAAAGGGCCCCAGTACCCCACTGTAGAGGAATCTGGGTTCACCCCAGGGCTGGTCTGGATGGGTATGAAGAGTAGAAAATGTACTGCCTCCACCATGGTTTCAACCCTGGACTGTCCAGACTGCAGCAAGTTGCTATACTGGCTACGCTATCCTGGTCCCCACCCCGATGGTCTGTAGTAAATGAAATATTTACTAACCTTGTAACAGATGCAGAAAACCACACAAACTACAAAAAATTGATAATAATTATGAATTGTATTTATGACATGTACAGACTCTTACGATAAATCCAAAATAAGCATATATAAATGGGAAGTATAAGGCATTAAAAATTAATTTGCTAGAAATATTCTGAAGTAAGAAGCTGTAACACAAATTTTTATCCAAACACAGCAGGTGGCTAATGATCTATGATCTTACTCAGTATGTGAATCCAAAAAATAAACATGCAAAAATGTATATTAAAGAAGAAATGTTTTTACTACATCAGACCTCCATTACAACATGCGTAGGTTGCTTGTGTGAAGACTTTCTGACATGACGCTGGGACCATTCACTGTTTACACTTACCAAGAGTTACCATCATGTAAGTAAAAGGACACCTGCTCCTCTGTACTGTATTAGCAACGGCCACATATCAAAGGCAGATTTAGGCTCACTACCTCGCGTATTACAATTTCTTAAACTATTTAACTGGCTCTGAAAGAGGGAATATTTACAACAACACTGCTTTCACAAAAAAATATTCATAGAACAGAAACTCAGCCACTTATATTATAGAAGAATTTTTTAATCTGGCACAATTGGGATCCGACAGGTACTGGATAATCAAACAGAACCTACAATGACTTAAAATTCTTACAGACAATTTTTTATTACTTTGCAGCCAGCCATATGACAATATACATCTGTCAGTTATATTCATATCATCACACAAACACTCTGTCTTTCAATTATCACAGGTCAAGTCATGGGTTTTCCTTTGGAATGCACTGGTGTAAAACCACTTACACAACACCATGTCCAAAAGCAAGTATATCAGGATTTCTGGACTATCAGCATCCGGATTAAAGGAATTCTACTGTATTATGATTCTTATTAATAAGATTTCCTACCTCCTTCTCATCAATCTGTTCAGCTGCCTTCACAATACCATCTAAACACTTGCTGATGATAGGGAACACATTTTTCTCGATGTCAGCAGACTGTATCATAAAATTCTTTATATTCTTTACTCGCTTCTCATCCAGTTCTTGTAGCTGAAGGAACATGTCTGGCATCATCGTGCGGTAATGCTGACTCTGTAAAGACATAGCTTGTAATGCAATATTCCACACAATAAAAATGTGGAAGTCACTCTTTTAAAGAGTGCAAGAAACAGGTTGCTGTTACCATGATAGCTCCTGCTGGTTGTGATTGTGTGTCTCATTTCCTGATTTGAGGATTGTACAGAGCTGCAACATTGTGCGATTTTGCATCCACCAACACCAGCAACCCAGCAAAACCTTCACAACTTCGTTAAAAATAGTGATAGTAACTATCTGGGTCCTGCAGATTGGGGAGTTAGCCATAGTGTTAACAACCCTATCTGGTAAAACACTACTGTTTTGAAACACAGAATGAGGGTGGCCATGACCAGGAAAGCAGCCAAGAGCCACTTTACTATGGGACCTAAGTGACAACATATCCTGTTGATCTGATTGACAAATGTTCTGGTCAGCCAGCCTAGGTGTGCTGTAATGTGAAATGGCTCGCAATAAATGCAAAAAAAAAATTTAAAATGTAAAATTACCAAAACCCTCCTATAAAAAAACTGCCAGTGTTAACGCTTCTTGATATTTAACACTTTCTTCGATTTTAGACGCAATTCACTGAACGAAGCCTGTGGCTTTCATGACGGGGGGAAAAACTCTACTGGATGATTAAAATGAACACACTGCATAATAATATTTTGGTCATATCAAGCCCACACAAGCCTTTGCCACACTATCAGATAACCTCACATATCTGTATCATTAATGATACAAATTCTGGAAATAAATAATGTAACTTCCAACCCTTCATATACTTCCATCTGTACAGATCTGAAGAAATTACAAATTAGTAATTATATACCTTAGTGATGTATTGCTGTCCATCAGTTTTGCTTCTCACTATGTGAAGTTGTCAGGCAGAGTCTTTACACGTTCACAGTCATCATGCTAGTAACGTTACACACATTAAATACTTAGTGTGCCCCAAATGGGAGGACAATTATGGGTCCTTGGGATGGGGACACAATTAACCAAATTCCGAGAAAGATGTGAAGTATGCAAGTAGATCAATAACTTGAATTCTGCAGTGCAAATGCAGTCCAACCATCAAGGCAGTTAAAGTAGGTGAGATGGCAACCATGCAGCAGTGAGCGCATACAGACGAAAGGGCATGCCCTAACACCGCCACTAATTATTCCGCCTGTTCATCCACCTCCAGGTCTGGGTGTTGTTTATTTTGTATGTTATCTGACTAGCAGTATTTTCCCTTCTTCACAATTTCCTGATGCAATCCACTTCTCATTTTCCTTTGTATGATGATTATTGAGTGTTTACTTTTACTCTGTTTGGTTAAGATATACCCTTATCTAGTTTTATTATGCCCCCCTCCCAATTCTTTACTTTTTGATATGGTCAAAATCAAGGTCGCAGATGTATAACTTAGCTCTACTAACCAGCCAGAATAAAAAATAACCAACAGACTAACAGCTTCACACATACATTTTTATATTTGCCACCTGTACCATTAACTGATATGTAAAAAGTGAGCAAGGTATTTCTGGCGTTTCCATATTCCCTTCTCTGATGGTCTAAACAGTGGGTAAATTGTAAGTCTGTTACAAAAAATCTTGTCTTCTATGCAGAGAAGATCAGCGTTAGGATTAGAGAAGTCTGATGCCTCACACTCTCCCTCTACATTACTGTTTAACTGTACGTGTTACTAAACGGTTTCCACAAATGATTTAAAGTTCTGATTACCACATAGCAAATTGCAATAAAATGTGGATACTTCTACATTCTTTTCTTCAAATCTGTAAGCTCACAGACAATATACACTTTCAGAGAGCTTTACAAATATAAACCTTTCGATCAATGAGGTTACATTCAACGCTCATACATACCTGAGAATTGCAGCATGGTATACAGACACTCCCTGACTCAGGTAAGATTTCTGTTCCACAGACATTTATGTAACTTGATTTCTGTGCACACTACAATCCAACCCACTAACCACCAAACACACATCAATTATGTTTGTTTGTTCATAATATATGCATGCCCATGAGGGTACTGTTAATCCCACAAGCATCTCCTGAGATACTAGGTGAAGTGTTAACACCTTAAAAATAATTGTCAATACAGTCAAAAGCTCAACCGCCAAAAAAAATTCTGTGCCTAGAAATTAAACTTAAGTTTGTGTGAGGCAATCTTTCCGTTAGGACGTGCATTAATTTTTAAAAATTATCCCTGATAATGGTAGTTCACGTGACAGTATGTGCCTTCATTTTTATTATATATGGTTTTTGCAAAGTATATGTAAGGTCACACGTAAGCCAGTGCCACTGTCTAACAAAAATTTTCAGAATTATTACCTGTAATTCATTCGTCTTTTGGAGCTGATTGGCGTACTCATTTTTTGTTTCTTCACATTGCTGTGATTTAATGGTCATGTTCATCCGCTGTTTCTCTACTTCAGCTCGTGATAAATTGAAGTCTGCATCTGCCCGATGAAAGCTATCCAGTGCTCTTTCTGCTTCCTTAAATGCCTTCTCATAGTTCTTTCGAGCTCTGTCCAGCACACCCATCTGAGCAGTCAGGTTTGCCATCATTCGAGCACCTTCTTGTAAATGCTGTAAAAATAAAAAAAAAAAAAAAAAAAATTATATTTGAATAAGCAGCAGTCATACATGTAAGCTATAGGGCTGATATACATTCCAAAATATTCTGAATTTTGTAACATTTTCCAAGGCACAATGAAACACGACTCAGGTAGACGAAGTGATAATCTTATTTGCCCAAGTTCAGCAATATAAACATGGTTGCTGCCATATGATGGTACGACCTACACACATTCAAACATATGGTCATGACATCCAACAGCACTCACAGGACAGTATCAATACAAAATAGCACAAGGCAACATGTAAAATGAATCATAATGCAATGTCAGCCTCCTGCAAGATAGTAGGTACTGTAGTAATAGACTGTCCAGTGTGCATCCACAATAAGAACAAAAATTTACGATCTGGACAAGATATGCAATGTACATATAGTGTAACACTGTGATGTATTCATGTAATATTTGTACCTCATAGGCTACCCAAGCATTTCAAGAGAGTGCTTGCAAGGTGCCTTCATGTTACTGGTAACAATACAACATACTCAGGTCTTCATGTAAAGCCAATAATATTTTTGCCCAATTGTAAACAAATCTGGAATACCTCAACACATTTTCATGAAAAGTCCATAATACCAAATTTCAAGTACCTCTGTCCACTCGGAGCAGCACTGATATGTGTAGACAAATGGATAGACATGACAAAGTTAACGGGTGATTATCACGACTGATATGAAAGTGCCTAAAATACTAAAGTTGTAACTTAGGGGGCCTGGGTTACATGAAATTATTATACATGCAGCAGGAACTCCAACTCCATCTCAGGTGGGTTGGTGCATTACTGTTAGAATTTCTCACCGTAAGGCAATACAGGATGCAATATATTGTCAGGTGCTGCAAAAACATATTTCTATTTGATTCATGAAGAAAATGTGCAGTAGAATTAATACACTTACTAAATCCATACTTCTGGAATATTCAATACTACCCAACTAAGTTCATTAAAATTCATGATTTAGTCACAACATTTCTTTTTCTTTCTTTCTTAGTCTGACCTCTTCTAATTGCACACTGTAGGTGTAGAGGTAGTCTTGCATCTGATCTCTCTTGTGCGTGCACACACGCTTGGTAGGACTCCTCTGAAATGGCAGACTGGCCCATTGCAGAAACCTCTGACAGCACACAACACTCACATGAGAAGACATTCATGTCCCTGGGGGGATCTGAACCCACAATCCCAGCCAGCGAACGGCCGCAGACCCATGCCTTAGACCGCAAGGCCACAGGGCTCAGTCAATCTCAAGATGTGAAAAAGGAATCAATATTTGCGTTCTCTCTCTCAAAAGCAATTCCATGCATGTGTAACTGAGGCTATAACGATAAATTTTCTGTCTTGTAGTATCAACGTCCTGGGGGTGTAGCTGGGGGAGGGGTGGACAGTAGTGTGGCCATGCCAGGCAGCAGAGTCTAAGGGGCACCATGATGAACATATAGAAATAGGCAGGCGGGGAAAACAACTGTGCTCAGCAACTTTAAATAACTGAGCCTAATACAAAAAAATTCAATTAATAATTGTGACTTATTAAAAGCTAATAATTTCTGTCATGGGCAGCCATTGTGACTTGCCCCAGGTACCAAAAAACCTAGCTTTGTCACTGCTAACATTAACTGTCCGAGTTGCAAATTCGACTTTCACGTGACATTTTCCAGTACAGAGTCTCCAATTATAGACATAGCCCAGAATTTGCTAAGTATATCACATCTAAATCAGAAGATGTATAGTTTCTAACACTGGTACTTAATATAGTGCTAATGGCATGCCTAGGCAGACAGGAACATATTTCATACTTCTGCAAAATGTGTCAAGTACAGGAAGTTTGGTGTAACCGAGTTCACGATGTTAGAAGTCCGAGTACTTGTTGCATGCTCATACATCTGAGCTTAAACATTTGAAAAACAGCAGTGACTTACATACTTCCCGCTGTAGTATTAAGAAGCTCTGCATTTGCCCACACAGTCTATTTATATGTTTTGCATGATCGCCACACTGAAAATTATTTTACTCAGCATCACAGCCTGGTGTTCTTAACCGACATACGCTATGTTCTCTGTTATGTAGTAACTGAATTTTTATGCATAATTTAGATGAACATAAAAAAGTCTTCAAATGATGGATATCACGAGCCACCCTATAAATATTTCTGCTTAAAAATTTTACACAATTTCCCTGTGTCTTTGTTATCACACTTCAAGAACTAAATATGCAACTCAATTTGGTATTCCTGAACTGAATCTTTATTTAAAAGAATGTTATTCCTTGACAACCAGAACACAAGTCCTTTATCCTAAGCACAAAACAATGCAGAATGAATACAATTTAGCAATCTTCATTTATACAAGTAAATAAATTCTGATCACTTTCCTTTTGAAATCATACATCCTGTTTGTGGGGGTTGGGGGAGAGGGACAAAATGAGAACTGATGATGCATTCACTATCTGTTACACCAGTTGGCACGACCTGCGTTGAATACAGCCAATAGCTTAAGAAATACACCAAATATTTACATATTAATTTCAGTCGCTACTGTAACCTTTCTTAAAATCAAACTAACACAAATATAAACTTCACAATACTTACACAGTACTTCACAATGACACAGAACTTACTCATATACTCTGTGCGCTGGATACCATAACAAACAGGGACTGGGGACAGGGCAATGTAGTCAGTACAGTGACAAGGCTACAGGCTGGACAACTTAAGAACTGTGATCTTAGCAATTGACAAACTTAATGCACAAATTCTTGTTTCATTAGAAGTTTATTATATTCCTCTACATGTTTCAAGCACTTCCGTTCTCGAAGCATGCAGAGGAATATAATAAAATTATTACAAAACAAGACTTTGTGCATGAAGTTCGTCAGTTGCTAAGATTATACTGAGATGCACGGTCAGCAAAACATAAGAATTTAAGAACTGTGGTTCTGTCCTCAGCAGGAACACGAGAGTTTCCTCGGTCCACCCAGCCTCATACTTAATTGGTAATCACTTGGGGTACACTGGCTGTGCAGTGAAGTGACCACTCACCTCCATCTAGTGATGAGGTTAAGAATGAGAGGACCTCTAGCTCAAATCGCACACAAGCCTTTGTGATGTGAACTGGGAAAACTGTATGTTACAGAAGGTTATGGAAGAGACAGAAAAAACTTGCAGATTACATACTTTCTTCCGTTCTTCTTTGAAGTCTTTTACGAAAATTGAAACTTCACGGATAACATTTGATTGGAGATTTTCTGCTACCACTTCATGTTGTCCTGCTAAATCACAGACTTCTTTCATAACCTGTTTGAATGCTCTGCAGGGACTGTATCTGAAACAAAGGAAAGATATGCTTTACAAATGTACTGGTAACTACCTCCATGGTATAGAGTTCTTCTTCAGAATCTAAGAGTTACTTTGCTACCCAAGAAATTACGTGCCACTTACAGTAACCAAAAGTTCAGTAATGTGTTAACAAATAGCCTGTGTTGGAATGCAGGCCTAACTGAAGCTGATATAAAATCCACATCAATAACACAGTTTCCAAGCAGATTCTGAATAAACGTTTTTGGTGTATCCTGTGTAACCTCAAAAGTGCCAGAGAACCATGCACCTCAACTTGTATCACTGAAGAACTCTCCATATGAAAATTAAACACATCTGTCTTATGACGCCACGCCCAACTGCAGTAACAGCCATTTCAGATGAGACTTCTGAATCCACTGGCATAACCTGGGGGATGCATGCCCCCCCCCCCTCCTCCATTTTTTTTTACCTACAAATATTTTTTGACTCCTGAAATGAAAAGGGACAAACAAAAAAACAGAAATATTTTCTAAACCATCTTTTAGGTGGTGTAAAGAGAGAGAGAGAGAGAGAACAAAAAATAAAAACCTGGATTCAAACGAATCTTTCCTATCTTTCTAACTTTACTCCTTTGTAAATTGAAGTTCATAATACCCATGGTCGATTGTCCCCCCTACGCCAGCATTAACAAATTACGCCTATGGCTGAATCCGTTTTGAGGGAAGTCCAAGAAGAGTCAGTCGTGTGTAAAAAAACAGGTGCAAGGAAAGACAGACTGGATGACTGGTATATTGAGCCCATAGGATAAGGGCTGTGAACTGGGAGGACATGCAGGTTGAACACTGCTCAGGAAGGGTCTATGGAAATGAAGCAGTAGCAGGAAGAAGCCAAAGAAATATGAAGGAGAGCGAACACATGAATACGAAAACGAAGCAGTAGCAGGAAGAAGCCGAGTGACGAGCGCAGGAAGGACGGCCTGTGTCCGCAAACCGTGCAAATAGCTGCAACAGCTGGTGTTCTGTATTCTAGCAGGGAAGTTTCCACCATTGCTTCAGGCAATAAACGAGGGTTTCTAGTATTCTATTATTCGATCTTAGGTGACATCGTCCCGTTGTGTTTTTGTCAATGGAGTGTTTATTCTTACTATCCAATAAACACTCCATTATCCAAGTTAGGAATCTTAATTCTCCGATCTAACTCCAGTTTATAACACAGTAACAATCAGAATTGCTATTTCTCTTTAGGCTTTATGCAACAGCACACTAAATTATGTGACTAATTCTAATAAGATTCAATATAAAAACACGCCAAGGCCACATTGCGATGTGCTTTTACGTTCCTCCCACCAACTGGACACACGATATTTAGAACTGAAACCCAGAACCAGTGTCAGCACATTTCTGAAACCTGGAACAATTACCTCTAAGATATTTTTGCCATGAAGAACACGTACTGTATGACACAGTGCCCTCCAAATCTGTTACTTGCAACGAAGCATAGTCAGTGGCCTCGATGTTCATCAGTTGCACTTATTAATCTTTTATTAAAATTACAAACGTATTCAGATTCACGGTTCCACAGCGGTGGTAACTAAAGCTATGGTACACAGAAATCCTGAAGACGAAAGCGGCGGATTTCTCCGAAACGTTCGCAACCACCTACAAACTCGACGCTACATTGCGAGATCTACCGGCGACACTGCACAGACCGCCGGCATATAAACTGATAAACAAAGAAAATAAATATATGGTGTCAAGAACCACACGTCCTTAATTCACATTTCTGCCACTTTTATTTAATCCTATGACACCGTACCGCACGAATATCATAATTTACAACAACCCAAATCAGATGTGCAATCTACAACAGCAACGCTACACACAGAGGCCTACATCACAGTCCAAAATTACTTCCCCTTCTCTTTCATTAAACATTCACCACAATGAAATATATCGCTAACAGACGTTACAGGTATCAAATGGGATCCACGCTTTATGACGCAGGGCATTCAAATCATTGGATGACGGTTACGTACAGCAACTCGCAACGATGGCGAATTAGCGCCCACCTATCACACGACTATACGAGCAACTTCCATGTCAAACGTTCGTTGGTACTGCTTGTTTGATGGTTGATGTCGGTGTTGTCAGCCCAGAGTTTCGAGAATAAAACTTTAATAAAACTGTAACAAAAAAAAAATATATGACACGATATTTACACGATCTTATAACAAACACGCAGAGGGGGGAATAATCGGTATAGCAGACTGTAGCATGGTTTGACTTGCAAAGAGGAAGGCGTTGCAAATGCAAAACATTTGGCCGCCTACATGGGTGATCTGAAGATTGAAAAGGGACTGAAATGATTTTCGACGGACCGGAAACTACGAGGCACGTAAAGGGAATAAGGTTACTGACACTCACCTGTAACGTTTGTGTCAATGAAGCATTTTACTTTTCGGTAGCAGCTGTAGTTGGGGTAACATGCAACAGCCGACGCAAGTCTTACAGTCACGTGCTAAGCATGGGATAAGTTGAAGTGCAGTAGTATTTAAGGGCTAAACTACCTGCCCCCATCGAAATTCAATGATACAGACATACAATGATGGAAGATACCTGAACATCTGTGGCGAGGTGCGATCCATCAGAAATACAGCGAGCGTCAAGTTTGAGTTCCTGCGGTCGTTTCACTGCGAATTTCTGGACCATTCACCCCAAAGTTCCTGACCTTGTCCAGTCGGAATGCCATTTCTCTGTGCCACGGAAAGCACACTTTGGTGATCGCCCATACAGTTAGAAAGAGCGCATGTCTTTTCGTGAATGGGTGCGAATTTAATAGTCCAATATCTATGGCAACGCCGGTCCCGGTGGTCGCTGAACTGCTGAGATTGTGGGTTCGAATCCCGCCGGGGGCATGAATGTCTGTTGTGAGTGTTGTGTGTTGTTAGGTAGAGGTCTCTGCGACGAGCTAATTACTTGTCCAGGAGTCCTCCCGACTGTGTTGCGTCGTGTGTGATTAGAAACCTCAAGAATGGCCCGCGTTTGGGCCGCGGCGCCACGGGGGGTGGGGTGGGGGTGGGGAGAAAAAACATGGCAACGGAAGTTTTACAGCCGCGCCAAGATGGGGCAAACGCATGAATGTAATTGGTGTTAATGTAAAAAAAAAAGATACCTCACACGAATAAATGAGCTATATTTAACATTGTGACGATCTATCACTAAATTTTTATGGCCTCATGAACCTTACTTATTGGACATTCTTCGTAATATAAAACCTTCAGTGCTTACGAAGCAGTACGGGAAACTCCATAGTTTCGTATCTCACATTAAGTACCACGTCCTAGGAAATGTTCACAATGCGCGGTCCGAGTCTCGTGGTCTGAAACCCCTACTGCCACGTAATTATCGCCGAGAAACATAAACATACAGTTAGCGTCACTACTCACTCCAACTGGCTACTATTAAGCGCCGTTTTGATTTCATTAAGCTATCGCATTGGTCATCAAAACGAACGGCAAGGAAGCCTGGACGAAAATGATTTTAGAATATAAAAGACAGGCAACGTACACCTACGTAAAACGTAACACTGGGGCGCTTTCATACAACCACTGTTGCAGAGGAAAATCAGTATTACATATTCTGAGTGTGCGTTTGTAGCCTTGGGTACCCAGCGTGAAATGCGCATCTGTATCAATCTGTACCCTCTCCGGCTCTACTATATTTTTCCACATTATCTCGTAACTGGCATCATTTTCGAAAAAAATTAAGTTACTGAACATAAAATTGATGGTTTGATTTTCTGTACAAGTTTTGTCCGAAACATTTTTCATTCTAAGAAGAACCGAGCGAGATACAAAAATGTACATTGGTCTTCACGTAAAGTACCAGTTATTCTAGTTAGATATGAATGAAACTCGAATTTTTTCGACAGATTTTCGAAAAGTGCTCAAATTTCAAATTTCATGAAAATCCGTCTAGTGGGAGCCAAGTTGTTCCATGCGGACAGACGGACAGACATGGTGAAGCTAATAATCGCTTTTCACAATTTTGAGAACGCGTTTAAAAAAAGGATCAAACTCGCCCAGGAGACAGTCCAGACGCGCAGACGTAAACACGGCGTATCACCAACGGAAATTTCTTGAATTCGCCGAGACCATCAGCTTTTCACGAGGCGCTCTTCTCTGTTTATAACGATTCTATATACCGAAAACGTCGAAAAAGGATTCTGTGTGTCACACACCTATTACATACTCGAAAGACACTTCTGTGGTCATCCCACAAGTGAACGGTACGTATATGGCACAGCAGCGGAAGTCCATCAAGTTTGAAACCATACTTATTCCTACGTCCGGCAATGAGCAATTTGGTATTAACCATGACGGTCCCAGATCTGAGATTCCCAATCAGAGACCGGAGAACGGAGGCATACCGCTCTGAACTCATGGAATTTGAGTGAAACTACAGTGTTTCAGACCATAAATTGCATAGGAAATCTGAACTTCTTACAGCCTATTCTAACCAACTACTGTGGGGTGAGCGACGCGCCACAAACGTTAAAGCCGTTTTTCTACACCACGAGCCAGGGCATTCTTGACAAGCGGTGTTCGGTACACATCATCGAGAGCCAATCAAATACGAATGCGTGTACGCGCAAATCGGGGCTCTACGAGCTCGATCTCAGGCACCAGTTGCATCCTCTGCTTCCAGTTCTGATGCCCGCGAATTGCCTGTAAGACGCCGATACAGAAGATGCGTAAGGACGACTTAAAATTTATCATTTTTTACGGCGCGAGGGCACTTTCTGACACCTTTTTAGAGACGTTTTACATAGCCATTCTCTGTTATTCTTGGCAGATACATTCCAGTGTTGTGCCCAGGAATGATCTTCAGATGCCTTTCTCCGTCGTCAAATACTGAATAGCTTCCGTGAATTAACCGATAAAGTAAACAGCGTAATCGTTATTCAGCGTCATGTCCTGCGAGGCGCAATTTCCTGAGAAGCGGTCGGAATATCCCCCATACATAATCCCTGAGAAGTAACTCTTGTGCAAACGATAAGCGTATTCCAGAAGTGACCCGGAAGCTCAGGTATCGTTATGAAGAAGAGACGGCTACACCCATATGCATATCACATTTTAGTAGGTCTGTATTTCACGTTACAGTTGTATTATATTGAGGCCTGTATAGAAGAGAAATGAGAGTGAAGCTGAGTACAAGAAACAGGACTCAACAAACTCGTATTTCAAGTAATAATTACAACAATAACATACACATGTTAAGATCCGACAAAAGAGGCACACGTGAGATGGGTATATTGAATAATGAGAGTGTGCGCAACTCCTTACCGTTACCATTTACCACCAAAGTAAATACAGTAAAACCTGTCAAGTTGACCACCTTCATAAGGTGACCACCTGCTGATGTTGACCACATATCGGTAGAACCGGCAAAGTCCTATGTAGTTTGCATATACGACCACCTCCGTAAC